>Ga0075425_100000352_pt1 | contig 42524 bp, 39 predicted proteins | sample SoiMethybrSBSTD4_FD_75300 | JGI IMG/M metagenome (GOLD analysis project Ga0075425, IMG submission 75300) | Bulk soil microbial communities from a Populus tree surrounding site in Tennessee, USA - Soil MetaG P. TD hybrid SBSTD4 | ecosystem: Environmental > Terrestrial > Soil > Tree plantation... | reverse complement strand
ACCGGGCGCAGGTCGCCGGTGAGCGAGAGCTCGCCCGCGAACTCCTGCCCGGCGAGCGACTCGGGCGCCAGCTGGCCGGTGGCGGCGAGGATGCCGAGCGCGATCGGCAGGTCGAAGCGGCTCGAGTCCTTCGGCAGCTCCGCCGGCGCGAGGTTGACGGTGATGCGGCGCGCGGGAAACTCGAAGCGCGCGTGGTTGAGCGCCGCGCGCACGCGGTCGCGCGCCTCGCGCACTTCGGCGTCGGGCAGGCCGACGATGTGAAACGCCGGCAGGCCGGGGCCGAGGTGGACTTCGACGGTGACTTCGGGCGCGTCGATCCCGGCGAGCGCGCGGCTCGCGACTGTGGCGACGGACATGTGATCCTCCCCAGGGAAGAACGCCGCCGCGCGCCGGCCGTTTACCGGCGCTCGAGCTCGCGCACCCGCGCTTCGAGCTCCGCGAGGCGCGCCTGGGCGCGCTCGAGGAGCTTTTTCTGCACCTCGAAGTCCTCGCGCAGCACCAGGTCCAGCCGGTCGAACCAGGCCGCAAGCAGCGCGCGGAGATTTCGCTCGACGTCCTGCGCCGGCGAATTGCGCAACGCCTCGCTGATTCGGGCGTTCAGGTCATCGAAGAAGCGCTTGTCCATGGACTCAACTTAGCACCCGGATCGCTGCACCAGAATGGGGCATTGACGGATCATGGCTGCACTTCCAGCGGGCATCGATTTGCGGCGATTTGCTCACAGAATTGTAACAAACTGATTATAAAAGGTTATATAGCTGGCATAGGAGATGCTAAATGGCTCGGTAGCTTTCCAAACCCTATGGGAGTTTCTGATGCGTAAAACAATTCTGTCCCTCTCGGTCGCCGCTGCCGTCTCGGTTCCGACCCTCGTCAGCGCGCAGCAGGCCGCGCCGGCGGCGCCGCAATCGCCGCATACCTTCACCAGCAATATTGCGCTGGTCTCGGACTACCGGTTCCGCGGGATTTCGCAAACCTTCGGCATGCCGGCGTTCCAGGGCGGTTTCGACTACTCGCACGCCAGCGGCCTCTACGTCGGCAACTGGAATTCCAACGTTTCCGAGACCGCCGGCTACCCGAACGGCAACCTCGAGATGGATTTCTATGGCGGCTTCAAGAAGTCCTGGGGCGACCTCGGGATGGACCTCGGCTTCATCTATTACTACTACCCCGGCTCGAACGCGGCAGGAAACGGCAACTACAAGGTGGCCAATCCCGCGGACACCGCCGGCCACACCGGCTCCGGCTTCGTCAAGAACGAGGAGATCTACATCGGCGCGTCGTGGAAATGGCTGAGCGCGAAGTATTACCGCTCGGTCAGCGACTACTTCAGCGTGCCGAACACCACCGGCAGCAACTACATCGACCTGGGCGCGACGTACGACATCGGCAACGGCTGGGGCGTCAATGCCCACTTCGGCCGGCTGCACGTCGAGAACTTCGCCGGCGCGAGCTACAACGACATCAAGCTCGGCGCAACCAAGGACGTGAGCGGCTGGGTGTGGGGCGCGTCGTTCATCAAGACCACCGCGGCGATGGATGGCAATTGCGCCGCCGGTACCGCGATGACCTACCACTTCTGCAAGCTCGACACCGCGGGCGCACCGGGCAAGGACCTGAGGGCCGGCAAGAACACCATCGTGCTGTCGATCGGCAAGACTCTCTAAACCGGAAACGGGCGGGCGCGCAAGCGCCCGCCCCTGGAGACCCGCATGAAACTGGTAACCGCCATCATCAAGCCCTTCAAGCTCGACGAGGTGCGCGAGGCGCTCTCGGCGATCGGAGTGCAGGGCATCACCGTGACCGAGGTCAAGGGCTTCGGCCGGCAGAAAGGCCACACCGAGCTCTACCGCGGTGCGGAGTACGTCGTCGACTTCCTGCCCAAGGTGAAGGTCGAGGCCGCCATCAAGACGGAGTTGCTCGAGCAGACGATCGAAGCGATCGAAAAATCGGCCAACACCGGCAAGATCGGCGACGGCAAGATCTTCGTGTTCGATCTCGAGAAAGTCATCCGCATCCGCACCGGCGAGACCGATGCGGCGGCGCTCTAAGGGGAATGCAATGAAGAAACTGTTGACCTGGCTCGCCACGGCCGCCTGCCTCGCCTTTGCCGGCGCCACCGTGGCACAAGACAAGCCCGCGGCCGCGCCGGACAAGCCGGCGGCGGAAGCCGCCAAGGCCGCGGCGCCGGGCGCCGCGCCCGAGGCCAAGAAGGAAGAGGCCAAGCCCGCGCCGGTGCCGAACAAGGGCGACGTGGCGTGGATGCTGACCTCCACCGCCCTGGTGCTGATGATGAGCGTGCCGGCGCTGGCGCTGTTCTACGGCGGCATGGTGCGCTCGAAGAACGTGCTGTCGATGCTGATGCAGGTGTTCGTGGTGTTCTCGCTGGTGACGGTGCTGTGGTGCATCTACGGCTACAGCCTCGCCTTCACCGAGGGCAACGCCTACTTCGGCGGCTTCGACCGGCTGTTCCTCAACGGCACCTTCGACTCGACCAAGGGCGAGTTCGCAATGGCGGCGACCTTCAGCAAGAACACGCCGCTGTACGAGCTGGTGTTCGTCGCCTTCCAGGCGACCTTCGCCGCCATCACCTGCTGCCTGGTGCTCGGGGCGATCGCGGAGCGCGCCAAGTTCTCCGCGGTGCTCGCGTTCATCGTGCTGTGGTTCACCTTCAGCTATGCGCCGATCGCGCACATGGTGTGGTTCTGGATGGGGCCCGACGCCTACACCGATCCGAAAGTAATCGACGCCATGAACGCCAAGGCCGGCCTGATCTGGCAGTGGGGCGCGCTGGACTTCGCCGGCGGCACGGTAGTGCACATCAACTCCGGCGTCGCCGGACTGGTGGGCGCCTACCTCATCGGCAAGCGCATCGGCTACGGCAAGGAGGCCATGCCGCCGCACAACCTGACGCTGACCATGATCGGCGCCGCGCTGCTGTGGACCGGCTGGTTCGGCTTCAACGCCGGCTCGGCGCTGGAAGCCAACGGCACGGCATCGCTCGCCTTCATCAACACCTACCTGGCGACGGCCTGCGCGGTGCTCTCCTGGATCCTGGGCGAAGCCGTGTTCAAGGGCAAGCCCTCGATGCTGGGCGCGGCCTCGGGCGCGGTGGCGGGCCTGGTGGCGATCACCCCGGCGGCCGGCAACGTCGGCATCCCGGGCGCGTTCGTCATCGGGCTTTCGGCGGGCCTGGTCTGCCTGTGGGGCGTAAGCGGCCTGAAGAAGCTGCTGCGTGCCGACGACTCGCTCGACGTGTTCGGCGTGCACGCGATCGGCGGCATCCTGGGCGCGCTGCTCACCGGCGTCTTTAATGCGCCGCAGCTGGGCGGGCCGAGCTTCCCGGTGGACTGGGTGACGATGACCGCGACCGCGGCGAAGGATTACGACATCTGGGGCCAGTTCGTGATCCAGTCGAAAGGCGTCGGCCTGACGATCCTCTGGTCCGGCGTGGTGGCCGCGGTAGCCTACAAGCTGGTCGACCTGACCATCGGCCTGCGCGTGGCCGAGGACGAAGAGCGCGAGGGCCTGGACACGGCCGCGCACGGCGAAGCCGCGTATCGCATGTAAGCGGGATTTTCGCGGTACTGAGACGGGGGCGCTGCGGCGCCCCTTCTCTTTTCAGCCGGAGAGTTTCTCCAGCAGATCGAGAAGCTGCTGGCGCTCGCCGGCGCCGAGGCGCGCGGCGATGCGCCGCTCGTGCACGGCAATACGCCGCTTGATCTGCGCAGCGAGCGCGGCGCCGGCGCGCGTCAGCCACAGGCCGTTGGTGCGCCGGTCGCGGCCGCGCCGGCGCTCGAGAAGACCGCGCGCCTCGAGCGCGTGCAGCACCCCGACCATGGTCGAGCGCTCGATCTGCACCGCGTGCGCCAGGCGGCTCTGCGTGACGCCGGGATTGGCCTCGACCAGCAGCAGCAGGCCGACGCGGCCCGGAGAGATGTCGCGCTGGCCGGCGGCGACGCGCGCGGCGAAATCGCGGAATACCGCCTGCTGCGCGCGGCGCAGGCGGTAGCCGAGCAGGTTGGCGAGGATGCCGGTTTTGAGCGCCACGATTCATTCTAGAATCGATTCTTTTCGAGGATCGCAATGGGCTACACCGTTCCCCTGCCAACGCCGCCGGCGCTGCCGGTCGCCGCCTCCAAGGACCTGTTCCCGGTGCGCCGCATCTTCTGCGTCGGGCGCAACTACGCCGAGCACCAGAAGGAGATGGGTGGCGACGGCCGCGAGCAGCCGTTCTTCTTCCTCAAGACCGAGCACGCGCTGGTGCCGCGCGGCGGCGACGTGCACTACCCGTCCAAGACCGCCAACTACCACTACGAGACCGAGCTGGTGGTGGCCCTGGCCAAGGGCGGACGGCGCATCAGCGCCAAGCGTGCCCACGAGCACGTCTTCGGCTACGCCGTGGGCCTCGACATGACGCGGCGCGACCTGCAGCAATGGGGCAAGGACCACGGCCGGCCGTGGGACTTCGGCAAGAATTTCGACGAGTCCGCGCCCTGCGGCGAGCTGGTGCCGGCGGCGAAGATCGGCCACCCGAGCAAGGGTGCCATCTGGCTGCAGGTCAACGGCAAGCAGCGCCAGAAAGCCGACCTCGCCGACATGATCTGGTCGGTACCCGAGCAGATCGCCTACCTGTCGGAGCACTACACGCTCGAGCCGGGCGATGTCATCTTTACCGGCACGCCGGCCGGCGTCGGCCCGGTGAAGCCGGGCGACGAATTGCTGGCGGGCATCGACGGCGTGGGCGAGCTCAAGGTGAGGATCGTCGCCGCCCTGTGAAGCTGTACACGTACTTTCGCAGCTCGGCGGCGTTTCGCGTGCGTATCGCGCTGAATCTGAAAAGCCTGAAATACGAGCCGGTCTTCGTGCACCTGGCGAAGGGCGAGCATCGCGGCGGGAGCTACCCGCAGGTCAATCCGCAGGCGCTGCTGCCGACGCTCGAGCTCGACGACGGCACGCGGCTCAACCAGTCGCTCGCCATCATCGAGTACCTCGACGAGCTGCAGCCGCAGCCGCCGCTGGTCCCGCGCGAGCCGCTGGCGCGCGCGCGCGTGCGCTCGCTTTCGCAGTTGATCGCGTCGGAAATCCATCCCCTCAACAACCTGCGCGTGCTGCAGCACCTGAAGCGCCTCGGGCAGACGCAGGAGCAGATCGACACCTGGTACCGGCACTGGATCGCGGACGGCCTCGCCAAGCTGGAAGCAGAGCTGAAAGGCAAAGCCGGGAAGTTCAGCCACGGCGCCGCACCGACGATGGCCGACTGCTGCCTGGTGCCGCAGATCTTCAATGCCAAGCGCTACCAGAGCGACCTGGCGCCCTATCCGGTGACGATGCGCGTCTTCGACGCCTGCATGCAGCTCGAGGCCTTCGACCGCGCGCAACCCTCGAAGCAGCCCGACGCGGAGTAGGGCTCGCGCCCGGCTAGCGGGCGCGGAACAGCGCCTTGAATTCCTCGGCGATCACCTCGCCCTTGATGGGCGAGCCCGGTCCGTCGGCGTGTCGCGCCCAGACCCGGGTTTCGCTGCCCTTGGCGAGCGCGGTGCCGTCGGCGCGCACCACCTCGTGCGCGACGCCGAAGGACTTGCCGCCGAAGCGCGCGATGCGCGAGCGCACCTCGCAGCGATCGCCCTGCTCGGCGGGAAACAGGAACTGGCAATCGGCCGCCACCAGCGGCATCGAGCGCATCTCGGCGCGCATGCGCTTGGGGCCGTAGCCCACCGCGTCCATGAAGGCCCAGGTCGCCGCGTCCATCCAGCGGAAGTAGGTGGGATAGAAGATGATGCCGGCCGGGTCGCAGTCGCCCCACTGCACCTGGCAGGGAAAAACGCCGACGATCGAGGGGAAATTCTCCTGCCCGGCCATCGAAAAATTATACGGCGTTGACACCGCCGGCCCGGTTGGGCAGAATCCCACTCACGCGCCGATTTGATGTTCAGCTTGCGGGCGCGCTACAAATGCCGCTAAAGAGACGCCTCGTCGAGGCCCGTTTCTGCGAAAGCTGAACGGGCTTTTTCTTTTTCGGCCGGCATCCCTTGAACGAGTTCGTCCAGCAGCTCGCGAGCCGCATCCTGCTCCTCGACGGCGCCATGGGCACCATGATCCAGCGCGCGCGCCTGGCCGAGGAGGACTACCGCGGCGCGCGCTTTCGCGATTGGACGCGCGACCTGCGCGGCAACAACGACCTGCTCTCGCTCACGCAGCCGCAGCTGATCGGCGAGATCCACGCCCAATACCTGGCGGCGGGCGCCGACATCATCGAGACCAACACCTTCAACTCGACCGCGGTGGCGCTGGCCGACTATGGCATGGAGGGCCTGGCGCGCGAGCTGAATTGCGCCGCCGCGCGCCTGGCGAGCGAGGCGGCGCGCGCCGCCGCGGCGCGCACGCCGGGGCAGCCGCGCTTCGTCGCCGGCGTGCTCGGCCCGACCAACAAGACCGCGTCGATCTCGCCCGACGTCAATGACCCGGGCTACCGCGCCATCGGCTTTGACGAGCTGGCGGCGGCGTACGGCGACGCACTGGCGGGGCTGCTCGAGGGCGGCGTCGACCTGGTGCTGGTCGAAACCGTGTTCGACACGCTCAACGCCAAGGCGGCGCTGTTTGCCATCGAGCGCGCCTTCGCCGCGCGCGGCGCGCGCCTGCCGGTGATCATCTCCGGCACCATCACCGATGCCTCCGGCCGCACGCTCTCGGGCCAGACCGCGGAGGCGTTCTACAACTCGGTACGCCACGCGCGCCCGGCGGCGATCGGCCTCAACTGCGCCCTCGGTGCGCGCGAGCTGCGCCCCCACGTCGAGGAGCTCGCGGCGATCGCCGAGACCGCCGTCTCCTGCCATCCGAACGCCGGCCTGCCCAACGCGTTCGGCGAGTACGAGGACACGCCCGACTCGATGGCGGCGCAAATCGGCGAGTGGGCGCGCCACGGCTGGCTGAATCTCGCCGGCGGCTGCTGCGGCACCACGCCCGAGCACATCCGCGCCATGGCCGAGGCGCTGCGCGGGGTTGCGCCGCGCCGGCCGCCGGCGCGCCCGCGCGCGCTGCGGCTCGCCGGACTGGAAGCCTTCAACGTCGACGAGAAATCGCTGTTCGTCAATGTCGGCGAGCGCACCAACGTCACCGGCTCGAAAGCCTTCGCCCGCCTGGTACTCGCCGGCGACTACGCCGGCGCGCTCGCGGTGGCGCGCCAGCAGGTGGATAACGGCGCGCAGGTGATCGACGTCAACATGGACGAGGCAATGCTCGACTCGGCCCGCGCCATGCATACCTTCCTGTCGCTGGTCGCCGCCGAGCCGGACATCGCGCGCGTGCCGGTGATGATCGACAGCTCGAAGTGGAGCGTGATCGAGGCCGGCCTGAAGTGCGTGCAGGGCAAGGCGATCGTCAATTCCATCTCGATGAAGGAAGGCGAGGCCGAGTTCCTGCGCCAGGCGCGCCTGTGCCGGCAATACGGCGCCGCCGTGGTGGTGATGGCCTTCGACGAGAAAGGACAGGCCGATACGCTCGAGCGCCGCATCGAGGTGTGCCGGCGCGCCTACGATCTGCTGACGCGCGAGGCCGGGTTTCCCGCCGAGGACCTGATCTTCGATCCCAACATCTTCGCCGTCGCCACCGGCCTCGAGGAGCACGCGCGCTACGGCATCGACTACCTCGAGGCGGCGCGCTGGATCCGCGCCAACCTCCCGGGCGTCAACGTGTCCGGCGGCCTGTCCAACCTGTCGTTTTCGTTCCGCGGCAACGACCCGGTGCGCGAGGCCATGCACACCGCCTTTCTCTACCACGCGATCCGGGCCGGCATGTCGATGGGCATCGTCAACGCCGGCCAGCTCGGCGTCTACGAGCAGCTCGCGCCCGAATTGCGCGAGCGCGTCGAGGACGTTCTCTTCAACCGCCGGCCGGACGCGACCGAGAGGCTGGTCGAGCTTGCCGGCACGGTGAAGGCCGGGGTGAAGGAGAGCGCCCGGGACGAGGCCTGGCGCGCCGAGCCGGTCGCCAAGCGCCTGGAGTACGCGCTGGTGAACGGCATCGCCAGCCACGTGGTCGCCGACACGGAGGAGGCGCGGCGCGCCGCCGCGCATCCCATCGCGGTGATCGAGGGCCCGCTGATGGACGGCATGAACGTCGTCGGCGACCTGTTCGGCGCCGGCAAGATGTTCCTGCCGCAGGTGGTGAAGTCGGCGCGCGTCATGAAGCAGGCGGTGGCGCACCTGGTGCCGTTCATCGAGGCGGAGAAGGCGAAATCCGGCCAGGCCGCGCGCCCCAAGGGGCGGGTGGTGATCGCCACCGTCAAGGGCGATGTCCACGACATCGGCAAGAACATCGTCGCGGTCGTGCTCCAGTGCAACAACTTCGACGTGCTGAACCTCGGCGTCATGGTGCCGGCGCAGACCATCCTCGAGACCGCGCAGCGCGAGCGCGCCGACGCCATCGGCCTGTCCGGGCTGATCACGCCCTCGCTCGAGGAGATGGCGCACGTGGCGCAGGAAATGGAGCGCGCCGGAATGCGCCTGCCGCTGCTGATCGGCGGCGCCACCACGTCGCGCGTGCATACTGCGGTGAAAATCGCGCCGCGCTACTCCGGCCCGGTGGTCTATGTGCCCGACGCTTCGCGCAGCGTCCCGGTGGTGCAGAGCCTGCTCGCCGAGGGCGGCCGCGACGACTACGTGGCGCAAGTGCGCGCTGACTACGAGCGCATCCGCGAGCAGCACAGGGCCAAGAAGGGGCCCGGTCCGCTGCTGCCGCTGGCGAAAGCGCGCCAGCGCGGCTTCGCCGCCGACTGGAAGAGCTACACGCCACCCGCGCCGGCAAAACCCGGGCTGACCGTGCTGCGCGACTATCCGCTCGCGGAGCTCGTGCCCTACATCGACTGGTCGCCGTTCTTCCAGGCCTGGGAGCTCTCCGGCGCGTATCCGAAGATCCTGCAGGACCCGGTGGTGGGCGACGCCGCGCGCAAGCTCTTCGCCGAGGCGCAGGAGATGCTCGACCGCGTGGTCCGCGAGCGCTGGATCGCCGCGCATGGCGTCGCCGGCCTGTTCCCGGCGGCGCGCGTGGACGACGACATCGAGATCTATGCTGACGAGCGGCGCGCCGCGCCGCTTCTGACTTGGTGCAACCTGCGCCAGCAGAACGAAAAGCCTGCCGGCAATCCCAACCTGTGCCTGTCCGATTTCATCGCGCCGCGCGCAAGCGGCGTGCCGGACTGGATCGGCGCCTTCGCCGTGGGCGCCGGCGGCATCGAGGCGCGGGTCGCCGAGTTCGAGCGGCGTCACGATGACTACAGCGCCATCATGCTCAAGGTGCTGGCCGACCGCCTGGCGGAGGCCTTCGCCGAGCGGCTGCACGAGCGCGTGCGGCGGGAATTCTGGGGCTATGCGCCCGACGAGCGCCTCGGCGCCGCCGAGCTGATCGCCGAGGCCTACCGCGGCGTGCGCCCGGCGCCGGGCTACCCGGCCTGCCCGGACCACGTCGCCAAGGCGGATCTGTTTCGCCTGCTCGACGCGGAGCGCAACGCCGGCATGCGCCTCACCGAGTCCTACGCCATGCTGCCCGCCTCGGCGGTGTCCGGCTTCTACCTGGCGCATCCGCAGTCGCGCTACTTCGCCGTCGGCAGGATCGGCCGCGACCAGCTGGAGGATTTCGCGCGCCGCAGCGGCATGCCGCCCGAGCAGGCGGAAAAGTGGCTCGCACCTAACCTATAATCCGGCGCATGGGCAGAGGCGACAAGCGTACGCGCAAGGGCAAGATCTACAAGGGCAGCTACGGCAAGAAGCGCCCGCACCGCGCGAAGAAAAAGAAGACCGGCTAGCTTTCCTCGCGCCGGCCGACCGGCAGGCCGAGCGCCTTGAGCTTGCGGTAGAGGTGGGTGCGCTCGAGTCCCGAGCGCTCGGCCACGCGCGACATGCTGCCGTTCTCGCGCGCCAGCAGGTTCTCGAAGTACACCCGCTCGAACGCCTCGCGCGCCTCGCGGTACGGACGGTCGAACGCCACCTCGGGCAGCGCGCCGGGCGTGCCGCGAGCGGCGAGCGCGCGCTCCACGTCGTCGAGCTGGATTTCCTCCTCCAGCGCGGTGAGCGCGACGTCCTTCACCACGCCCTCGAGCTCGGCGATGTTCCCCGGCCAGGCGTGGTGGCGCAGCGCGTTGAGCGCCGCGGTCGACAGGCGCCGCTGCGGGCAGGCGCGCGCCTCGACCAGCTGCGCCAGCATCTGCGAAGCGAGCTCCGGGATCTCCTCGGCGAACTCGCGCAGCGCCGGCAGCCTCAGCGTCAGCTCGGCGAGCCGGCCGCAGAGCTCCGGGTCGAACTCGTGCTTCTCGCACAGCGTACGCGGGTCCACCGGTGAAAACGACACCACGCGCACTTTCTGCTTGTCGGTGCGCGCCAGCAGGAACTCGAGGTTGCGCTGGTCGCCGCGCGCCAGGCGGCTGAGATCCGGGACGAACAGCACGCCGCCCCCGGCCTTCGCCAGCAGGTCGGTCGGCGGCTCGGCCAGCAGCTCCGGCCCGCACAGGAACGGCGCGCCCGGCGCGGCCAGCAGCCGCGCAAACAGCTCCGGGCGCATGCCGCGCTCGCCGCGCAGCAGCAGCGGCGCGGCCGATTGCGCGAGCTGCGCCAGGCGCTTTTTCGCGTCGACCAGCGTGCCGGCGCGGCCAAGCGCGCCGAGCGACAGCCGCGGCGCCGCCGCCACCTCCGGATTGCGCAGCGCGCGCTTCACCGTGGCGAGCAGGCGCTGCAGCGCCACCGGCTTCTCCAGGAAATCGAGCGCGCCGATGCGCGTCGCCTCGACCGCGGTCTCGATGGTGCCGTGGCCCGACATCATCACCACCGGCATGGTGAGCTGGCCGCTCGCCGCCCAGTCCTTGAGCAGCGTGATGCCGTCGGTGTCCGGCATCCAGATGTCGAGCAGCACCAGGTCGGGCCGGCCGCGCTCGCGCAGGCGGCGCGCCTCGCCGGCGCTCTCCGCCAGCAGCACCTCGTGGCCCTCGTCGGCCAGGATTTCCGACAGCAGCTCGCGGATGCCCACTTCGTCGTCGACCACCAGGATCTGCGCCATGCTCAGGCCGCCTTCGCCAGCGGCAGCAGCACGCTCACCGAGGCGCCGCGGCTCGGGCGGTTCTCGATGGCGACGCTGCCGTGATGCTCGTCGACGATCTTCTTGACGATGGCGAGGCCCAGCCCCGTGCCGCGCGGCTTGGTGGTGACGTAAGGCTCGAAGATGCGCGCCATCAGTTCTTCCGGAAAGCCGCCGCCGTTGTCGGAGATCGCCAGCCGCACGCGGTCGCCCGCGAGCTCGGTCCGCACTTCGATCAGCGGGCTCGCCGTGCCGGCGATGCCGCGGTCCGGTGACGAATTCTCCAACGAATCCTGCGCGTTCTGCACGAGATTGTGAATCACCTGGCGAATTTGCGCGCCGTCGGCCCACACCGGCGGCAGCGCCGCTTCGAGGCTGCGCGCCACCGGCACCGGCGAATGCTCGTACAGCGCCAGCACCTCGGTGACCAGGGCGTTGAGGTCCAGCCGCCGCGGCTCCGGCGGCGGCAGCCGCGCATAGTCGCGGAAGTCGTCCACCATGGCCTTGAGCGCCGCCACCTGGTTGATGATGGTCTCGGTGGCGCGGCGCAGCGTCTCGGCGTCCTCGCGCGACAGCCGGTCGGCGAGCTTCATCTCCAGGCGCTCCGCCGACAGCTGGATCGGCGTGAGCGGGTTCTTGATCTCGTGCGCGAGGCGGCGCGCCACTTCCGCCCAGGCGGTAGCGCGCTGCGCCTGCACCAGCTGCGTCACGTCGTCGAATACCACCACGTAGCCGCCGCCGGTCGCCAGCGGCAGCGCCGTGCCGCGCGCATGCAGCGTCTTGCCCGTGCCCTTGAGCTCGAGCTCGGCCTGCCAGGCGGCCTCGCCGCGCCCGACCAGCTCGTGGCGCAGGCGCTCGGCGAGCGCCGGCAGCTCGCCGCCGGCGATCGCCGTGGCGCCGTGGTTGGACACCGTCAGCTCCATGCGATGGTCGAACACCAGCACGCCGGCCGACAGGTTGGCAAGGATGTTCTCGAGGCGGGCCTTGGCGGCCTCCTGCGCCGTGCGGTTTCCCTCGACCACGCGACGCGCCTCGTCGAGCTGGCGCGTCATGGAGTTGAACGATTCGGTGAGCACGCCGAGCTCGTCGCGGCTGGTCACGGCGGGCTGGCGCGAATAATCGCCGCGCGCCACCGCCTGCATCGCCTGCGCCAGCGCGGCGAGCGGCTCGGCCAGCAGGTTGGATTGCGTCGCCGCCACCGCCACCGCGACGAACAGCGCCATCAGCAGCGCAAAGGTCAGGGTAACGACGTAGATGCGCGTCAGTTCGCCGCGCGCCAGCGCCAGCTCGCGATAGTCGCGGTAGGCGGCCTCGACGGCCTCGGCGTTGCGCGCGAAGCTCGGCGGCACCGTGGAGCGCAGCTGCAGGAAGCGGCTTTCCTCGGTGAGCGCCGCCGACTCGATCGGCACGATGACGCGCAGCGACAGCGGCCGGCCCGCGCCCGCTTCCACCGTGACCTGGCCGCGACTCAGGCGCGCCTGGCGCAGCGCGCTCGCGGGCGGCAGCCCGGGCGCCAGCCGCGAAACGTCGGCGGCGGCGCTCGCCAGCAGCCGGCCGCCGGCGCTCACCACCACCGCCTCCTGCGCCCCGGACTGCGCGCGCAGGCGCTCGAGCTGCGCGATGACTTGCCCCGACGAGCTGCCCGAAAGCTCCTGCGCCATGGCGCGCGCCTTCGACTGCAGGTCGAGGCCCATCTGGTCGATCGCCTGCTGGCCGAGGTTAAGGCCGCCCTCGAGCGCCGCGTCCACCTTGACGTCGAACCAGGACTCGATCGAGCGCGTGATGAACTGCACCGACACGGCGTAGACGATCAGGCCCGGCAGCACCGCCAGGGCAGCGAAGCGCGTCAGCAGGCGAAGCGTCAGCCGCGTGCCGAAGACGCGCGCGCGGTAGCGCCGCGCGAGCGCCAGCAGCTGGTAGGCGACCACGCCGGCGAGCAGCGTGGCGAGGATGGCATTGACCGCCAGCAGCAGCGGGTAATGCTGCGCCAGGAGCGCGGTGTCGCTGCTCGCCGTGGCGAGCAGGAACAGCCCCACCGCCGCCACCGCGCCGCCAACGATCAGGAGTGTCTTCATCGCGCCGGCCCCTTGTGCGGCTCGCGCGCCTCGACCGGCGCCGGCAGCTGCCGCGGCGAGCGCAGCGCAAAGCGCTTCCAGGGCGACTCGATCTGCAGCTCCCGGCTGGTCAGGGCGCTCAGCTGGAACGGCTTGGGCAGCTGGTTGGTGTCCAGGCGCAGGCGCACCGCGGCATCGTAGTCCACGTCGGCGAAGGCGACGGTGCGATCGACCACCAGCCAGCCGCGCACGCGCTTGAGCACGTTGAGCGCGTCATCGAGCGAGGCGAAGCTCTGCTGCAGCAGTCCGGTCGACAGCCGGTACTGGCGCGACAGCGCGTGATAGGACAGGCGCAACTGCAGGCGCGCCGAGGCGGTGCGCTCGTCGAACCAGTACCAGCGCGGCCGGCCGAGCTCGAACTCGACGACGAAATACAGCGGCACGCCATTGGAGACCACTTCCGACAGGCGCGGCGTGAGCTCGAAGGCGAAATCGGCGTCGAGCACCAGGCCGTCCTCGACGGCGCGCAGCGCCGCCTCGCGCACCTCGATGTCGCTGGCGCGCGCCGGCACCGGTTCGGTGGTCAGCGCGACGAGCGCGGCAGCCAGGAGGGCGATGCGGCGCATCGCGCGTTGCCTCACGCCTGCCGCTGGATCAGGGCGAAGAAGAAGCCGTCGTGCTCGGCCGACGGCAGCAGGCGGGCCGGGCCGGCGTCGGGCAGCGCGAGGCGCGCCGCGCCCGCGGCGCGCGCGACGAAGGCGTCGACCACCGCCTCGTTCTCGCGCGGAAATACCGAGCAGGTGACATACAGCAATTTACCACCCGGTGCGAGCGCCCGCCAAAGCGCATCGAGCAGCGCCGCCTGGCGTTGCGCAAACTGCGCCGCATCGCCGGCGCGCCGCAGCCACTTGAGATCCGGATGGCGGCGCGCCACGCCCGAGGCGGTACAGGGAACATCGGCGAGGACGCGGTCGAACGGCACCCCGTCCCACCAGTCTTCCAGGCGCGCGGCGTCCGCGACCCGGATCGCCGCCGCGGCCAGGCCGAGGCGGCGCAGGCCGGATTCGATGCGCGCGACGCGCGCCGCATCGTTGTCCATCGCGGTCAGCGCGACCTCGGCGAGCTCGAGGATGTGAGCGCTCTTGCCGCCAGGCGCAGCGCAGGCGTCGAGCACGCGCTGGCCAGTGCGCAGATCGAGGCAATGCGCCGCGCGCTGCGCGCCGGCGTCCTGCACCGAGGCGAGACCCTCGGCGAAGCCGGGCAGGCGTTCGACCGGCAGCGGCCGCTCGAGCAGCGCGCCGTCCGTGCCGAGCGCGCGCGCGGCGATGCCGGCGGCCGCCAGCTGGGCGAGGTAGGCCTCGCGCGCCGTGCGCCGGCGATTCACCCGCAGCGCCATCGGCGGCATGGCGTTGCCCTGGGCGAGCACCTCCTGCCATTCGCCGGGACAGGCCTCGCGCAGCGCATCGATCCACCAGCGCGGATGCTGATAGCGCGCCTCGTCGTCGGCGCGGATGCGCGCCTCGATCGAGGCGCGCTCGCGCAGGTAGCTGCGCAGCAGCCCGTTGACGTAGCTCTTGGCGTTCCATTTCTCCAGCAGGTTGCAGGCGCGCACCGCCTGGTCGACCACCGTGTACTCGGCGTAGCGCCCCGATTCGAGCGCGTAGATCGAGCACCAGAGCAGGCCCTCGACCAGGGCATCCTGCTTCTCGCGCGTCGACAGCGTGCGCACGATCGCCTGCACGCGGCCGTAGCGGCGCAGCGTGCCGTGCGTGAGGTCGAGCAAGGCGCCCTGCGCCGGCTCGTCGGCCAGGCTGTGGCCGGCGGCGACGCGCGCCACCCTCCCGGCCGCGTCGCGCAGTGCCGGGGCGAGTGCGCTCGACGCCTTCATTGCCAGCGCGTGCCGGGCGGCAACGGCCGGCCGCGCAGGAATTCCGCGGCGCCGAGGCGACGGCCGCCCGGGCGCTGCAGCTCGAGGATCTCGAGCGCCCGCTCGCCGCAGGCGATCACCAGGCGCGTTGCCGCGTCGAGAACCTCGCCCGGCGCGCCGCGCCCTTCGACGACGCGGGCCGCCCAGAGCTTGACGGCTTCGGCCCCGAGGACGGCAAGCGCCGGGTGAAAGGCGCGCACCGCGCGCTCCAGCTCGACCGCGGGACGCAGCCAGTCGAGCCGCGCCTCCGCCTTGCCGATCTTGCGCGCGTAGGTCGCGCCCGCCGCCGCCTGCGGCGTTGCGCGCGCGCGCCCCGATTCGAGCAGCGCCAGAGCTTCGACCATCGCCTCGGCGCCCAGCGCCGCGAGCCTGTCGTGGAGCGTGTGCGCATCGTCGCCTTCGGCGATGGCGATTTTTTTTTGCAGCAGCACGGGCCCGGTGTCCAGGCCGGCGTCCATCTGCATGATGGAAATGCCGGTTTCGCGATCGCCGGCAAGCAGCGCGCGCTGGATCGGCGCCGCGCCGCGCCAGCGCGGCAGGAGCGAAGCGTGGATATTGAGCGCGCCGAGCGGCGCGGCCGCCAGCGCCGCCGGCGGCAGGATCAGGCCGTACGCCGCGACCACCAGCGCCTGTGCGCGCGCCGCGCGCAGGCGCTCGATCGCCGCGTCCGACTTCAGGGTCTCCGGCTGGAACACCTCGAGTGACTTCTGCCCGGCGAGGAGCTTGACCGCGCTCGCCGCGGCCCGCAGGCCGCGCCCGGCCGGGCGATCGGGCTGGGTCAGGACCAGCGTGATTTCATGTCCAGCCGCGAGCAGGCGCGCGAGCGCCCGCGCGGCGAATTCAGGCGTTCCGGCGAATGCGAGGCGCAGGAATGGAGGTCGCCTACGCCGACTTGCGCTGCTGCTTGGCGATCTTCGCCCGGATGCGCTGCTGCTTCAGCGCCGAGAGGTACTCGACGAACACCTTGCCCTGGAGGTGATCCATCTCGTGCTGGATGCAGACCGCGAGCAGGCCCTGCGCCTCGAGAGTGAAGGCATTGCCGTTGCGATCGTGCGCGCGCACCTTGACCCGCTCGGCGCGCTCGACCAGCTCGTAGATTCCCGGCACCGACAGGCAGCCTTCCTCGATATCGGACACGCCGGTCGCCTCGACGATCTCCGGATTGACCAGGACCACCAGCGAATCCCGGCGCTCCGAGACGTCGATCACGATCACGCGCTTGTGCACGTCGACCTGCGTCGCCGCCAAGCCGATGCCGGGCGCGGCGTACATCGTTTCGGCCATGTCGGCGATGAGCTTTTTGAGCGCGTCATCGAACACGGTCACGGGTGCCGAAACCTTGTGCAGGCGGGCGTCGGGGTAGCGAAGGATGTTTAGTTGAGCCATTCCGGGTAGTAATTCACTTGCAAATTGAATAGATTATATGGAGAATCTCACGCTTCATATAAGCTATTCCAAGGTTGTGCTACATTGAGGTGGACAGCTCGAATCTCAAGCCGGTCCAGGAAGCCGCTAAAAGACGGGGTCACCATGGTCCAGCAATTGCGTAAGTCTATCACAACGCTCGTTTTCTTCCTGTTTTCGGGGTTCGCTTTCGCGCAGGGAACGAGCGGGCCTTTGGTGCTCAAGCCGGATGCGCCGGACCGCTATGTCGTGGTCCAGGGGGACACGCTCTGGGGCATCTCCGAGCGCTACACCGATTCGCCGTGGCGCTGGCCGGAACTGTGGAATTTCAACAAGGAACAGATCCGCAATCCGCACCTGATCTATCCGGGATACGTGATCCTGCTCGACCGCACGCGCGGCACGCTTTCCATCGGCAGCGCAGGTGGATCGGCCGGACCGGGCGGACCCGGTGGAACGGCGGGCGTCACCGGCGGATTGGACACCGTGAAGCTCGGACCGCGCACGCGCGCGGAGTCGCTGGCGAAGCAGGGAATTCCCAGTATTCCGGCATCCGCCATCGAGCCTTTCCTCAGCCGGCCGCTGGTGATCGAGCCGGACGGCCTCGACAAGGCGCCGACCATCATCGCCACGCAGGGCGATCGCGTGATCCTCGCCGCCGGCAACTCGGCCTACGTGCGCGGCATGGGCCAGACCAAGGAAGACGCCTGGTACGTCTACCGCCGCGGCGGCCCGCTGGTGGATCCGGACACCAACCAGACGCTCGCCTACGAGGCGATCTATCTCGGCACCGCCCAGCTGACGCGGCCGGGCGAGCCGGCCACGGTCACGCTCACCAGCGCGGTGTTGGAGGTCAACGCCGGCGACAAGCTGGTCGCTGCCGGGCGCCCGCAGGTCATCAACTATGCGCCGCGCGCGCCGGCGACCCAGATCAGCGGCCGCATCATCTCGGTCTACGGCAGCGTGGGCCGGGTAGGCGAGGCAGGCCCCCAGTCGATTGTCAGCATCAACCGCGGCCGCTCGAACGGCATCGAGGTCGGCCACGTGCTGGCGCTCTACGCCAAGGGCGGCGTGGTGCGCGACACCACCAAGGCGCAGAACGACCCGGACGCACAGATCGCGCTGCCCAACGAGCGCGCCGGCCTTGCTTTCGTGTTCCGCGTCTTCGACCGCATCTCCTACGCCCTGGTCATGAACATTTCGCGGCCCATCGGGCCGCTGGATGTCGTCCAGACGCCGTAGCCGTCGCATGAAGCCGGGGCTCGCTTCCCGGATCGTGCCGCCCGCATGATGCCGGACCCGGGGCTGGCGGGATGGCTGCGGCTCACGCTGACTCCCGGTCTCGGCCCCGCTGCAATCCGCGCCCTGCTGCGCGAGTTCGGCTTGCCCGACGCCGTGCTCGCGCGCAGCCGCTCCGACCTGGCGCGCCATGCTCCTGTGACGGCGCTCGACGCGCTGCATTCGCCGGAGGTGGATCGGGCGGTGGAGCGGGCGCTTGAGTGGCTGGCGCAGCCGCAGCGTGCATTACTGACCCTGGCCGACGAGACCTATCCCCGCGCGCTGCTCGAAATTGCCGATCCGCCGCCGGTGCTCTATGCGCAAGGCCGCCTCGGGCTGCTGCAGCATCCGGCGCTGGCGGTCGTCGGCAGCCGCAACGCCACCGCCCAGGGCATGGCCAACGCCGAGAGCTTCGCGCGCGCGCTGAGCGATGCCGGGCTGACCATTGTCTCGGGCCTCGCGCTCGGCATCGACGCCGCCGCGCATCGCGGCGGACTCGCCGGCGCCAGCTCGACCATCGCAGTGCTTGGCACCGGCATGGACATCGTCTACCCCGCACGCAACGCCGCGCTCGCCGCGCAGATCGGCGAGCGCGGGCTGCTCGTCTCCGAGTTCGCGCTCGGCACCGGCGCAACGACGCACCATTTCCCGCGCCGCAACCGGCTGATCAGCGGCCTGGCGCGCGGCTGCCTGGTGGTCGAGGCGGCGCTCGCCTCGGGATCGCTGATCACGGCGCGCGCCGCCGCCGACCAGGGCCGCGAGGTGTTCGCCATCCCGGGCTCGATCCATTCGCCGCTCTCCAAGGGCTGCCACGCGCTGCTCAAGTCCGGCGCCAAGCTGGTGGAATCCGCCGACGACGTGCTCTCCGAGCTCTCCGGCTTCCGGCCGAGCGGCCGCGCCTCCACCACCGCGGCCGCGCCCGCCACCGCCAGCGGATTGCTGCAGCACATGGGCCACGACCCGGTGGATATCGACGCGCTGTGCAGCCGCGCCGGGTGGTCCGCGGAACAGGTGTCCTCGGAGCTGCTGCGGCTGGAGCTCGACGGGCGCGTCGCCGCGCTGCCCGGCGGGCTCTACCAGCGCCTGGAGAAAGGGTAAACCGGATGCCGCGCCGCGCGTTACTCGACTAAGGATCCGCCATGTACGACATCCTCGTCTACGTGTTCGAGAACTGCCAGCAAGCCGAGCTGGCCTACGATCGCGAGCGCGTGGCGAAGAAGCTCTCGGCGGCGGGCTTCGATCACTCCGACATCAGCGAGGCGCTGCACTGGCTCGCCGGCATGCAGCGCCCGATCCCGGTCGACGGCCTGCCGCTGCCGGACGCGAGCCGGTCGTTCCGCGCTTTCGCGCCGCGCGAGCTGGCAAAACTCGACGCCGCCTGCCGCGGCTTCCTCCTCACGCTGGAACGCTCGGCGATCCTGACGCCGCAGACGCGCGAGCTGGTGCTCGACCGCGCGCTCGCCGCTGCCGGCGAGGCGCTGACGCTGGAGCAGCTCAAGCTGATCGTGCTGATGGTGCTGTGGAACCGGCAAACGCCCACCAGCCGCCTGCTCGCCGAAGACCTGTTTCGCGCCCCCGGCACGCGCCTGCCGAGCTAGGCTCGCGCGCACGCGCGCGCGCGTAATCCGCGCGCGCGGTGAAATTCGAGGTTGAACCGCCGCGGCGTTTGCACTTATCATCTGCGGCCTTTTCGCCGCATGGCCAAAAAACTCATCATCGCCGAGAAGCCCTCGGTCGCCGCCGATATCGCGCGCGCGCTCGGTGGCTTCGCGCGCAAGAGCGACTACTTCGAGAGCGACGACTACGTGCTGTCCTCCGCGGTCGGCCACCTGCTCGAGCTCGCGGTGCCGGAAAAATACGACGTCAAGCGCGGCAAGTGGTCGTTCGCGCGCCTGCCGCTGATCCCGCCGCACTTCGACCTGGCGCCGATCGAGCGCGGCGAGCCGCGGCTCAACCTTCTGCTGCGCCTGCTCAAGCGCAAGGACGTGACGGCGCTGGTCAACGCCTGCGACGCGGGCCGCGAGGGCGAGCTGATCTTCCGCTACATCGTGCAGCACGCGAAGAGCCCGAAGCCGATCGAGCGCCTGTGGCTGCAATCGATGACGCCGGCGGCGATCCGCGACGGCTTTGCGCAGCTGCGCGCCGACAAGGAGCTCCTGCCGCTCGCCGATGCCGCCAAGTGCCGCTCCGAGGCCGACTGGCTGGTCGGCATCAACGGCACGCGCGCCATGACCGCCTTCAATTCGAAGGAGGGCGGCTTCTACCTCACCACGGTCGGGCGGGTGCAGACGCCGACGCTCGCCATCCTGGTCGAGCGCGAGGACCGCATCAAGGCGTTCACGGCGCGCGATTACTGGGAGGTGCAAGCGCGCTTCGGCGCCAAGGCCGGCGAGTACGCCGGCCGCTGGTTCGAGCCCGCGTTCAAGAAGGACGACGACACCGAGCGCAAGCCCGAGCGCCTGTGGCAGGCGCGCGCCGCCGAGGCGATCGCCGCGGCCTGCCGCGGCAAGCCGGGCACGGTCAGCGAGGAGACCAAGCCGTCGACCCAGGCCTCGCCGCTGCTCTTCGACCTGACCAGCCTGCAGCGCGAGGCCAACGGCCGCTTCGGCTTCTCGGCGCGCGGCACGCTATCGCTGGCGCAGGCGCTCTACGAGCGGCACAAAGTGCTCACTTATCCGCGTACCGATGCCCGCGCGCTGCCCGAGGATTACGTCAGCACGGTAAAGAAGACCATGGAGCTGCTCGCCGGCGGCGGCACCTACGCCCCGTTCGCCAAAACGGTGCTGAAGAACGGCTGGGTCAGGCCCAACCGCCGCATCTTCGACAACAGCAAGATCTCCGACCACTTCGCCATCATTCCCACGCTGCAGGCGCCGAAGAGCCTGAACGAGGCCGAAGCCAAGCTCTACGACCTGGTGGTGCGGCGCTTTCTCGCGGTGTTTTACCCGTCGGCCGAGTTCCTGCAGACCACGCGCATCACCACGGTGGGCGAGCACCGCTTCAAGACCGAGGGCAGGGTGATGCAGGCGCCGGGCTGGCTGACGGTCTACGGGCGCGCCACCAAGGACGAGAGCGAGAATCTTCCCGCGGTGGGGGCAAACGAAAAGGTCGCCACGCTCGAGGTCAACGCGGTGGCGAACCAGACCAAGCCGCCGGCGCGCTACACCGAGGCGACGCTGCTCTCGGCGATGGAGGGCGCCGGCAAGCTGGTCGAGGACGACGAGCTGCGCGCGGCGATGGAGGCCAAGGGCCTGGGCACGCCGGCGACGCGCGCCGCGGTGATCGAGGGCCTGATCCGCGAGGAATACGTGCACCGCAACGGGCGCGAGCTGGTGCCGACGCCCAAGGCGTTCTCGCTGTTCTTCGCGCTGCACCACTTCGGCGTCACCGAGATCGCCTCGCCCGAGCTCACCGGGGACTGGGAATTCAAGCTCAAGCAGATGGAGCGCGGCAAGCTGCGGCGCAAGGAATTCATGGATCACATCGAGCAGGAGACGCGCGACCTGGTCGAGCGCATCAAGCGCGGCACCATTCCCGACACGGCGTTTGCCACCGTGCCGGCGCGCTGCCCGAAATGCCGCAAGGGCGCGGTACAGGAGAACTACCGCAAGTTCCAGTGCCAGAAATGCGACTTCTCGCTGTGGAAAGTCACCTCGGGCCGCGAATGGTCGCTGGAAGAGGTAGCCGAGCTCATCACCAAGCGCAAGATCGGCCCGCTCACCGGCTTTCGCAGCCGCATGGGCAAGCCCTTCAGCGCGGTGATGCAGCTCACCGAAGATTTCCGCCTCGAGTTCGATTTCGGCCAGGACCGGGGCGACGGCGAGGCTGCGCCGGATTTCAGCGGCCAGGAATCTCTCGGTCCGTGCCCGAAATGCGCCTCGCGCGTGTTCGAGCACGGCATGTCCTACGTTTGCGAGAAGGCCGTCGGCCCCGGCAAGACCTGCGACTTCCGCTCCGGGCGCATGATCCTGCAGCAGCCGGTCGAGCGCGAGCAGATGCAGAAGCTGCTCGCCAGCGGGCGCACCGACCTGCTGCCGCGCTTCATCTCGAAGAAGGGACGGCCGTTCAAGGCGTTCCTGGTGAAGCAGCCCGACGGCAGGATCGGCTTCGAGTTCCAGGCCCGCGCGCCGAAGGAGAAAGCGCCGCCGAAGCCGGCCGGCGCCGAAAAACCGGCTACACGTCCAGGTTCCGCACGCCGAGCGCGTTCAGCTCGATAAAGGCGCGGCGCGGCTCGACCTCGTCGCCCATCAGCTTGGTGAAGATCTCGTCGGCCGCGATGCCGTCGTCGATCTGCACCCTGAGCAGGCGCCGCACTGCGGGATCCATGGTGGTTTCCCACAGCTGCGCCGGGTTCATCTCGCCCAGGCCCTTGTAGCGCTGCAGGCTCATCGCGCGCTCGACTTCGCCCAGCAGCCACTTCATCGCCTCGGGGAAGTCGCGCACCGGCTGGCGCTTGTCGCCGCGATGCGCGAAGGCGCCGTCCCCGACCAGGCCGCGCAGCATCGCCGCGGTCTGGCGGATCTGGCGGTAATCGCCGGAGTGCACGAACTCGGTGTCGATGGTGCTCATGCGCACATTGCCATGGCGCGTGCGCTCGATCTTGACCTGGTGGCGCTCGGTCTTCTGGTCGAAGTGCGGCGCGACGGCGATGCCGTTGCCGCCGATGGCCGCCTCCAGCGCCTCGGCCGAGGCCTCGGCGGTCTCGCGCCGCGTCAGGTCCACCTCGACGCCGCGCAGCATCGCCTGCAGCGCGTCGCGGTCGACCAGCCGCGAGACGCGGTCGATCACCGCCACCGACAGCAGGTAGGACTTGGCGAGCTCGGCCAGTGCCTCGCCGGCGAGCGGCTCGCGCCCCGCGCCGGGATGCAGCGCCGCGTCGACCAGCGCCTGGCGCAGCATGAAGGCGTTGAGCTCGTGCTCGTCCTTGAGGTAGCGCTCCTCCTTGCCGAGCTTCGCCTTGTAGAGCGGCGGCTGCGCGATGTAGATGTGGCCGCGCTCCACCAGCTCCGGCATCTGCCGGTAGAAGAAGGTCAGCAGCAGCGTGCGGATATGCGAGCCGTCCACGTCCGCATCGGTCATGACGATGATGCGGTGGTAGCGCAGCTTCTCGATGTTGTACTCCTCCTTGCCGATGCCGCAGCCGAGCGCGGTGATCAGCGTGGCGATCTCGGCCGAGCCGAGCAGCTTGTCGAAGCGCGCGCGCTCGACATTGAGGATCTTGCCTTTCAGCGGCAGGATCGCCTGGAACTTGCGGTCGCGCCCCTGCTTGGCCGAGCCGCCGGCCGAATCGCCCTCGACCAGGTAGAGCTCGCACTTCGCCGGGTCGCGCTCCTGGCAGTCGGCGAGCTTGCCCGGCAGCCCGAGGCCGTCGAGCACGCCCTTGCGGCGGGTCATCTCGCGCGCCTTGCGCGCCGCCTCGCGCGCGCGCGCGGCGTCGACGATCTTGGAGGTGATGAGGCGCGCATCCGACGGCCGCTCGGCGAGGAATTCGCGCAGCCGCTCGGCGACGATCTCCTCGACCACCGGCCGCACCTCGGAGGACACCAGCTTTTCCTTGGTCTGCGACGAGAACTTGGGCTCGGGCACCTTGACCGACAGCACGCAGGCGAGGCCCTCGCGCATGTCGTCGCCGGTGGTCTCGACCTTGGCCTTCTTGGCGAGCTCCACCTCGTCGATGTACTTGTTCAGCACCCGCGTCATCGCCGCGCGCAGCCCGGTGAGGTGCGTGCCGCCGTCCTTCTGCGGGATGTTGTTGGTGAAGCACTGCACGCTCTCCTGGTAGGAGTCGTTCCACTGCATCGACACCTCGACGGTGATGCCGTCCTTCTCGCCGGTGCCGTGGAACACGTTGGGGTGCAGCACGTTCTTGGCGCGGTTCATGTACTCGACGAAGCCCTTGACGCCGCCGGCGTAGGCGAAGTTCTCCTCCTTGCCGTCGCGCTGGTCGAGCAGCATGATCTTGGTGCCGTTGTTCAGGAACGACAGCTCGCGCAGGCGCCGCGCGATGATGTCGTAGTGGTAGTTGACGCTGCCGAACACCTCCTTCGAGGCAAGGAAGTGCACTTCGGTGCCGCGCCGCTCGGTGGCGCCGGTGGCCTTCAGCGGCGCGGTGGCCGCGCCGTTGCGGAATTCCATCTGGTGCACCTGGGTGTCGCGCCAGACGGTGAGGCGCAGCCACTCCGAGAGCGCGTTGACCACCGAGACGCCCACGCCGTGCAGTCCGCCGGACACCTTGTAGGTGTTGGAATCGAACTTGCCGCCGGCATGCAGCTCGGTCATCACGATCTCGGCCGCCGAGCGCTTCTCCTCGTCGTCCTGCTTGATGCCGGTCGGGATGCCGCGGCCGTTGTCGATCACCGACACCGAGTTGTCGGTGTGGATGCGCACCGAGATCTCGTCGCAATAGCCGGCCAGCGCCTCGTCCACCGAGTTGTCCACCACCTCGAACACCATGTGGTGCAGCCCGGTGCCATCCGACGTATCGCCGATGTACATGCCGGGACGCTTGCGCACCGCCTCGAGGCCCTTGAGGACCTTGATCGAGTCGGAGCCGTAGCCGTTGGCGTCAGGCAGGTGGCGTTCGGCCTCGGTCACTTCAGATCCTCATCGGCATGACGACGTACTTGAAATCCTTCTCCGAGCCGTAGCTGATCAGCGCGCTGGAGGAGGAGTCGCCGAAGGCGCACTCGATCTCGGCGCCGGCGACGTTGTTCAGCACGTCGAGCAGGTAATTGACGTTGAAGCCGATGTCGAGCGCGTCGCCGGCGTACTTGACCTCGACCTCCTCGTGCGCTTCCTCCTGCTCGGCGTTGGACGACACGATCTTCAGGCTGCCGTCGGCGAGCACCCAGCGCACGCCGCGGAACTTCTCGTTGGACAGGATCGCCGCGCGCTGCAGCGCCTGGCGCAGCGGCTCGCGCGGCAGGGTGAGCTTGTTCTTGTGCCCGGTCGGGATCACCCGCGTGTAGTCGGGGAACTTGCCGTCGATCAGCTTGGAGACCAGCTCGATCGCGCCGAAGCTGAACGAAGCCTGGGTTGGCGCCAGCTCGATCTTCACCTCGTCGTCGCTGTCGGCAAGCAGCTTGGCGAGCTCGAGCACGGTCTTCCTCGGCACGATGACCTCCTGGCGCGCGAGCTTGCCGCCGATCTCGAGCGAGGCGTAGGCCAGGCGGTGGCCGTCGGTCGCCACGACCTTGAGCTGGCCGCCCTCGGCCACCATCAGCAGGCCATTGAGGTAGTAGCGGATATCCTGCTGCGCCATGGCGTACTGCACCAGGCCGATCAGCCGGCGCAGCGCCTTCTGGCTCAGCGCGAACTTGGCGGCGTCCCCGGCCGGCCTGGCGAGGCGCGGAAAGTCCTCCGCCGGCAGGGTCTGCAGCGTGAAGCGGCTCTTGCCCGCCTTGACCAGCAGGCGCTTGTCCTGCGGCTGCAGCTGGACCTCGGCGCCCTCCGGCAGCGCGCGCAGGATGTCGAGGAGCTTTCTCGCGCCCACCGTCAGCGCACGTCCCTCCCCGCTCCTGGCGAGCGGGCTCTTCGCCTGGATCTGGATTTCAATGTCGGTCGCCAGGAACGACACCGCGTCGGCCGTGGCGTCGATCAGCACGTTGGACAGGATCGGCAGCGTATGCCGGCGCTCGATGATGCCGCTTACGGCGGACAACGGACCGAGGATCTCGTCGCGCTTCGCTTTAATCATTGTTGGTATACCTAACTAGTAATAACTAATAAGGACGAGCGTTTCGCGGGATAACCGGAAAAAACGAATGGCACCCGGCGCTTGCGGGCGCCGGCGCGCCGGGGAATGCTGTGGAGCAAATGCGCGCCGCTGTGGACAGTTTGCACGCCGGCGCGCCGCGACAGTGTTGTCCACATTCTGTCCCCGCGCGCCGCACAGCTTGTTCATCCCTTGAGAACCTGCTCCAGCACCAGGTAATCGCGATTCAACCCGTTGTCGTGCTTGCGCAGGCTGGCGATGGTGCGACAGGCGTGCAGCACCGTGGTGTGGTCGCGGTTGCCGAACGCCTCGCCGATCTCGGGCAGGCTCATCTGCGTCAGGTCCTTGGCGAGCGCCATCGCCACCTGGCGCGGGCGCGCGAGATTGCGGCTGCGCTTCTTCGAGTGCATGTCCGCCACCTTGATCTTGAAGTACTCGGCCACCGTTTTCTGGATGCCCTCGACGCTCACCTGGCGGCTGTTGAGGTTGAGGATGTCGCGCAGCGCCTCCTTGGCGAGGTCAAGGGACAGCTCGCGCTCGGTAAAGCGGGCGAAGGCCAGCACCTTCTTCAGCGCCCCCTCCAGCTCGCGCACGTTGGAGCGGATGTGCTTGGCGATGAAGAAGGCGATTTCCTCGGACACCGCGACCGCCTCGGCCTCGGCCTTCTTCAGCACGATCGCCACCCGCATCTCGAGCTCCGGCGGCTCGATCGCCACCGTCAGCCCCCAGCCGAAGCGCGAGATCAGGCGCTCTTCCATGCCGGCGATCTCCTTCGGATAGGTGTCGCAGGTGATGACGATCTGCTTGTGCGCCTCGACCAGGGCGTTGAAGGCGTAGAAGAACTCCTCCTGCGTGCGGCCCTTGTTGGAGAAGAACTGGATGTCGTCGATCAGCAGCAGGTCGAGCGAGTGGTAATAGCGCTTGAATTCGTCGAAGGATTTCTGCTGGTAGGCGCGCACCACGTCGGTGACGTACTGCTCGGCGTGGATGTAGCGGATGCGCGCCTGCGGCCGGTCGGCGGCGACCTGGTTGCCGATCGCCTGCACCAGGTGGGTCTTGCCGAGGCCCACGCCGCCGTAGACGAACAGCGGGTTGTAGGAGGTGCCGGGATTTTCCGCCACCTGCAGCGCCGCGGCGCGCGCCAGCTGGTTCGCCTTGCCGGTGACGAAGCTGTCGAAGGTGAAGCCGCGATTGAGCCGCGAGCGGTCGGCGGGAGCCGGGACCTCGCTCGGCGCCCGCGTCGTGGTCTGCGCCGAGCGCACCACGGGCTCGGTGCCGCGGGCGAGGACCAGGCGCAGCGCCAGCGCATGGCCGGCGGCTTCGGCGGCCAGGCGCTCGATGCGCGCGGCGAAGCGCTCGCGCACCAGCTCGAGGACGAAGCGGTTCGGCGCGATCAGGACCAGCGTGTCGCCGGCGACGCCTGCTTCGGGCGCGAGCGGGCGGATCCACGTATTGAATTGTTGCGCGGGGAGCTCCTGCTCGAGCCGGCGCAGGCACGCGTCCCAGAGGTTTTGCATCTTTTGATTGGCCTAAACGAGTCAAAATTTTACCCGCTTCAATCTGCGTTATCCACAGGCGCGGCGCGTTGCGCGCGATGCGCCGCGATTATTTGACAACGCATTGATGCACAGGCTCTAATACCGCCCTTTTTCGGATCGGGCGGCAATGGCGACGAGGCGAACGTATCAACCTTCCAAGACGCGGCGTGCGCGGCGTCACGGATTTCTCGTGCGCAGCCGCACCGCGGGCGGGCGCAAGGTCCTGCGCCGGCGTCGCGCCAGTGGCCGTCGCCGCATCGCGCTGTAACGGCGGCGCGAGGATCGCTGGGCGCTTCGGCCTGGGACGCGGGCTCCGCCTCGCGACCAAGGCGGATTTTGAGCGGCTGCTGCGCCACGGCGAGCGCCGCGCCATGGACGGTTACACCTTCTATATGCAGAAGCGAGATTCGGGCCCGCCGCGGCTCGGCATGCTGGTGACGCGCCGGCACGCCGCGCGGGCGACGGTGCGCAATCGCGTCAAGCGCTGCATCCGCGAGGCCTTCCGGCTGGAGCAGGAAAACCTGGGATCGCTCGATATTCTGGTGCGGCCGCCCTTAGGCCCGCGCCCGGGCGCCGACATGATCGCGCGCCTGCGCGGGTTGTTTTCCCGTTTGAATTCATGATCGCGCGCAGCCTGCAAGCCGCGATCCGCGGCTACCAGTGGTTCATCCGGCCGGTGCTGCCCCCGGCCTGCCGCTTCTTTCCGAGTTGCTCCGAGTATGCCGGCGAGGCGCTTGCGCGCCATGGCGCGCTGCGCGGCGGCTGGCTGGCCGCGCGCCGTCTGTGCCGCTGCGGACCATGGCATCCCGGCGGCTGCGACCCGGTTCCCTGAGCGGCGCCATGGACACGCAGCGTCTCATCCTGCTTTTCATCTTCGGTTTCTCGCTCCTGATGCTCTGGGACGCCTGGGAGAAGGAGCATCGCCCCAAGCCGCCGCCCGCGCCCGCCGCGCAGCAGGGCGTACCGGTGCCGCAAAAGGATGCCGTGCCCGCCCCCGGCACGAAGCCCGCTCCCGGCGCCAAACCGGCGGCGCCGGCGCCATCGGCCGGCGTACCTGCCGCGGAGGCGAAGAGCGCCGGCGAGACGATTAGCGTTACTACGGACTTCCTCGTCGCCGAGATCGACACGCTGGGTGGCACGCTCAAGCGCCTGGAGCTCGTGCGCCACAAGGATTCCAACGACGCGTCGAAGAATTACCAGCTGCTCGGCGCGGCGCACCATTACGAAGCGCAAAGCGGCCTGACCGGCGATGCCGGCCCCAACCACCGCAGCCTGTGGCGCGCCGAACCGGGCGAGCGGAGCCTCGGCGCGGGCCAGGATACGGTGGAACTGCGCCTGACCGCGGCAGGGAAGGACGGGCTGCAAGTGCAGAAGGTGTATACCTTCCGGCGTTCGAGCTACGTCGTGGACGTCGCGCTCGAGCTGCGTAACGGCGGCGCGGCGCCGCTCTCCACGTACGCCTACTTCCAGCTGACGCACGACGGCAAGCCCGACGCCAACCGCAATACGGTTGCCGAGACGTTCGGCGCGCAGAGCTTCACCGGCTTTGCCACCTACACCGACGAGCGCAAGTTCGAGAAGATTCACCTCACCGACCTGGACAAGGGCAAGGCCGACTACACCAAGCAGGCCACCAATGGCTGGCTCGCCTTCGTGCAGCACTACTTCGTCTCGGCCTGGCTGCCCGCGACGGGCCAGGCGCGCGACTACGTCGCCGAGCGGCGCCAGGACGGGACCTACGCCGCCCGCATGCTGGTTGCGACCAACGTGGCGCCGGGCGCAACCGCGCGCGTGAGCGTGCCGCTTTACGCCGGTCCGCAGGAGCAGCGCCTGCTGCAGGCGGCGGCGCCGGGCCTCGACTACGTGGTCGACTACGGCTGGCTGGCGATCATCGCCTGGCCGCTGTTCTGGCTGCTGGAGAAGTTCCACGCGCTCGCCGGCAACTGGGGGGTCGCGATCATCCTGCTCACGGTCACCATCAAGATCATCTTCTTCCCGCTTTCCGCGGCGAGCTACAAGTCGATGGCGCGGATGAAGCTGGTCACGCCACGCCTCACCAAGATCCGCGAAACGTACGAGCACGACCGGGCGAAGATGAACCAGGCGATGATGGAGCTCTACAAGACCGAGAAGATCAACCCGCTCGGCGGCTGCTTCCCGATCCTGGTGCAGATCCCGGTGTTCATTGCGCTGTACTGGGTGCTGCTCGCCGCGATCGAGCTGCGCCACGCGCCCTTCATGCTCTGGATCCACGACCTGTCGGCGCTCGACCCGTACTACGTGCTGCCGATCCTGATGACGGTCACCATGGTGCTGCAGACCCGGATGAATCCGGTGCCACCCGACCCGGTGCAGGCCCAGGTGATGAAGTTCATGCCGTTCGTCTTCAGCATCTTCTTCTTCTTCTTCCCGGCGGGGCTGGTGCTGTACTGGCTCGTCAACAACATCCTCTCCATCGCCCAGCAATGGCAGATCCAGCGCATGTTCGATCGCGACAAACCTGCGCATGCCAAACGATGACGTAGGGCGCGACACCATCGCGGCGGTCGCCACGCCGCCCGGGCGCGGCGGCATCGGCATCGTGCGCCTCTCGGGCCCGCAAGTGCCCGCCCTCGCCGCGAAGCTCCTTGGTTTCCTGCCTCGACCGCGCCACGCAGTGCACGCGAAGCTCGGCGCCGTGGACGAGGGCATCGCGCTCTACTTTCCGGCGCCGCATTCCTATACCGGCGAGGCCGTGCTCGAGCTGCACGGCCATGGCGGCCCGGTCGTGATGCAGGCGCTGCTTGGCGCCTGCCTCGATGCCGGGGCACGCCTCGCAGAGCCGGGCGAATTCACGCGGCGCGCATTCCTCGAAGGCAAGCTCGACCTGGCACAGGCCGAGGCGGTGGCCGACCTGATCGACGCCGCGAGCCGCGAAGCGGCGCGCTCGGCGCTGCGCTCGCTCGGCGGAGAGTTTTCCGACGCGGTGGGCGCGCTGGTCGCGCAACTGACCGAGCTGCGCGCGTTGCTCGAGGCGACGCTGGACTTTCCCGAAGAGGAACTCGACCGGCTGCACCGCGAGGACGCCGCCACGCGGCTCGCCGCAGTCCGCGCTGCGCTCGACGACGTGCTGCGCCGCAGCCGGCAGGGCAGCCTGCTGCGCAGCGGCATCCACGTCGTGCTCGCCGGGCGGCCGAACGTCGGCAAGTCGAGCCTGCTCAACCGGCTGGCGGGCGAGGAGCGCGCCATCGTCACCCCGGTGCCCGGAACCACGCGCGATGCGCTGCGCGAGCCGATCCTGATCGACGGCGTGCCGCTGGTGCTGGTCGACACCGCGGGCCTGCGCCGCTCGAAGGGCACGGTCGAACGCCGCGGCATCGAGCGCACGCGCGAGGAGCTGGGCCGCGCCGACCTGGTGCTGGCGGTGTTCGAGGCGGGAAAGCCGGCGGTGCCATTGCCGGGCCTGCCGTCGGTGGCGCGCATCGACATCTACAACAAGGTGGATCTCAGGCGCGGCTTCCGCGCGCCCGCCGGCGCGCTCGCCGTCTCGGCGAAAACCGGCGCCGGAATCGAGGCGCTGCGCCGCAGGATCCTCGAAGCGGCGGGCTGGTCGGCGACCGGCGAAACCACCTTTCTTGCCCGCGAGCGGCATCTGCGTGCCCTGGGTGCGGCGCGCTCGCACCTCGAGGCCGCGGCCGGGGAGCTCGGGCGCGCGGAGCTCCTGGCCGAGGAATTGCGCCTGGCGCAGGAGGCCCTCGCCACGGTGACCGGGGAATTCACGGCCGACGACCTGCTCGGCGAAATCTTCTCGCGCTTCTGCATCGGTAAGTGAGGGCGGCGCGCGACAGCTGGGTCAATCCGGCGCTCGCCGTGCTGCTCTGCGCGGTCACCGGTACGCTGTTCGCGTGGCTCAGGACGCCCCTGCCCTGGCTGCTCGGGCCGCTGCTGGCAATGGCCGCCTGCAATTTCGCCGGCGCCGCGCTGCGCTCGCCCCCGGCCGGGCGCGAAGCCGGACAGGTGGTCATCGGCACCGCCCTCGGCCTCTACTTCACGCCGCTCGTGGCGCGCGAGGTGGCCGCCTACTGGCCACTGCTGATCGTCGCGGCGCTGTTCGCCATCCTGCTCGGCGTCTTCGGCGGCTGGACGCTGAGTCGCATCGCCGGCACCGACCGGACCACGGCGTTCTTCGCCAGCGTGCCGGGCGGCGCGACCGAGATGACGCTGCAAGGCGAGCAGCTCGGCGCGCGTCCCGATCGCGTGGCGCTGGCGCAGTCGCTGCGTATCCTGATGGTCGTCCTGCTGGTGCCGTCTGCACTCACCTATTCCGGGGTGCACGGTACCGATACGTACCAGCCGGCGCTCGTGCCGCTGCACTGGCCGGCCCTGTTGCTGCTGCTTGCGCTAGCCGGCGCCGCGGGGCTCGCGCTGCAGCGCTTGCGGGTCCCGAATGCCTTCATGTTCGGGCCGCTCGCGGTCGTCATCGCGCTTACGGCGTCGGCGGTGGAGTTTTCCCTGCTGCCCACCGGTCTGTCGAGCTTCGCGCAGGTGTTTCTCGGCTGCGCGCTCGGCGCGCGCTTCGAGCGCCAGTCGCTCGCCAGCGCGCCGCGGTTCGTCGCAGGCGTGGTCGGATCGGTGCTGGTGGTGATCGTCGTCTCGGCCGGGTTCGGCGCGGTCCTCGCGGCGCTCTCGGGGGTGCCCTGGCCGACCATGGTGCTGGCGCTCGCGCCCGGCGGCATCGCGGAGATGTGCATCACGGCCAAGGTTTTGCAGCTCGGCGTGCCGCTGGTGACGGCGGCGCACGTGGTACGGGTGCTGATCCTGATCACCGGGACGGGCCCCAGCTTTCGCTTTGTCAAGAGGATGATCGAGCGACTAAAGTCAAAATAGCGTATTGATTAATAAGGTATTTTTATCAAAGTTGCGGTGGTAGAATTTTGGCCGGAGGATATCCGCTGTCCGCCGGCCCAGCACCCCTGGGCCGTTTGCCTTTCTGGAGCCTGACCTGATGAACGCATCCGTACCTCTTCCCGCCGATCCGACCAGTACGCCCGCCTGGGTCCGCCACCAGGGGCTGCGGCAGTGGGTGGCTGAGATTGCGCGGCTGGCCAAGCCCGATCGCGTGGTCTGGTGCGACGGTTCGCAGGAAGAGTACGAGCGCCTGTGCGCCGAGCTGGTGAAGTCCGGCACCTTCATCAAGCTCAACCCCAAGCTGCGGCCGGACTCCTACCTCGCGCGCTCCAACCCCGGCGACGTCGCCCGCATGGAGGAGCGCACCTTCATCTGCAGCGCCGCCAAGGACGACGCCGGGCCGACCAACCACTGGGTCGACCCGCGCGAGATGCGTGCAACGCTCGCGCGCCTGTTTGACGGCTGCATGCGCGGGCGTACGCTGTACGTGATTCCCTTCTCCATGGGGCCGATCGGCTCGCACATCGCGCAGATCGGCGTCGAGCTCACCGACTCCGCCTACGTCGCAGTCAGCATGCGCGTCATGACGCGCATGGGCCGCGCGGTGGTCGAGTGGCTGGGCGAAGCGGGCAAATTCGTGCCCGGCGTGCATTCGGTCGGCGCGCCGCTCGCCGCCGGGGAGAAAAGCGCCGCCTGGCCGTGCAACGAGAAGGAAAAGTGGATCGTGCATTTCCCGGAGACGCGGGAAATCTGGTCCTACGGCTCGGGCTACGGCGGCAATGCGCTGCTCGGCAAGAAATGCCTCGCCCTGCGCATCGCCTCGGTGATGGCGCGCGACGACGGCTGGCTCGCCGAGCACATGCTGATCCTCGGCATGGAGTCGCCGGCCGGGCAAAAGACCTATATCGCCGCCGCCTTCCCCTCCGCGTGCGGCAAGACCAATCTCGCCATGCTCATCCCGCCGCCCGCCTACAAGGGCTGGAAGGTGACCACCATCGGCGAGGACATCGCCTGGATCAAGCCCGGGCGCGACGGCCGCTTCTACGCCATCAATCCCGAGTACGGGCTGTTCGGCGTGGCGCCGGGCACCTCGGAAAAGACCAACGCCAACGCGATGCGCATGCTCGAGCGGAACGTCATCTTCACCAACGTCGGCCTCACGCCCGAGGGCGACGTGTGGTGGGAGGGCATGACCGACGCGCCGCCGGCGCGCCTTACCGACTGGCAGGGCAAGGATTGGACGCCCGAGGAAGGAAAGAAGTCGGGCCGCCTTGCGGCGCACCCGAACGCGCGCTTTACGGTGCCCGCCTCGCAGTGCCCCTCGATGGACCCGGCCTGGGAGGATCCGTCCGGCGTGCCGATCGCGGCGTTCATTTTCGGCGGCCGGCGCTCGTCCACCGTGCCGCTGGTGGTGGAAGCGCCGACCTGGGAAGAAGGCGTCTACATGGCGGCGACGCTGGGCTCCGAGACCACGGCGGCGATCACCGGCAAGGTCGGCGTGGTGCGGCGCGACCCGATGGCCATGCTGGCGTTCTGCGGCTACCACATGGGCGACTACTTCGACCACTGGCTGAAGATGGGGCGCGCGGTGTACCACGCGCCGAAGATCTTCCGCGTCAACTGGTTCCGCCGCGACGCGCAGGGCAAATTCATCTGGCCGGGATTCGGCGAGAACATGCGCGTGCTGCAGTGGATCGTCGAGCGCTGCATCGGAGCCGCGCGCGGCGTGGATACGCCGCTCGGCACCATGCCGCGCTACGAGGATCTCGACTGGACCGGCCTCGACCGGCTATCGGCCGCTCAATTCAGCGAGCTGACGCGCATCGACGCCGCGGCCTGGAAGGAAGAGCTGGTCTCGCATGACGAGCTCTTCGGCAGGCTCGCCGGCCGCCTGCCCGCCGCGCTCGAGTCGCGCCGCGGCCGCATGCACGAGAAGCTCGCCGCCTAGCGCAGCAGCAGCCGCGCTGCCAGCGCGGCGAGCAGGGCGGCCGCCGCCGCCGCCGCCAGTGCCGCGCCCGAGCGGCTCACCTCGAGAATTGCGCCGCCGGCGGCAAAGCCGATGCCGACGCCCGCGAGCAGCGCGCTCGCCGACCAGGTAAACGCCTCCGTCGAGTGCTCCGGCCGCGCGGTGCGCGCGACCAGCATCGACTGCACGATCAGCGCCGGCGCCATCACCACGCCGGCGAGCAGCGACCAGGCGGCGAACACCCAGGGTCCCCAGCTGAACGACAGGAGCGCCAGGCCCGCTGCCATCAGTCCGAGCATCGCCGCGAACTGGCGCGCGAGCGGCAGGTGCCAGCTGCGCCCGCCGTAGATGATCCCGCCGGCAGCGCTGCCGAGGCTCATCAGCCCGAGCAGCACGCCGGCGAGCGCCGCGTTGCCGCGCTCGGTGGCGTAGGCGGTGACGCCGATCTCGAGCAGACCGAAGGCCATGGAAAACGTGAGGACCACGGCGATCAGCGGGACGAAGCCGCGCGTCGCGAGCGGCCCGAGCAGGCTCGCGGCGGCTCGGGTCTCGACCTTCCAGGCGCGAATCGCCGGCGAACGTGCGAAGAGCAGCGCACCCAGCGCGCCGCAGGCCGCCGAAGCGCCGACGGCGGCCGCCGCCGAGGCCGTGGCGACAAGCAGCGCCACCAGCATCGGGCCGGCGATGAAGATCATCTCGATCAGCACGGATTCGAGCGAATACGCCGTGCTGAGCAAAGCGTCATCCGCAAAGCGCTGCTTGAAATAGGTCCGCATGCAAACCGTGATCGGCGGAAAGCTCGCGCCGGCGCCGATCGCCGCCGCGTAGGTGAGCCACGCGGGACCTTCGCGCAGGACGGCAAAAGCGAGCAGCGCAAGTGCCATCGGAAAGGCAAGCGCGCTGCCGAGCAGCAGATAGGCCGGACCATAGCGGTCGATCAGCCGGCCGAGGATCGGCGCCACCGCGGAAAGTCCGGCAACGTAGCAGCCGGCCGCCACCCCGCCCTCGGCAAATGAGCCGCTTGCCGACTGCACCAGGATCAGCACGGCCAGGCCGGTGATCCCAATGGGCAGCCGCCCGAGTAGCGAGACCGCGTACACCTGCCGGACTTCGCGCTCAGCGAGCAGGACGCCGTAGCGGGCGAGAGAAATCACGGGGTTGCCCTGCACAAAAGGGCACGCATTGTCGCATGAGGAATCGCGTTGCTGCACAGCAGCAAAGTCGTTGTTCCACGTGGAACCAGAGGCTTAGCTGGTTTGACGTGGAACCGTCGCGTAAAATCTGCCCCTCCCATGCTTTTTCCTTCCGAATTTGACGTCATCGTGGTCGGGGGCGGCCATGCCGGCACCGAGGCGGCGCTGGCCGCCGCACGCATGGGCTGCCGGACGCTCCTCCTCACCCACAGCCTCGACACGCTCGGCCAGATGTCCTGCAACCCGTCGATCGGCGGCATTGGAAAAGGCCACCTGGTGCGGGAAATCGACGCGCTCGGCGGCGCGATGGCCCTGGCTACCGACGAAGCCGGCATCCAGTTCCGGACGCTGAATTCGTCCAAGGGCGCGGCCGTGCGCGCCACGCGCGCGCAGGCCGACCGGGTGCTCTATCGGCAGGCGATTCGCGGGCGCCTCGAGCGGCAGGAGAACCTGACGCTGTTCCAGCAGCCGGTCGACGACATCCTCGTCGAGGGCGGTCGTGCGGTCGGCGTGGTCACGCAGCTCGGCATTCGCGCTCGCGCGCGTGCCGTCGTGCTGACCACCGGCACGTTCCTGGGCGGCCTGGTCCACGTCGGCCTGCAGAACCACCAGGCGGGCCGTGCCGGCGACCCGGCCTCGATCACGCTGGCCGCGCGCCTGCGCGAGCTCAAGCTTCCGGTCGGTCGCCTCAAGACCGGGACGCCGCCGCGGCTCGACGCTCGCAGCATCGACTTCAGCCTGCTCGAGGAACAGCCCGGGGACTCGCCGGAGCCGGTGTTTTCGTTCCTCGGCCGGCGCTCGATGCACCCGCGCCAGCTGCCTTGCTGGATCACGCACACCAATGCGCGCACCCACGAGATCATCCGTGGCGGCCTGGATCGCTCGCCGATGTTCACCGGCGTCATCCAGGGCATCGGCCCGCGCTACTGCCCGTCGATCGAGGACAAGGTGCATCGCTTCGCCGGCAAGAGCGGGCACCAGATCTTCCTCGAGCCGGAGGGTCTCACCACGACCGAGATCTACCCGAACGGCATTTCCACCAGCCTGCCGTACGACGTGCAGGTCGAGCTGGTGCGCTCGATCCGCGGGCTGGAGAAGGCCCATCTCGTGCGGCCCGGCTACGCCATCGAGTACGACTACTTCGATCCTCGCAACCTGCGCGCCTCGCTCGAAACGAAGAGCATCGGCGCATTGTTCTTCGCCGGCCAGATCAACGGCACCACCGGCTATGAGGAAGCGGCCGCCCAGGGCCTGCTTGCCGGGATCAACGCCGGCCTGCTGGCCCAGGGGCGCGAACCCTGGTGCCCCGGGCGCGACGAGGCCTACCTCGGCGTGATGGTCGACGACCTGGTGACGCGCGGGGTGTCCGAGCCTTACCGGATGTTCACCAGCCGCGCCGAGTACCGGCTGACGCTGCGCGAGGACAACGCCGATCTGCGCCTGACCGAGCAGGGGCGCCGCCTGGGCCTGGTGGACGATGCCCGCTGGGACGCCTTCAGCCGCAAACGGGATGCGATCCACGTGGAACAAGAGCGCCTGAAGTCAACGTATGTGAGCGCAGGCTTTCGTAAAAAGACTTCAATTCTGGAGCTTTTGCGTCGACCTGAGATGACCTATGACACCTTGGTCAAGGACTCCAAGGCGGATCCTGATGTCGCCGCGCAGATCGAGGTACAGGCGAAATACGACGGCTACATCGAGCGGCAGCGGATGGAAATCGCCCGCCGCCGCAAGGCCGATACCCAAGCCCTTCCTGCGGAGCTTGACTACACCCAGGTCCGCGGGTTGTCGATCGAGGTGCAGCAAAAGCTCAACCGCCACCGGCCCGAGACCATCGGCCAGGCCTCGCGGATCTCGGGCATCACGCCAGCCGCCATCTCGCTGTTGCTGGTGCACCTGAAGCGAGGCTTCCAGCCGCCGCAGAAGAAGCGCGCATGACGCCTCGCGCGGCGCTCGAGCGCGGACTCGGCGAGCTCGCGCTCGCGCTGCCCGCGACGGCGCGCGATCAGCTGCTCGACTACGTGGCGCTGCTGGCGAAATGGAATCGCACGTACAACCTCACCGCGATCCGCGCGCCGCTCGCCATGGTGAGTCACCACCTCCTGGATTCGCTTGCGGTACTGCCGCACCTGCCGATGCCCGCGACCGGTGCCTCGCTTGCCGACGCCGGGTCCGGCGCGGGGCTTCCCGGAATTCCGCTCGCCGTCGCGCGCCCCGAATGGCGCGTGGCGCTGGCGGAAGCGAGCCAGAAAAAAGCCGCGTTCCTGCGCCAGGCCGCCATCGAGCTGCGCCTGCGCAACGTCGAGGTCTACGAGGGCCGCGTCGAGAGCTGGCGGCCCGCGCCGCGCTTCGCCGTCGTGATCTCGCGCGCGTTCGCGCAGCTCGGCGAATTCGTCGCCGCCTGCCGCCACCTGGTCGCTCCTGGCGGATTCCTCGCGGCGATGAAGGGTGTGGCGCCCAAGGACGCTGCCGGATGCGAGGTGGTGCCGCTGCAGGTGCCGTTGCTCGAGGCCGAGCGCCATCTGGTGTTGTGCCGCGCATGACTCAGGTGCTTGCGGTGGTCAACCAGAAGGGCGGCGTCGGCAAGACCACGACCAGCGTCAATCTCGCCGCGGCGCTCGCGCAGGCGGGGCGCCGCGTGCTGCTGGTGGACCTCGACCCGCAGGGCAACGCCACCATGGGCAGCGGCGTCGACAAGCGCGCCGCGGCGCGCACCGTCTATCACGTGCTGCTCGGCCTGGGCGACATCGGCGCGATCCGCGCGAAAGCCGAGAAGGGCGGCTACGACCTGGTGCCCTCGAATCGCGAGCTGGCCGGCGCCGAAGTCGAGCTGGTCGACCTGCCCAACCGCGAGACGCGGCTGAAGGGCGCGCTCGAGCGCGTTGCCGGCGACTACGACTACATCCTGATCGACTGCCCGCCGTCGCTGTCGCTGCTGACGGTGAATGCGCTCGCCGCCGCGCAGCGCGTGCTGATCCCGATGCAGTGCGAGTACTACGCGCTCGAGGGGCTGTCGGACCTGGTCGGCACCATCAAGCGCGTGCGCGCCAACCTCAATCCGTCGCTCGAGATCGCCGGGCTGCTGCGTACCATGTACGACCCGCGCAATACGCTGTCGCAGCAGGTGTCGCAGCAGCTCGAGGAGCATTTCGGCGACAAGGTCTACCGCACGCTGGTGCCGCGCAACGTGCGCCTCGCCGAGGCGCCGAGCTACGGCGTGCCGGCGGTGCTGTGGGACGCGGCCTCCAAGGGCGCGCAGGCCTATCTCGCGCTCGCCGACGAAATTCTTTCCCGGGGGCATCCCGCATGAAACCCAAAGGACTCGGACGCGGCCTCGACGCGCTGCTCGGCGGCGACGAGGCGCCGCGCGACACCATGCTGCGCCTGGCGGTGGAGAAGATCCGCCCCGGCCGCTACCAGCCCCGCACGCGCATGGACGAGCAGGCGCTGGGCGAGCTCGCGGCGTCGATCAAGGCGCAGGGCCTGATGCAGCCGCTGCTGGTGCGTCCGGTCGAGCGCGGCGACTACGAGCTGATCGCCGGCGAGCGGCGCTGGCGCGCGGCGCAGATGGCGGGGCTCGCCGAGGTGCCGGCGCTGGTGCGCGAGGTGCCCGACGAGGCCGCACTCGCGATGTCGCTGATCGAGAACATCCAGCGCGAGGACCTCAACCCGATGGAGGAATCCGCCGGGCTGCAGCGCCTGGTCGACGAATTCAAGATGACGCACGAGCGGGCGGCCGACGCCGTGGGCCGCTCGCGCAGCGCGACCACCAACCTGCTGCGTCTGCAAAAACTTGCAAAACCGGTGCAGCAGATGCTGATGCAGGGCGCGCTCGAGATGGGGCATGCGCGCGCGCTGCTCGCGCTCGACGGCGCGCGCCAGATCGAGACCGGCAACCGCGTCGTCGCCAAGCGCCTGTCGGTGCGCGAGACCGAGGCGCTGGTCAATCGCCTGCTGAAGGGCGGCGCGCGCCGGCGCAAGGGGCGCGCCGACCGCGATCTCGCGCGCCTGGAGGAGGAAGTTTCCGCGCGCCTCGGCACCACGGTGGAGATCCGCGCCGGCCGGCGCGGCAGCGGCAAAGTGGTGGTGCATTACGCGAGCCTCGATCATCTCGATGCGCTGCTGAAGAAGCTCCGTTGAGCGGAAACTTGCGATATGCTTCACCCGCTGAGCAGGCCGATCCGCACCGTGCTTTGGTGGCAAGTCGCCGCCACCGCGGCCGCGGCGCTGGTCGCGGCCTGGCTCGAGGGGATGCACGGCGCAGTGTCGGCGCTGGCGGGCGGCCTGGTGAGCATCGTCGCCGGCCTGGCCGCCGCGCTGGTCGCAGCGAGGGGAGAAGCGAAGTCCGCGGGGGGGATACTCGTCGGCGCGCTGAAGGCCGAAGCGGTCAAGATCGGCCTGATCTTCATTCTGCTGCCGCTGGTGCTGGTGACGTACCGGGAGGTCGTGATGCCGGCGTTTTTCGCGTCGTTCCTGGTGACGGTCGTGATATTTTCAATGGCGTTTTTTGTGCGTGAGACCTAGTTGAAAGAATTCAACGCCACCGATTACATCCAGCACCACCTGACCTTCCTGACGCATCCGGTCGGCGAGGGCGGCTTCTGGGCGCTGAACATCGACTCGCTCATCACCGCGGTGATCGTCGGCATGCTCGGCATGGGGCTGGTGTGGTGGGTGGTGCACGGCGCCGTCTCGGGCGTGCCGAACCGGCGCCAGGCGTTCGTCGAGCTGGCCTTCGAATTCGTCGACGACCAGGTGAAAGGCATCTTCCACCACGAGGGGCGCGACCGCTTCATCGCGCCGGCGGCGCTCACGGTGTTCCTGTGGGTGCTGCTGATGAACGCCATGGATTTCCTGCCGGTCGACATCACCGGCTGGGTGCTGGAGCACGTGTTCCACGTGCACGCCTTCCGCCTGGTGCCGACCGCCGACGTCAACACCACCTTCGCGCTGGCGCTCTCGGTGTGGCTGCTGATGATCTGGTTCTCGATCGCCGCCAAGGGCCTGTTCGGCTGGATCCACGAGCTGTTCTGCGCGCCGTTCGGCTCCAATCCGCTGCTGTGGATGTTCAACCTGATGTTCAACTTCATCGAGTACGTGTCCAAGCCCCTGTCGCACTCGCTGCGGCTGTTCGGCAACATGTACGCCGGCGAGATCATCTTCCTGCTGCTGTGGCTGCTCGCCGCCACCGGCCTGTTCGGCACCTTCATCGCCGTGGTGCTCGGCCTGGGCTGGGCGATCTTCCACATCCTGATCGTGGTGCTGCAGGCCTACATTTTCATGATGCTGACCGTGGTGTACATCTCCATGGCCCACGAGCATCACTAAACCAAAAGGAGAAACGACCATGGAAAAGCTTCAAGCCCTGGCCATGATTCAGGCCTACACCGGGATCGGCATCGGTCTCATGATCGGCGTCGGCGCCGCCGGCGCCTGCATCGGCGTGGGCGTGATGTGCAGCCGCTTCCTCGAGGCGGCGGCGCGCCAGCCCGAGCTCACCAACTCGCTGCAGGCCAAGGTATTCCTGCTGCTCGGCCTGATCGACGCCTCGTTCATCATCGGCGTCGGCCTGGCGATGATGTTCGCCTTCGCCAACCCGCTGCTCGCCGTGGTGCGCTGAGCGCCGACGCGACGATTCGCCGGGGGTCGCCATGAGCTTCAACCTCACACTGATCGCGCAGGCGGTGGCGTTTGCGCTGTTCATCTGGTTCACCATCAAGTTCGTCTGGCCGCCGCTGCTGCGCGCCATCGAGGCGCGCCAGAAGCAGATCGCCGACGGCCTGGCCGCCGGCGAGCAGGGCAGGAAGTCGCTCGAGGCGTCGAAGAAGCAGGCCGACGAGGCGGTGGCCGAGGCGCGCCGCCGCGCCGCCGAGATCATCGCCCAGGCCGAGAAGCGCGACGCGCAGATGATCGAGGCGGCGAAGGTTGCCGCCAAGGCCGAAGGCGACCGCGAGAAGGCCGCCGCCAAGGCCGAGATCCAGCAGGAAGCCTCGCGCGCGCGCGAGCAGCTGCGCGACCAGGTGGCGATGCTGGCGGTGGCCGGCGCCGAGAAGATCCTGCAGCGCGAAGTCGACGCCAAGGCGCATGCCGCGCTGCTCGACGGCATCAAGAAGCAACTCTAGTGGCCGAGCCCAGCACCATCGCCCGACCCTACGCCGAAGCCGCCTTCCGGCTGGCCGACGCGCAGGGCAAGCTCGCCGAGTGGTCGAGCGCGCTCGCCAACCTCGCCGCGGTGGGCGCCGATGCGCGCGTGCGCGCGGCGGTCGGCGACCCCAACCTGTCCGCCGCCAAGGTGGCGGGGCTGTTCATCGCCGTGCTCGCCGGCAAGCTCTCCGGCGAGGCCGAGAATTTCGTCCGCGTGCTGGCCGAGAACGGCCGGCTCGAGGTGCTGCCGCAGATCCGCGAGCAGTACGAGGCGCTGCGCAACGCGCGCGAGGGCACGGTGGAGGCCGAGATCTTCACCGCCTTCGAGATGGACCGCGCGCAGCTCGCCGACCTGGTGGCGCGGCTGGAAAAAACCACCGGCCGCAAGGTCAAGGCCAAGGTCAGCATCGACAAGTCGCTGATCGGCGGCATCAAGGTCGCCGTGGGCGACAAGGTCATCGACGGCTCGGCGCGCGCGCAGCTCGGCGCGCTCGAGACGGCACTGAAAGCTTAAGGAGCAACCATGCAACTGAACCCGTCCGAAATCTCGGAACTGATCAAGAACCGCATCCAGAACCTGGACGCCGGCGCGCAGATGCGCACCCAGGGCACCGTGGTGTCGGTGACCGACGGCATCTGCCGCGTCCACGGCCTCTCCGACGTGATGCAGGGCGAGATGCTCGAATTCCCGAAGAACACCTTCGGCCTGGCGCTCAACCTCGAGCGCGACTCGGTCGGCGCGGTGATCCTGGGCGAGTACGAGCACATCACCGAGGGCGACACCGTCAAGTGCACCGGCAAGATCCTGTCGGTGCCGATCGGCCCGGAGCTGCTCGGGCGCGTGGTGAATTCCCTCGGCCAGCCGATCGACGGCAAGGGCCCGATCAACGCCAAGCTCACCGACGTGATCGAGAAGGTGGCGCCGGGCGTGATCGCGCGCCAGTCGGTGTCGCAGCCGGTACAGACCGGCCTCAAGGCGATCGACGCCATGGTGCCGGTCGGCCGCGGCCAGCGCGAGCTGATCATCGGCGACCGCCAGACCGGCAAGACCGCGGTGGCGGTGGACACCATCATCAACCAGAAGGGCAAGGACCTGTTCTGCGTCTACGTCGCCATCGGCCAGAAGGCCTCGACCATCGCCAACGTGGTGCGCAAGCTCGAGGAGCACGGCGCGATGGCCTACACCATCGTGGTGGCGGCCTCGGCCTCCGAGTCCGCGGCGATGCAGTTCATCGCGCCCTATTCGGGCTGCACCATGGGCGAGTACTTCCGCGACCGCGGCCAGGACGCGCTCATCATCTACGACGACCTGACCAAGCAGGCCTGGGCCTACCGCCAGGTGTCGCTGCTGCTGC
>Ga0075425_100000351_pt1 | contig 42572 bp, 35 predicted proteins | sample SoiMethybrSBSTD4_FD_75300 | JGI IMG/M metagenome (GOLD analysis project Ga0075425, IMG submission 75300) | Bulk soil microbial communities from a Populus tree surrounding site in Tennessee, USA - Soil MetaG P. TD hybrid SBSTD4 | ecosystem: Environmental > Terrestrial > Soil > Tree plantation... | reverse complement strand
CCGCCTGGTCTCGCTGACCACCTTGAAGTCCCACGGGTTGAGCCGCCAGCTCTGGGCCCAGTAGTGCAGCGAGGTGCCGCCGACGGCATTCTGCATCGGGTGTATCGTGCCGCGCGGCATCGGCGCGGACGAGGCGTTTGCGCGCGCAGTCGGAATCTCCTGGTTTGCCTTCTGCACACCCTGCGGCCAGCCGCGATAATTGTTGCGCAGTTCGTCGGGCGCGAAGTCGCGTCGCGTCAGCCACGTGCCCGCTTCGAGGCCGATCACCTCGAGCCCTGCCTGCGCGAGCGGCAGCGCGGCCACGCCGCCCGCCGCGCCGAGGCCGATGACGACGACGTCGGTGTCTTTCAGTCGGGTCGCCATCAACGTCCTCCCGTCTTTCCGGACGCCTTCGTGAACGTGTCGTAGTCGTAGGCAGACTTGTGATTCGTCTTCAGCTCGCCTTTCTCGAGGCGCTCCTGATCGACCACGGTGACCATCGTGCGCACGCCGGGATAGCCGATCAGGTCCCAGCCGACGAAGTTCGCGTTGCCGCCGTAGTACGGATCGCCGAAGGTGCCCTGGTGCGTGTGGCTCAGGAGCAGTGCGAAGAACGCGGCGGAGCCGGTGAAGCCGGTCGCGGCGCCGCTCTCGACGGCGGTGAGCACCGCATCCTGAGCCGCCGGCGCGAGGTCAGTGAAACTCTTGCCGTGCAACGACCGCGCGAATCGATCCAGCGCGGCGAGGCCGGACGTGTAGGCCGGCCGCGACGAGGCGAGCGGGCCGCCGAGCGCGCGATCGATGTAGCGGACGGCGCGGGCTTCGGTCGCGCCAGGGCCAGCCGCGTCAGTCGGAATCAAGCGCGCCACGACGGCATCCAGCAGGTCGGCTTCAGAGGCGGTCAGGTTTTCGAGAGGCTCACGGCCCCCCATCCCATCATGCAGGTCCGCCCTTTCAGGGCGGACGTCATGGCCACCCTGAAAGGCCGGCCCTAGGTAGGATTTGGTGGCGAGCGGCGACGCCCCGACGGCGGCCGCGCGCTTCAACAGATCGCGTCGTGAGATGAACGTCATGGCGCCTTACCCTCATGCGTGACGACGAAACGGCCGCGTGCCGCGCCGCGCAGCAGCGTGGCAAACGCGTCGGGGAGTGCGTCCAGCGTGATCTCGCGCGCCACGGTCCGCAGGCCGGCCGGGCGCAGATCGGTCGCCAGCCGCTGCCACACGCGCAGCCGCTTCTCCATCGGACACATCACCGAGTCGATCCCGAGCAGCTTGACGCCGCGGAGGATGAACGGCAGCACCGTCGTGTGCAGTTCGGTGCCGCCGGTAAGCCCCGAGTTCGCGATCGTGCCGTTGTACATCATCGTGCGCGTCAGCCAGGCGAGCGTGTCGCCGCCGACGGCATCGACGGCGCCGGCCCACTGCGACTTCTCGAGCGGCCGCGTCCCTTTCTCGAGCTGGTTGCGCGAGAGGATCTCGCGCGCGCCAAGCGAGCGGAGGAACTCGTGCTCGCCGTCCTTGCCGGTCAGCGCAGTGACGGCGTAGCCGCGGGCCGCGAGCATCTGGACTGCCAGGCTGCCGACGCCGCCGGTCGCACCCGTCACAATCACCGGGCCGGACGCCGGCGCCAGGCCGCTGTTCTCCATGTCCACGATCGACAACGCGGCGGTGAACCCGGCGGTGCCAATCGCCATCGCGTCGAACGGGGACAGACCGTCGGGAATCGGCACGACCCAATCGGCCGGCGCGCGGACGACCCCGGCATAACCGCCGTCGTGCGCGACGCCGAGGTCGTAACCGGTGACGAGGACGGCATCACCCTGTCGGAAGCGCGCATCGTTCGTCGATTCGACGGTGCCCGCGACGTCGATGCCCGGAACGAGCGGAAAGCGCCGGATGATCTTGCCGGAGCCGGTGGCGGCGAGCGCGTCCTTGTAGTTGACGCTCGAATACGCGGCGCGAATGACGACGCCGCCGGGGCTGAGCTCGTCGAGCGCCATCGATACGACGCGTCCCTCAACCCGGCCGCCTTCGTCGAAGGCGCGAAAGGCGCGAAAAGTGCCGGTCACTTCTTCCGTCGCGCCTTCTCGGCCTCGAACAGGGCCGCGATGTCTTCTTTGCCGCGCGTTGCCGCGTACATCCACGCCGTCCGTTCGAGCTTGTCGGCGACGTCCATGTCGGCACCGCGCTGCAGCAGCACGCGGACCACTTCGATGAACCCGCCGGCGGTCGCTTTGATGAGCGGCGTCCAGCCGTCGCCATCGGTGGCGTTGATGTTTGCGCCGCGATCGAGCAGCAGCGTGACCGCCTCGGCGCAGTTTTCGCCCGCGGCGGCGAGCAGCGCCGTTCGGCCGCCGGACGCGGCGTCGGCACTGACGCCGGCCGCAAGGAGTGCGCGCACCGCGGGCGTCGCGCAGCTCGAGGTTGCAAGCACGAGATCGTTCGCGGTCGGCTTCACGCCCCGCTTGTGCAGCGCCTCGATCGCGTCGGCGGATCCGGCGGCGGCGGCGTAGGTCAAAGCGACGCCGCCATTGGCGTCGGCGGCGTCGATCTTCGCGCCGGCGTCGAGCAGGGCGTTGACCACCGTAACGTCGCCGTTCGACACCGCGGCCATCAACGCCGTCCGGCCCTGGTTGTCCTGGGCGTTGACGTTCGCGTGTTTCGCGATCAACGCGCGAACCGGACCAGAATTGCCGCCAAAGGCCGCGACCATCAATGCGCTCATCCCGCCGTTGTCGCGAACGTCGACGTCGGCGCCGCTCGCCAGGAGCAGCGCGACGACCTCGGTCCGGTTGGCGGAGGCCGCGTGCATCAGGGCGGTGGTCTTGTCTGGGGCGGTGGCCGCGACATCGGCGTGCGCGGCGATCAGGCGCCGGGCAATGGCGGTGTATCCCTGCGACGCCGCGATCATCAGCGGCGTCATCCCGGAATCGTCCGGCGCGTCGACGTCGGCCCCGCCGGCGATCAACTGGTCGACCTCGGCCGCCCGGCCGTATAAGACCGCGTCGGCAAGCGGCGGCGGCTCAGCGATAGGCGCGCCGTACAGCACGATCGCCGCGGCAAGGTGCGCGGTCGGCCAGAAGGAGGTCACGGTGGCGGAAGGACGATAGCATATGGTACCTTGACGGACCCACAGTGCGACTGCCGATGAACGTCGACCACAGATACACCCAGACCCAAAAGCGATACGCCGCCGACGATCTCGAGACGATGAGCGAGGCGCGCAATTACCAGGCGCACATCTTCGGCCTGGTGCGCCCGCACGTTGGATCCCACGTCCTCGAAGTCGGCTGCGGCATCGGTACGATGACCAGCCAGCTGCTCGACCACGCGCGGCAGGTCGTGTGCATCGAGCCGAACCTGAACTGCGCGACGCGCGCGCGCGAGGCGCTGGCCGGCAACGAGCGGGTCACCATCCGGGTCTGCCATCTCGAAGAGTGCAACCGCGGCGAGCTCCAGGCGCAGCGGTTCGACACGATCGTCTGCGTCAACGTCCTCGAGCACATCGAAGACGACGTCCGCGCGCTGGCGCTGTTCCGCGACGTGGTTGCGCCTGCCGGCGGCAAAGTGCTGATCTTCGTGCCGGCGGTCCAGCGGTTGTACGGACCGCATGACGCGGCGCTCGGCCATCACCGCCGCTACTCGAAGCAGACGCTGCGCGCCGCCTTCGCCGCGGCCGGCCTCGACGTCGTGTCGATGCGCTACACGAACCCGATCGGCCTGGTCGGCTGGATGTACAACCTGTACGTCAGCGGCAATACCGAGCACACGACGGGACAGGTGCGGCTCTTCGACCGCCTGGTGGCGCCGTGGGCGCTGCCGATCGAGCGTGTCGTGCCGCCGCCGATCGGGCTGTCGCTGTTCGCCGTCGGCCGCGCCCGCCCCCACGCCGCATGACCACACCCGGCTCGCCGCTCACCCGCGCGGGCGAGCGCGTGCCGCGCGACTTTCTGCTGTCGGTGGTGATGCCGGTCTACAACGAGCGGCAGACGATCGAGGAAATCATCCGGCGCGTGCTGGCAGTGCCGATGCGGATCCAGCTGATCGTCGTCGACGATGTGTCGACCGACGGGACCAGCGAGATCCTCGAGCGGCTGCAGCAGGAGCTTGGCTTCACGCTGCTGAAGCAGCCGCGCAACGGCGGCAAGGGCGCGGCGCTGCGGCGCGGGTTCGCGGCCGTGAGCGGCGACATGATGATCATCCAGGACGCGGATCTCGAGTACCACCCCGAGGAATATCCGCTGCTCACCGGGCTGATCACGTCGGGGCGCGCCGACGTCGTGTACGGCTCGCGGTTCCTCGGCACCCATCGCGTGTTCCTGCTCACTCACTATCTCGGCAACCGGCTCCTCACCTTCATCACCAACGTCCTCTACAACACGATGCTCACCGACATGGAGACCTGCTACAAGGTGATGCGGATCGAGGTGCTGCGCTCGATGGAGTTGAAGTCGGACGGCTTCGGGATCGAGCCGGAGATCACCGCGAAGGTGTTCAAGCGCCGCTACAAGGTCTACGAGGTGCCGATCAGCTACGACGGCCGCGGCTACGACGAAGGCAAGAAGATCACCTGGCGCGACGGCGTCGTCGCGCTGTGGGTGCTGATGAAGTATCGATTTTCCGAATGACAGCCGCACAACCGGCGTAGGGCCGCCCTTTCAAGCCGGCGAGTGCGGGCTGAACGCCGCGGCGCGATCGTCGAGGGGGCGGCGGCAAGACCCGGATCGTAATGTACGCTCACACCATGGCGCGCATTCTTCTCGTAGTCTCAGCCACCATCGCCCTGCTGCTGCCCGGCGTCGCGGAGGCTCAGGACACGCCGCGGTTCGGCGTCGTGATGGGGTATCCGGCGCAGGTTGGCGTGCTCTGGACAGTGGCCAATCGGCTGGCGATCCGGCCGGAAGTGAATTGGACGCGCACGACGACTGAATCGGTTTCGACGCCGACGATCTTCACCGGCACCGGCGTGACGACGACCTCGGTTACGACGACGTCGGCAATCAACGCGGTTGGCACCGGCGTGAGCGCGCTGCTCTACCTCCGCACAGGTGACGCGCTACGGACCTACGTGTCGCCGCGCTTCACCTATGCGCGAACCACCAGCTCGAGCGACCTATCGGCGGTGCTGCCCAGCGTTCCTCCCGCGCCGATAGAAATGAAGACGTCGACCTACACCGTTGCCGGCTCGCTCGGCGCGCAGTACAGCGTCGCGAAGCATTTCGGCATCTTCGGCGAGGTCGGCCTGCAGTACGGGCATAACTCGAGCTCGCCGTCCTCCTCGCTGCTCCGGACCGACGCGAAGCAGACGAGCGTCGGACTTCGCAGCGGTGCCGGCGTGATTCTGCTCTTCGGCGCGTAGGCTCCCGGCTACCGGCCGGTGGCCGGCCGCTTGGCGAGAATCGACTCCATCTCGTCCATCACGCGGTTCATCGTCTTGATCGTGAGATCGAGCGGCTCGTCGGTGGTCATGTCGACGCCGGCGTCGCGCAGCAGGTCGATCGGGTACTTCGACCCGCCGGCGCTGAGGAACCGCAGGTAGCGGTCGCGTGCGCCCTGATCGCCCGCTTTCACCTTCGCGGCCAGCGCCTCGGACGCCATGAACGATGTGGCGTACTGGAACACGTAGAAGTCGCGATAGAAGTGCGGGATGAAGCTCCACTCGTGCGCGATGTAGTCGTCGACTTTACAGATGCCCTGCGCCTCGCCGTAGTACTTCTTCGTGATGTCGAGATACAGCCTGGCCAGCGCGTCGCCGGTGATCGGCTGCCCTTTCGCCGCCATCTCGTGCATCCGCAGCTCGAACTCGGCGAATTGCGTCTGGCGGAACATCGTCCCCTTGATGTTCTCGAGGTAGTTGCCGAGCAGCGCCAGCCGCGTGTCGTCGTCCTTGATCTTCTTGAGCACCGAGTCGATCAACAGCGACTCGTTGAACGTCGACGCGACCTCGGCGACGAAGATCGGATAGCTGGCAAGCGGATAGGGCTGCGCCTTGTTCGAGAAGTAACTCTGCATCGTGTGGCCGAGTTCGTGGGCGACGGTGCTGACGTCGGCGTATTTGCCCATGAAGTTGATCAGCATGTACGGGTGGACGTCGTAGGCGCCGCCGTTCGAGTAGGCGCCGGTCCGCTTGCCCTCGTTCGGCAGCAGATCGATCCAGCGTTCCTTGAAGGCCCTGCGCATCGTCGCCTGGTACTCGGCGCCGAGCGGCGCGACCGCGTCGAGGACGATCTGCTGCGCTTCCTCCGGCGTGTAATCGAGCTTCACCGACCCGACCAGCGGCGCGTAGAGATCGTAGTAATGAAGAACGTCGACGCCGAGAATCCGCTTGCGCAACCGCAGGTAGCGGTGGAACGCCGGCAGGTTGCGGTCCACGCCGTCGACCAGGCGTGTGTAGACCGACACCGGGATATTCGCGCCGTCGAGCGACGCTTCGAGCGACGACCCGTAGCGCCGCGCCTTTGCGAAGAAGGCGACCTTCTGCACTTCGCCGTTCATCGTCGTGCCGTAGGTCCGGCGGAAGCCGCCGATCGCGGTGAAGAACGCGGCCATCACCTTCTCGCGATCGGCGCGGTTCGGCAGCGCGCGGAGATCGTTGTAGGCGGCCTGATCGATCTTCACCGTCTTTCCATCACTGAGCGTCACGGTCGGGTACGGAAAGTCGGCGTTCGACAGGATCGTGAACGCGTTCGACGGCGCGCTGGCCATCGGCCCGGCGTCGGCGAGAATCTTTTCCTCGTCGGCGGTCAAGGTGTGGGCGGCGCGACGCGCGACGTCTTCGAGATAGAACGCGTAGACCTTCAACCGTGGCTCCGACGCGACAAAGCGTTCGAGCGTCGCTTTTCCGGCGCGCAGGAGTTCCGGTTCGACAAACGAGGTCTGCGCACCGAAAGTGGCGGCGAGCTGCGTCATCTCCTGCCGCATGCCTTCGTGCTGGCTGTCGCGCGTGTCCTGATCGGCGAGCAGGCTGGCGTAGACGTAGACCTTCGACAGCTCCTTGTCGAGCGCGTATTCGCGGTCGAGAGCATCGGCGAGCGCGCCTGCCGACGAGGTGAGCTTGCCCTCGAATTGTTTCATCTGCGGCAGATCGGCTGCGAGCTTGTCCTTCGCGGCGCGCCACGCGGCATCGCTCGGGTAGAGATCCGCGAGATTCCATTTGTACTGCTCGGGGACTTTGGCGCGGTCGCGCTCCTGGGCGACCAGCCCGACGGAACAGACGACCACAGCAACAGCGGCAAAGGCGCGCTTCATCGGCTGATTCTACAGGCAGCTCCCGCCGCGCTGCCCCCGCCCGGCCATGCGCGTCAGGGCACTCAATATGCAGCGAGTCGGCGCATGGGTTCCCCCGGATACATCGATCGCGAAAAACATGAGGTCGACGTCGCGGAGCACGTGCTCGCCGGCGGCGTCCGCGCGGAGCGCGGCCACGACGGCACAGGCGCTTACGTCTTGGCGCTCGACGGCCGACTGCATCCGTGGCCGTTCGGCGTCGTTGCGTCCGCCGTCCAGGTGCAAGTGCTCGACGACGACGGCGAAATCAGCGGATCGTCAGATCAGCCACGACCGGGAGATGATCCGACGCCGAGCTCGCGCGCGGATCACGGACGACGTCGATAGCGACGATGCGCTCGGCAAACGGCTGCGGTACGAACACGTAGTCGAGCCGGACGTGCGGGTCCCACGACGGCATCGTCATTCCGGGGTCGTCGGGGTGGCGCGCGCGGAAGGCATCGACGTACCCCGCCTCCACGATTGTGTGAATCGTCTTCCACTTGATCCGGCCGCCGCTCAACCACACCAGCGGGCGCAGGCGCGGCGGTAAGCGACGCAGGTCGAGCTCTTCGCCGGGCGCAAGCGTATTGAAGTCGCCAGCGAGAACATGAAAGCCGTGCTGATGCTGGGCGATCGACGTCAGCAGCGCGTGCAGCTCGAAGAGGCGGCGCCGCTCGGTCCACGCCGCGTGCACCGCGCTCAGGTGCACTCCGAAGATCCGCACGGCGTTCCCTTCGGGCACGACCTCGATGAACGCGTGGCGCGACAGCCGTGGCCGATGCCACTCCGCGTGGACGACGCGGGCGCGGCTCAAGTAGCCGAGCGACTGACGCGCGAACGATCGCGCGTCGGCCATGCCGGTGCTGGCAGCAAGCGTTTCGACGATGTCGGGCCGCGTCGCTTCCTGGAGGATCACGACGTCGGGCGAACAGCCATTGATGATCTGCGCGATCTTCTCGACGCGTCCGGCTCCGCCGCGCTGAATGTTGTAGGTGAGCAGGCGAAACGTCATGCGGGCCGCGAGTCGGTGATCGAAATGCCGGCCGGTTTTTCGAACAGCGTCAGGTACGGCTGGCCGAGCAGGTCGCCGCGAAACTGGATCACGATGTCGCGCGACGCCTGGATGTTCACCGGCCGCTGGACCATCGCCATCAACCGCTGGCGCAGCGGCACCAGGTCCGGTGCGATGTCCGGATCGTCTTCGCTCAACGGACGGGAGTGTACGCCGGGCACGAAGAACCCGCTCGGTTTGAAAAACAGCAGCGCGCCGCTGCCGACCAGCGTGAGATCGAGGTCGCTCGTGCCGGGGCCGTCGCTGTCGAACGGCGCCTTGTCCTTCCAGCGCTCGCCGGTGACGGCGCTGCCGCGGAGGACGACGGTTGTGCCGTCGGGCACGACGTCGCGGATGATGCGGCAGAATTCATCGAAACGATCGGCACGGCCGCCAAAGGCGAGACGCGTGACGTTCGCGCGCTTCTCGGCCTCGGACAGATCGCCTTGCACGACCTCATCGGGTACGGGATCCTTCATGCCTGGGTTCGATCCAAACCTCGCGCCGCCAAGCGCCGTCACCTTACGGCTGGGCCGCGTCGGGCGGCGTCCTTGGGCTGCCAGAGTCGGCATCACACGCGCCGAAGGCGACACAGTTGACGTGAAAGCCATTTGGCTTGATAATAAGGCCATATGGCTCGCTCCGCAGCCGTCGCAGTGTCTTCCTCGCGCGACCAGGTCGACCCCGCCGCACGCGATGTTGCTCGGTTCCACGATTTCCTGCAGCACGGTTCCCCGGGACCGCACGGCTACGCCGTGCTCCTGGGCCTCGAGGCATTCGACGCCCGGGAGCTGCTGCGCAGCATCACCCGCGGGTTCCCCTACCGGACGCTCGAACGGTTCCAGCGCAATACCTCGCTGCCGCTCGATCGGATTACCGACCTCGTCGACATTCCGCGCCGCACGCTGACGCGCCGCAAAGGTGAAGGGCGCTTCCTCCCCGAAGAGTCCGATCGGCTGCTCAGCGCGTCGCGCCTGTTCGGGCTCGCGCTCGCGTTGTTCGAAGGCGACCGCGGTGCCGCCGCCGACTGGCTGACGCGGTCGCAGCCGGCGCTCGGCGGCGCGGTCCCGCTCGAGCTCGCCAAGACCGGGCTGGGCACGCGCGAAGTCGAGGCGCTGATCGGCCGGCTCGAACACGGCGTGTTCCCGTAATCCTCGTGATCACCGCCTGGCGAATCGTCAAAGCGCGGCATCAGGCGACCGCGTTCGACGGCGAAGGCGCGCGGCTCTACGGCGGACGGTGGAACTCGCGCGGGCTGCCGGTGGTGTACGTGGCCGCGAGCCCGGCGCTCGCCGCGCTCGAAATGCTCGTGCACGTCGGCAACAGTCACGTGCTCGCCTCCTACGTCTCGATCGCGTGCACCTTCGACGAAGCGCTCGTGCTGCGGCTCGATCGGCAACGGCTGCCGAAGGACTGGCGGTCGTCGCCGGCGCTGCCCGAGCTCGCCCTGGTCGGCGACGCGTGGCTGAAGGACGGCACGTCGGCAGTGCTGGACGTGCCGAACGCGATCATCCCTGCCGAGTCGAATTATCTGCTCAATCCCCGCCATGCCGACTTCGCGGCGATCACGATCGGCGGGCCGCAGCCGTTCGAATTCGATCTGCGACTGCTCCGCTAGCCGATGACTGAGCCGCTTCGGCCGCACCGGATCGAGTCGATCGACCTGCTGCGCGGCCTCGTGATGATTCTGATGGCGCTGGATCACACGCGCGAGTATTTCGGCGCGACAGCGATCAGCCCGACCGATCTCACCCGTGCGACCGCCGCGGTGTTCATGACGCGCTGGATCACGCACATCTGCGCGCCGACGTTTTTTTTCCTGACCGGGACGAGCGCCTGCCTGACGCTCGGCCGCCGCACGATCCCGCAGTTGTCACGGCTGCTCGTCACGCGCGGCGTGTGGCTGATCGTGCTGGAGCTGACGATCGTCCGCTGCTTCGGCTACCAGTTCAACGTCGACTACCGTGTGACGATGCTCGTCGTCCTGTGGGCGCTCGGCTGGGCGATGATCGTGCTTGGTTTGCTCGTGCATCTCCCGGTGGCTGCGATCGCCGCCGCCGGGGCGGCGCTGATCGCGCTGCACAACCTGCTCGATCCGATTCGGGCGGCGTCGCTCGGTGCGCTGGCGCCGCTCTGGACGATCCTGCATGCACCGGGCATCGTCGTCGCCACTCCGGCCTATACCGTGTTCGCCGCGTACCCGCTCGTGCCGTGGATCGGCGTCACCGCCGTTGGCTTCGGGTTCGGGCGGCCGTACACGCAGCCCGACGATCGCCGCCGCGGCACGCTGCTCCGGCTCTCGATCGCGTTGATCGTCGGCTTCATCATCCTCCGCTGGGTGAACGTCTACGGCGATCCGTCTCCGTGGACCGCCCAGCGTTCGCCGCTGTTTTCGCTGCTGTCGTTTCTGAACACCACGAAGTATCCGCCGTCGCTGCTGTTCCTCCTGATGACGCTTGGCCCGGCGCTGCTGATCCTGTGGATGGCCGACGCGCACACGCCTTCCCTGTTCAAGCCAGCGGTCGTCGTCGGCAAGGTGCCGTTTTTCTATTTCGTGCTCCACCTGTCCCTCATCCATTTGCTCGCCGTCGCCGTCTGTTACGCGCGATACGGTACGGCCCACTGGATGTTCGAGTCGCCGCGGCTCGACCAGTACCCAATTACAGCGCCGCCTGGATGGGGCTACTCGCTGCCGATCGTGTACATCGTGTGGGCGATCGTTGTGGTGGTGCTGTACCCGTTGTGCCACTGGTATGCGAAGGTGAAACAGCGGCGAGACGTCTGGTGGTTGAGTTACTTGTGACGGCGGGAAGAACGACAACACTGCGGCAGTGTCCGGCTGTAGCCGGACCGGCGGTAACGACGCCACATCGCGGGAGCGTGACAATGCGGGTTGGATTCGTTGCCATTGCCGCCGTCGCGGCCACGATCTGCGTAACGGTCGGTGCGCAAGGCAGGAAAACCGAGCGCGTGGTGCTGGTGACGCTCGACGGCGCGCGGTGGCAGGACCTGTTCACCGGCCTGGACGACGCATTGCTTCGCGAAATGACGTCGAAGGACGTCGACGTGACGACGACGCCTGCGTACCGCCGCTTCTGGGCACCGTCGGCGGTCGAGCGCCGCGAGAAACTGATGCCGTTTCTGTGGCGGACCGTAGCGCGCGACGGCGTGCTGGCTGGCGACCGGACACGCGGCAGCGTGGTTGCCGTCGCAAACGCGCATCGCTTTTCGTATCCCGGTTACTCCGAGATTCTCACCGGCCAGGCGCACGACGACGTTATCAAGAGCAACGACGCGATCCGCAATCCGTTTCCGAGCGTCCTGCAGTTCGTCCGGCGCAAGCTGCGTCTGCCGGCGGCGCAGGTCGCAACCTTTGCGTCGTGGGGCGTGTTCTCGTCAATCGTCGAGAGTGCGCCGGGGGAGACGACGGTGAACGCCGGTCTGCAGCCGTACGAGTCGCCGTCTGCCGCCGTGAAGGCGCTGAGCGACCTGCAGCAGGAGGCACCGGTGCCATGGGCGAACATCCGGCACGATGCCTTCACGTTCACCTTCGCGATGGATTACCTGAAGCGCGAGCAGCCGGTGCTGTTCGTCATCGGCTTCGACGAGATGGACGACTGGGCCCACGATGGCAACTACGAGCTCGTACTCGACGCGCTCCATCGCGCCGATCTCTATCTCGAGCGGCTGTGGACGGCGCTGCAGAACGATCCCAACTACCGCGATCGGACGACGCTGATCGTGACCGCCGATCACGGACGCGGTCGCGCCGGCGATGCGTGGCGCCGCCATGGTGCGTCGGTGGATGGCGCCGACGAAGTATGGCTGGCGCTGTTGTCGCCCGATGTCGCACTGCGCGGCGAATGGACACCGCCGACACCGCTCTTCCAGAACCAGATCGCGGCGACGATCGCTGCCCTGCTCGGCCTCGACTACCGCGAGCAGAATCCCGAGGCGGGCCCTCCGCTGCCGCTGCTGGCGCGGTAGGTCAGGCGGGTGTAGGTGCGGGCTTTCAGCCGGCACCGGCCAGGCCGGGCAGGCCAGGCGTGTCGGAGGGCCACAAGATATTCACGCAACTGGCGAACCCGATCGGGTTCACCCCAACATGGCAAGCCACCGGATGTCCGACTTGCCTGACCTGCCTGACTTGTCTGGCCCGCCCGACTTGCCTGGCCCACCTGGCTTACAGCGAGCGCAGGAACTCGAGCAGCGCGGCGCGGCGGGCAGGGTCGAGCGCCTCGTAGCGGGCGCGCGACCGCACGGCCTGGCCATCGTGACGCGCGATTGCCTGCTCGACGCCGCTGGCGCTGCCGTCGTGGAGCAGACGCGGCGTCGATCGCAATCCCCACAGCGGTGCGGTTCGCATCTCGCGACCGCCGGCCTGTCCCTGCACGATGCCGTCGCCGAGCGCGCCCATGTCGTGCAGCAGGAAGTCCGAGTACGGGTGGAAGGTGACGCGATCGAGCGGGCCGATCCGGTTGGCCGCCGTCTGAATCGACGGCAGATGACAGCGGTTGCAGCCAATCTCCGCGAATATCGTTTCGCCAAGCGCGACGGCGTCGGTGATCGTGCCGCGCGCCGGCGGCGCCAGTAACCGCATGAACTCACTGAGCGCGTCGACGTCGCGCCCGTCGTCGTTCATCGCCGGCGTGGGGTTGAAATCGAGGAGCGCGCAGTCGCCGGCCGGACAGTTCTCCTCGGGAAAATCCGGGTTCGTGATGCCGCTCTCGTTCAGCAGCGCGTCGCCGGCGAACTGGTGCAGCGTCGGCACCTGCGCTTTCCATCCGAACTTGCCGACCGCCGGCAGCCGCGTCGTGCGATCGAGCACGAGCGCCGGCCGACCTGCAGTCGACGGATCGTTTGCCGCTTCGGCGTCGGCGATCGCGAACCAGGTGTCGTCGCTCACCGCGTCGACGAGGCCGATGCCCTGCAGTCCCGTGGTACGGCGGTGCGCGACGACGGTCGCGTCGACTGGAATTCGTTCGCCGGTGAAGGTGAACGACCCCGCCGGCGTCGTGACGCTGCCGATGCCGCGCGTCTGCATCAACGGTCCGCCGAGTTCGATCAGCGGGTTGAAGAAGCCGTCGGCGTCGCGGCCGAACCGGGTCACCAGCCGATTGCTCGCACCGCCGATCCCCGGCGCGCGATGGCAGTCGGCACACGAGTCGTCGTTGAACACCGGGCCGAGGCCGTCGGCCACTGTGTATCGCTTGACGAACGTGCGCGCGCCGGCGCTGAAGGCCGCGGCCAGCGCAGGCGACAGACCGTCGAGTGGTTGCGCGGTATTCACCGCGCCGCGCTGTGCGGCGACGTGGAACGTGCTGGCGTAGGCGACGCCAAGCAGGGCGAGGGCGATCCGATACCGCGATAGCATCGTCCGGCGCGCGACAGAAATTTCCCGTAGTGTCCGGCTTCAGCCGGACTAACGCAAGTCCGTCTCCAGGCGAACCGTCGTTGGCCCGCGCGAAGGCGGACACTACGGAAAAATGAACTGCGCTCTAGGGGACGGCCCTGAAGAACCCATCCTCACCGTGGCCGCAGCGGCCGCCGAAGCACACCGTTTCGCGAAGGTCGGTCCAGTAGGCGACCACGCCGCCGCCGGGAACGGCCGCGATGTTCGAATAGTCGCCGAGGAACGTCGTGGCAAACGGAAACCCGGGCTTCAATGTGGCCGCGAACCAGCGATCGCCGGACGTCGGATCCGATAACGCCGTGGTCAGCTGGGTCGTCGTGAAGGCGAGCGCGCCGGGACCTGACTCGCTCGCAAGCGAATAGCCGTAGCGATGGTTCGCGGCATCGTAGCGACGATCGAAGGTTCCGATCCGCAACAGGCCAAGGCTGTCGTACGCGCCCCACGGCATGAACTGATCGCCGGCGAGAGGCAGAGCGACAGGCGCCGACCAATGACGCCCGAAATCGAACGACTGGCTGACGATCACATCGGAGTTCGTCGTCGCCGCGTACGGGTCGGGCGGCGCCGGCACCGGGCTGTTGCGCATGTCGGACCAGACAACGGCGAGGTGATTTGCATTCCGCGGGTCGGCGGTGATGTTGCCGGCCGCCCAGGATCGAAACAGGCTGTCGTGGTAGGTCTGCCTCCCGAAGGCGATCGGGTAATCGGTCGCCCCATCGATCACCGTCGCGACTTTGAACGGCCCGGCGACGAGGCCGCCGGTTGACGGGCTCACCTCGACCACTTCGTAATCGTCGCGACCAGTCGCGAGGTCGGTGGTATTGAGAAACGCGACGTAGATCCGACCGTCAGCCCCAACCGTCGGCACAGACACGAAGGCCTCGTCGAGCGCGCCGGAGATCACGCGCGGCGTCGACCAGGTGGCGCCTCCGTCGTGAGTCACGGAACTGAGGATCTTTCCGCTGACAAACGAGCCCTTTTGGCCCAGCCGGAAGTCGCCAAACGTGACGATCGCGTTGCCGTTGCCCCACGCCGCTACGTACTCCTTGTCGAGGAGATCGCCCACGCTGCCCTCGTTTCCGCTTCCCGCCGCGACGCGCACCGACGTCCAGTTCTGTCCGCCATCTGGCGAGTTCGCGACGATGATGTCGGGGTTGGTGGCATTGGCCGGACCGACAAACCGGAAGCCCAGGGTTCCGTAGTACGCGTGGCCGGCGGCATCGAACGCGACAGCCGGATCGCCGGTGCCCTGGTACGCCGAGTTGAAGACGATCGGATATTCCGACCATGTATGACCGCCATCGAACGTGACGTGCGCACGCGACAACACGGTCTCGCTGACGTTCCCGCCGGGATTGATGGCGAGTTGGTAGTCGTTGAGGCCGCCGATCATGTTCAGCGGATTGGTCGGGTTCACGGCAATCGATGTTTCGTTGTGCGGACCGACCGACGTCGACTCGCAGTCAGTGTTCACGTTCGCGGCGCTCGAGAATGCGGTTGTGCAGATCCTCTGGCCGCGCTTCAACGCGGGGCCAGTGCCAAAAACAGCACTGGGGACAGGAGCGGGAGCATCGAAGATGTTGTGCGTGAAGTCGACTGGCTGAACCGCATCGTCCGCTTGTCCGAGGACGAGCCTGCCGCCGGCGCCGAGCACGACTGTCGCGATGACGAGAAGCCAGGCAGTGCGCGATCTGCTCATGTGCCCTCCCAACGTGTGATAGCGAAATGTCGATTATCGGGCCGGGACGCGCGCTGTCAAGACGCGACGCGATTTCTTTATGCGGCCGTTTCACAATTGCCGCCCTCCCACCGCCTCACGAGGCGGCGTCGGCACCGGCCGGCCATTTCTGGCGCGTGCCGAAGGTCGTCCCGTCGAGAGCCGGCCGCAGCCGCGACAGCGCACCTCTATCGACTGAACGTCTGGCATCCGTGCGTCAGCGTGGCGGGGTTCGCTGGGAGAATTCGGGTGCGCGACGCATCGTCTGCCCGTCGATCACCTCGATCGACCCGGCGCGATTGTAGGTGTGGTTACCGCGCAGCCCAGGATACCAGTCCGGTCCGACCCAGAGGACCTGCCGCTCCTCGTACTCCGTCGGCGACAGCTTCAATATTTCGTTGAGCGCGAAGGCGTAGCCATAGCGCCTGGTCGAGTCCTGTGACGGCCGGATCAATCGGCCGTCGCTCTCGAAGACACGTCCGGCGCAACGCGCGTTTCTCGTGTCGAGCGAAATCGGGTTCGCCGGATGATAGCGCCAGGTTCCGAGCAGGCTATCGGCGTAAAACAGGAACAAGCCGGTACCGTGACCGCGCGGATCGACCAGCGTCGTCAGGAACCACCACAGGCCGTCGTGCGTCCACACCGTCGTGTCGGTTGCCGGACCGCGAAACAACTCGGCCACCTGTACCCACTCGCCCGGAAAACGAGCGCAGCGATACAGCCTGACTCCACCGGCGCGCGCGCTTTCCGGGATCATGTACAGCGCGTCGCCTTGCGAAAACACGTGTGGGTACGACAGGTGGACGCCGGTGTCGAGCACGAGGTGCGGCGGACCGAGGCTGGGCCCGGCGAGCACTTCGGCGCAGGCAATCCGGGCGTATCCCGGCGAATAGGCGTAGTCCTCGAAAAAAATCCAGTGTGCGCCCTCACGTTCGATCACGAATGGATCGGCGTAGTAGCGGTCCGGCGGTGATTCGACCCAGTGGAAGCCCTTCATCTCCGGCACATCGCCTGACGGCAGCAGCTTTCCGCCGGACCGGACGGCGATTCGCCAGTGCACTGCGCCGCCGGCACCAGTGACCGCGCGCGCCACGCGGCCGTACACCTTTCTCGCAGTCTCCACCGCGAACCATTTCACCAGCTCGCTATTGGTCGGGCGGCGATAGATTTTTCTTTTGCCTCGGTACGGCGCCTCCGGCACGATTCGCTTCTCCACGAACGCCCAACCTTCGTTGTGCAGTTCCCAGAGCTTCTGAATCACCATGTGCGTCGACGTCCAGTACGGCCGGACGCGGTTGCGGATCAGCGACAGGCCGAGCTCTGTCGGAAACATTCCTTTGGCAAGCACGCGGCCCGCGTCGAGGTCGTCGCTCAAGACCTGGAGGATGACGCCGGACAGCGGACTACCCTCGTACAGTTCCCAGAAATGCGCCGGACCGCCGCGGTAGGCGTCGTTGTCGCCGTGGTGGAACGACCAGACGCCGTATCGCGCCGCGTTCAGAATGTCGCCGCGAATGATGTTGAATCCGAACCGGATCAGCACGTCGAGGTTGGCCGCGCGAATTGTTTCGACGGCATCCGGCGGAAACCGATGAACGAAGCCCTTCGTCAACGGCTCGACCGTCAACGTTTCGATCCCGTCCAACAGCGACGCGCAGTCTTCGCTTGCCAGCGGGTCGTCAGCGACGTGCCACAGCCGCTGGTCGAGACGGCTGTATAGCGTCCACGCCGCCGAGGCCCGCGCCTTATCGTCGGAGAGCAGACGAAGAATCCGCCGCACAAACGATGATGGTGCCGGCGGGGCTGCGGAACTGCTGGAGCCGTTGAAGATCACCAGCTCGATCCGTGCGAAGTTGCTGCGCGCGATATCGGCGACGACGCTAGCGAGGGCGCGACTCAGCTCGGGCGAGTCCAAGAGAAGGCCGATGCGCAACGGCGGCTTCGGCGACGACGAATGGACGTAGAGGTCTGAGATCAGCCGTATCGATGCGGGGGGCGCCGGGTCGTTCATCGCCGGCGGCGCCGTGCCCGCCGCGTCGTCGTCCGAGGGAAGTGAGCGCATCAGGGATGGGAGGCTGGTTGGTCCGCTTGCCGATTTTACGTCAGGAGCGACATCGGGCAGGAACCCGCACGGGCATCTCGCTATAGCCGGGAGTCATCGATTCAATCAATCGCCGCCCGTTCTCGCAAGAACGCCACGGTCCTGCCTTTCGAGTTGAGACTCGCTTTGAAACCGCAGCCAGCGGTATACGGCATTCGGCAACCCATGCGAGCGGCCCATCGTTGCCGTAGCCAAGCGGGGCGCGATGCAGCGCCTCAATGGGATCAGGCGAATGGCCCAAGCCGCGCCTCACGTGGTCGGCCAGCGGCGAAAGACGCTACGTTCGGCAATCTGCGGGCCGCGGTGAATACGTCCACGTCAAGATTCGGATGTCTCCAAGCCCGCCAGGTTCGGGACTGTCGGTCAATAACGAGATTACGGCGGGGGCAATTTCGAAGGTGTTTCTTCCAGCGGTCGAAGAAGCGCTGAAAGAAGCGGCGAGGCGTGGTATTGACGGTGGATTTCTCGTCGCCGACATTCAAATTGATCTCGTCGACAGTTCGTATCACGACGTCGATTCGACAGAAGAGGCGTTCAGGATTGCCGCCGCGATGGCGTTCCGCGACGCGGTGAACAATGCCGGAGCTATCCCCGACGCGTCAGGTGACGATCGCGCGTCCGCTGTCCCGGAACCTCGCCACCCGCGGCCGGCACCGACGAACTCTAGCGTTGCGCTTCCAGAACCCGACGAACCTGTCGATGCCGGCCGTTGATCACATAGTGTGCGCTGATCGTTCATTGCGGCGTATCGCATCCTGACCGCGGCGAACATCTACGTCGAACAACGACTCAGTCGAGACCCTTAGCTCGACCTCGCGAACTCAGTCGATCGACATCGCTTCTTCCGAAACCAACTCGACCGATGCGTGTTTTTGCTTGCGCGCGTCGAGGGCCGACGGCAGCATGGAGGCGCGACGCTGTTGTGTCGGCAGCAGCGCACCTCGTAGCGATCCGTTGATCGTTCCGATGTGTAAACGTCTCGTGCGTTCCGCTCACTCGGCACAGTCCTATGACAAATCGATCCATCCTCATCGCATTCTGCGTTCTCGGCGTCACGGCCGCGAATGCCGCCGCGCAGACGCCGCCACCGGCACCGGCGCTCGTCGCACCCAATAACGGCGCGTCAGCCGTCCAGCCAGTGACTCTGCAATGGACCGCCGTGACCGATCCCGACGGGCCGATTGGCAGCTACAGCTGGCAGCTGGGCACGACAAACACCTTCAGCGTCGTCATCGCCGACGGATTCACCGACGTGCGAAACGGCGATCCGATCCCGACCTTCGCGCGCCTGAGCGGCGTGCCCAACGGCACCTATTTCTGGCGAGTCAAAGCCACGCAGATCGTCGGTGGCGCGACCGGCTCGATCGATTCGCCGTGGTCGGCGGTCCGCACGCTGATGATCACGGGACTCGGACCTGCGCCGGGTACACCAACGTTCACGGCGCCGGCGAATTTGTCCCGGTTCCACGCGCTCGAGAACTTCGACATCACGTGGACGGCCGTCCCCGGCGCGCAGTACTACCTGCTCGAGGCCGACGACGAGCCCAGCTTCTCGGCGCCGCAGACGCTGACGCTCGATGCGATGCAGTTCGGCACGAAGTTCCACGCCGGCTGGGGCAACGAAATCCCGAACGTCTACTACCGCGTGCGCGCGGTGTCGGTCGACAACGTGCGCGGACTGCCGTCGGCAACGCTGAACGTCAAGATCGTCAACACGGCGCCAGTCGCGCCGGCGCCAACCGTGCAGTCGCCCGTTGGCGGTGCGACGGTGTCGGTTCCGTTCATGTTCAACTGGACCGACACGCCCAACCCCCAGGTCTCGGCGTACGACCTCGACGTCGACACCGATCCGAATTTCGCCGGCTCGTTCGGCGTCCTGCTCGTGCAGGGCGTGAGCCGATCGGACTACGTCGTGGCGCACGACGTGCCGCTGCCACCAGGCACGTATTTCTGGCGCGTGCGCGCGCTGCACGGCGCGGTTGCCGGTCCCTGGTCGGCGAGTGGGAGCTTCCGCGTCGTCGCGTCGCCGGCGACGCCGCCCGGTCTCGAGTTGCTGTGGATTCTTCCCGAACCAGGGACCGTCGAGGGCGGCGCGTCGACGCAGGCGCGCGTGACGTTGAACGGTCCGGCGCCGACGGGCGGCGCGACGGTGCGGATCATTTCCGACATGCCGGGCGTGGAAGTGCCGGCGATCGTGACGATTCCCGCAGGGTCCACGGATGCCACGGTTTCCCCGATCACAACGGTTCCGGTGGGTGTCGGGATCGTCGGTACTCTCCGCGCCGATTACGGGACGAGCGTGCCGCTGACGTCGTTCGGCATGGTTCCACTGGTCTTCAGCGTGTCGCTGAGCACGGATAACGTCGCCGGCGGGAACGCCGTCACCGGTACGATCACGCTGCAGCGTCCGGCGCCGGCCGGCGGGATCGACGTGACGATCGTCAGCAGCGACACGTCGCTCGCGCAACCGCCCGCGCATGTCACCGTCGCCCAGGGACAAACGTTCGCCAGTTTCCCGATTGCGACCGCGACAGTCGCAGCGGCGGTGCCGGTCGTGTTCGACGTCGGCACGGCGAACGACGGCTATCACGCGCCGCAGGCACGGCTCACGATCAGACCCGCCGGCTCTGCGGCGCCGGCGCCGAGTCTCTCCACGGTGACGTTGACTTCGCCGAGCGTCGTGGGCGGCACGTCGGCGACGGGGACGGTTACGCTGACCGGCCCGGCGCCTGCCGGCGGCGCGTCGGTCCAGGTGACTGGCAGCAGTAGTGGCACGCAATTGGTCAACATTCCAGCCGGCGGTCAGAGCGCGTCGTTCACGATCACGACGGCCGATGCGAACTTCAGCCGGTGGGGGATGATTCAGGCGTCATATGGCAGCAGTGACAGCGGGCTGCACGGCGCCGTCCTCCGCGTCGATCCTGACGTGCCGGCGATTCCGGCGCTGCTCGCGTTCGGCATCAATCCGTCCTCGACGACCGCCGGCGGCTCCGTGCGCGGCACGGTTGGACTGGTGACGCCGGCGCCGCCTGGCGGCGCGACGATCTCGCTGTCGAGCGACAACCCGGCGGCGCAGGTCCCGGCGAGCGTGAACATCGCGGCGGGCAACAGCGCCACCACCTTCACCGTCGCGACGAGCGCGGTCAGCAGCTTCACGTCGGCCACTATCACCGGCAGCTCGGGCGCGAGCACGAAGCAAGCGTTTCTGGACATCTTCCCGGACCCGAATGCGGGACCACAGCTCGCGTCGGTGACGCCAGCCGTCACGAGCGCCACCGGTGGCAGCAATGTGACGGCGACGGTGACGCTGACCGGCGCGGCGCCCTCCGGCGGCGCATCGATCACGATGGCGACGAGCAGCACGAAGGCACAGGCCCCGCCCATCGTCACCGTGCCTGCGGGCCAGACGTCGGCGTCCTTCACGATCACGACGTCGACCGTGACACAGAACACCCTCATCACCGTAACGGCTACGTTCGGCAACGGCAGCAAGTCCGGGTCGTTCACGCTCGTTCCTGGAGCCGCAGGCGATACGACGCCGCCGACGGCATCCATCACGAGTCCCGCGGCGGGTGCAACAGTCAGCGGTAACGTTACCATCCAGGCGAATGCGAGCGACAACGTCGGCGTCACGCGCGTCGACTTCCTCGTCGATGGAGCGGTGCTGTCGAGCGACACGACGTCGCCGTACTCGGCGTCGTGGAACACCACGGGCGCCGCGAACGGCACGCATTCGCTGACGGTGCGCGCGTTCGACGCGGCGAACAATCAGAACACGTCGGCGGCGGTGAGCGTCACCGTCAACAACGGCACGACGACCGCGCCGGCGCTGGCCCTGAGCGGCGTGCCGGCGAGCGTCCGTCGCGGCCAGACCTTCACCGCCACAGCGACCGTGACGAACAGCGCCGCCACCCCCGCGAGCGGTTTCTCGGTGGGCGTCAGCTTCACGCCGTCAGGTGCGCTGCGGCTGCAGAATCCCACGGCGACCTCGCAATCGGTTCCGACCGTCGCGCCTGGCGGCAGTCAGCCTATCGCCTGGCAGATGCGCGCCGATAACGCCGGAACGGCAACGTTGACGATGACGCTGCGTGACGCAAACGGCGCAACGGTGCGGACGGTCAGTCAGTCGATCACGATCACGAACTGAACAATGGTCATATCGCGCCACCGTCGACGATCCTGATACGTGATCGTCGACGGCCCTGTCCGCGTCAATCGCTCGACGACGTGGATGCGGCCCGTCGACCCCGGCATACTGAACCTTCTCATTGACATTCGTCGTGTCGTGCGAGCCCGATGCGGTATTCGCTGTCCCGTGCGGTTCACGTCATTTGGAGCACGTGTCAAAACTACGGCGGCCTCACGTAGCGCAGGCCTTTCAGGCCTGCCGAACGGCCGCCGGGCAGCCCTGAAGGGCTGGCTACGTAATTTCGAATCATCCTCTTACAGGTAGGCAGTAAGCACGTCCTGCACTCGGCGTCTGGCTTCGAGCGACGCCAGAACGACGTCCGGCGTCACCGGGCTGCGACGGTAGACATCGTCGCCTACGGCGTCCGCGATTGCGGAAAGCACCGCGCCGAGCCCCGCACCAACCGGCGGCTCGCCGACACCCCGGGCGCCAACTGGCGTTTCGGGATCGGGAATGTCGAGCGCGGCGTGCTGCATGCCGGTCGGCACGTCCAGGATCGTCAGCGGTTTATTGTGGTGGAATCGCATGGCCAGCGGCACGCCATAGTGGTGGTCGTACACGGTCCTTTGCGTAAGCGCGTGGCCAATGCCGAGGCAGCTTCCTCCCAGCACCTGACCGCCGAGGCTTCGCGGATTCACGACGACGCCGACGTCGGCGACGGCGGCATAGTCCACGAGCTTCACCACTCCGGTGTCGACGTCGACTTCAACCTCCGCGAACCCAACGACGTAAGAGTGTGTTTCACCGTCGTGCGGGTACACGTCCTTTGCGACGCCCATCAACCCGAGGCCCGCAAGAGCCGTCGCCGATGCTCGTGTCGTCTCATGGATGTTGGCCGGCAAGTCGTGGCCGTCGTATTTCCCGCCGAGAGCGATCGCCCGCTGCGCCGCCTCGGTGAACGTCAGGTGCCGCGCGGGATTTGCCCGCTGGTAGACGCGGCCGCCGCCGACCCGATAGTCATCGGGCCGGCCACCCAGATCCATGGCGGCAATCTCGAGCAGCTTTTGCATCGCGTCCATCGCCGCGGCGTGATTCGATCGCGACATCGCATGGATCGTCTGGCTCCCATCCGACGTGCACGTGTAGGGGAGATTCTTGCTCGTATCACCCCAGACGACTTCGACCGTTTCCCACGGCACGTCGAGAATTTCGGCCGCGACCCGAGCGGTGTCGATGACGGAATGAGTTCCGAGGTTGCCAATGCCCGACTGAACGTAGAGCCTGCCGTCGGGACGGATCGTCATCAGGCTGTCGTAGCCGATCGAGTACCCGCCGATGAACGGACTGACTGAGACACCGATTCCCCGGGCTTTGCTGCCGTTCTTTTGACCGCTGCGCGCCTTGCGCTCCTCCCACTGGAAGAGGTCGGCGCCACGGTCGATCGCTTGCTGCACGAACGCGCTGGTGACGTGGCTGCGCTTGCCGTCGTTGTTCGGGCCTCCAAACAGCGCCTTTCCTGACGGCGCGTTGATGCGATGGAGCGCGACCGCGTCGATCTTCAGCCGGTGCGCCGCCTGGGCAAGCAGCGGCTCCATGATGGCGTTCATCTGCGCGCCGCCCGGCGCCCGCTGCGATGTCGGCGGCGGGGTATTGGTCAGGACCGACAGGCCGCGGAAGCGCATCGCCATCGGCTGGTAGGCAAGCGAGCACATCATCGGCGCCGCTTCGAGATCGAACTGATCTTCGTACGGGCCGGCGTCCTGCACGATGAACATGTCGACCGCGCTGACCCGGCCGTCTGCACGGAACCCGATCTTGACGCGCGCCATCAACGACGGTCGGTGGCGGCCGATGTAGTGTTCTTCCTCGCGGCTGATCCGCATCATCACCGGGCCGCCGATTTTCCGCGCCAGCAGCGCCGGCACGGCGACGGTATAGGTGCCGGGAATCTTGCTGCCGAAGCCGCCGCCGGTGTATTCGCTGATGACCACGATCTGCTCGGGTTTGATCCCGACCCAGCGCGCGACCGATTCGACGGTGCGCATCACACTCTGCGTCGAGCAGTGGAGATAGAGTTTTCCATTCTGCCAGTAGGCCATCGCCGTCCGCGTTTCGAGCGGCTGATGGCTCGTCGTCTGGGTATGGAATGTCTCGTCGAGGACCAGAGCCGCCTGCTGAAAACCTGCGTTCAGATCGCCGTACGCCCACTGGACGCCCGGCTCGCCGGTCGGCATCTGCCCGTCGGGAGCGCCCGCGAAGTCCTGCGGCGTCCACTTCACCGTCTTCAGCTTGCCGCCGACAAATACATTGCCGTCGCGTCGAGCGTTCGGGCCGGACGGTCGCAGGCTCTCCAGGGGATCGATCACGAACGGCAGCGGCTCCAGATCGAGCGTGATCCGCTCGATGGCCTCTGCTGCCGTCAGTTCGTCGACGGCCGCCACGGCGAGAATGGGTTCGCCCTTGTACGACGGCTCGTTGGTCAGCGCGACTTCAGGCGCCAACGACGGACCTGATTCAGCACCGCCGCCGGCTTTCGGGGTAGCCGGGAGATCGTCGGCCGTCAGTATGCCCTTGACTCCGGGCATGGCCAGCGCCGCACTGGCGTCGATCCGGCGCACTCGGCAGTGCGGCATCGGACTCAGCAGCAGCTTGCAGAACGACATGCCGTCGGCCCGGTAGTCTTCAGCGTATTTGGCTCGACCTGTCACTTTGGCGATCAGGTCCGGCGTCGTGTAATTGTGGCCAAGCAGTTTGTGATCGGACATCGATTGCCCTCCGCCTCACAGCGCGCATATGGATACTCCTTTTCCTCGTCGCTGTCACGAAGGGTCGACTCGGCGGATCAACCAGCCAGTCGATGCGGCCGCATTACGATCCCGGCGGGGTCGGCGCGCGGTATGGCGACGGCACCTGCCGGCGGTACGCCCCATTCGAGTACGCCAGCGCACCACGTGAGCCCCGCGCCGAATGCGCCAAGCAGCACTCGCGTGCCATCCGTCGGCGCGCCGCCGCGAAGCACATCAACGCCAGGTCGACACCGTCTGGTGCAGGACAGTCTCACCCTGTGCAACCGCTCTCGACGGTTGATGGCTGTCATGGGATCGCTCCTCCGGTGCGGCTGCGGTCGGACATCGGTGAGCGAACGATGGTAAATTCTTCGCGCGAATCGAGGAGGGTGCATCATGCCGTATGCGGGTCGGATTCGTGCTGCGGTGGGCGCGATCGCACTGATAGCTGTCGTTTTTCAGCATTCCCCTGCGATCGGTCACGCGCAACAGAGCGGCGTTCCGGCCGAGGCGCCGGGATTCACCGGCAAGACCGCGACGCTCGACACCACCGGTTACTCCGTCGGCCGGAGAATCTTCGCGCCCGGCTCGCACAACGCGACGTGGCACATGCACGCTGCCGGGCAACTGATCTACGCGGAGTCCGGCCACGGCCGGTATCAGATCAAGGGCCAGCCGATCCGTGAGCTTGCGCCCGGCGACACCGGCTACATTCCGGGCGGCACGATGCACTGGCATGGATCGGTGCCGAACGAGTCATTCACCATGACCTTCGTGACCATGGGCGCCGGCGCCACGACCCAGGGCGAACCGATCACGGACGAGATTTACCTGGGGAAGAAGTAACCACGTTACGCTGATCCGCCTCCTGCGCGTCGGCGTACACGCCGCGGGTGACCGTGGACGGATCGGGCCACGGGCTGGACTCGGCAAACGCGACTGCGTCCTCGACTTCTTCGCGGCACCGCCGATCGATTTCGTCGAGGTGTTTCGCCGATGCTCCTGAGGCGAGCATGCGGCGATAGCCGATGACCGGATCGCGCGCCTCCCACTCCGCGAGCAGTTCCCGCGGCACGTACTCGGCGCCGTCGTGGACGGCATGGCCGAGCATCCGCAGCGTGTGCGCCTCGATCAGGCTCGGGCCGCCCCCGGCACGCGCGCGCTGCACTGCGGCGAGCGCCGCGGCATGGACCGCTTCGACGTCGTTCCCGTCGACCGTCATCGTCCGCAGGCCGTACCCGGCTGCGTGGGCGGCAATACTCTCCACCTTCGACGCCTGCCGGCACGGCGTCGAGTACGCATACTGATTGTTCTCGACGATGATCACCAGCGGTGCGGCGTAAAGGCCGGCCATGTTCAGGACCTCGTGATACAGGCCGGCGTTGGTGGCGCCGTCTCCCGTGAACGCCATCGCGACGTGGGGCTGGTCGCGGTAGCGAAAGCTCATCGCCACTCCCAGCGCGACCGGCAGCGAATGCGGCAGGTGGCTGATGAAGCCGATGATGCCGCGCTCGAGATTCGACATGCCGTGAAAGTTCGCATCGCGGCCGCGGGTCCGGCCGGTCTGTCGGCCCAGCAGACTCGCAAAGGCCTCCCGCGGCGTCACACCGCGGGTCAGAAACGCGCCAAGGTCGCGATGCATCGGCGACATCACGTCGCCAGGACCAAGCGCGTACGCGGCGCCGACCGAGATCGCCTCGTGGCCGCGCTGGCTGAACGTGCCGCCGACACCACGGCCCTGCTTCCAGTAGGCAAGCATGCGTTCGTCGAAGGTGCGCGACAGCTGCATCCAGTAATAGAGGTCGAGCTGCTGTGCGTCAGTCATATCAATAGGTGGCGAGCGCCTTCGCGGCGTCGTAGATTTTCAGCGCGTTGGGACGATACGCGTCCTCGAGCGGCGGACTGAACGGCACCGGCGTGTCGAGGCCGGCGAGACGCACGACCGGCGCATCGAGCCACTCGAACGCGTGCTGGGCGATGAGCGCCGCGACTTCGGCGCCGACGCCGGCCAGCTGGTTGGCCGAGTGCACGACGAGTGCCCTGCTGGTTCGCCGCACGCTCGACAGGATCGCTTCGGTATCGAGCGGTTTGAGCGTGCGAAGATCGAGTACTTCACACTCGATGCCTTCCAACGACAAGCGCTCGGCTGCCGTCAGCGCCTCACGCAGCTGCGTCCCGTAGGTGATGATCGACAGCGACTCGCCGGCGCGAGCGACCCGGGCCTGTCCGATCGGCACGACGTGCTCACCCGGCGGAACCGTTCCTTTCTGCGTCCGATACAGCGCCTTGCTCTCGAAATAAATCACCGGGTTGTCGTCGCGAATCGCGGCAATCAGCAGTCCTTTCGCGTCGGCGGGCGTGCCCGGCGCGACGACCTTCAGTCCGGGCGTGTGCACGAACCACGCCTCGGGGTTTTGACTGTGAAACGGTCCGGAGCGAAGGCCGCCGTCGCACGGTGCGCGAATGACCCACGGCACCGGGCCGAGATATCGATAGTGCGCCGTCGCTGCGAATTGAACGATGCTGTCGAACGCACTGCTGATGAAGTCGGCAAACTGCATCTCGACGACCGGCCGCAGGCCCATCAGCGCCATACCGGTGGCCATGCCGGTGAATCCGAGCTCCGCGATCGGCGTGTTGATCACGCGCCGCGCGCCGAATTCGGCTTCGAGCCCCCTGGTGACCTTGAACGCGCCGCCGAACGCACCGGCGATGTCTTCGCCGAGGAGCAGCACGCGCGGATCGCGCCGCATCTCCTCGCGCAGCGCCTCGCTGATGGCGGCGATGTAGGTGAGCTCGCGCCCGCTCGCCACCTCGTCGACACCGGCAAAACCGAAGTTTGAAGTGTTCGTCCCCACTTGCGGCATTATGGGGCCACTTCGCCACGACCGGAGGTTCACATGATGCGTCTCCATCTATCTCTCGCATTCCTCGTCGCCTGCTCGCCGAGTCTGTCCGCGCAGAATGCGCCGAAGGTTCACGAGCTGAAAGCCTCCGCCCAGACGGTCCATCGCGGCTTCTTCGATGCCTCGCTGAAGCCGGTGCTCACGATCGACTCGGGCGACATCGTCAGACTGGAGACGGCAAGCGGAAATCCACGCTACTTCGAGCGGCTCGGCGTGCCGAAGGAGAGAATTCCCGCGGAGCTGTACGACGTCTATGCGGGTGTCGAAGACGGCGGACGAGGCGATCACACGCTGAACGGACCCATTTACATCCGGGGCGCCGCGGTCGGCGACATGCTGGAGATCCGGATCCGCTCGATCGACCTGCGATTGCCGATTGCCGGGCAGGGTTTCGTGCCGAATCGCGGAGCGCTGCCGGAACAGTTTCCGAACGCCAAAGATCGAGTGCTCTGGCTCGATCTTGTCAAAAAGACGACCGAGTACGCGCCCGGTGTCGTCGTGCCATTGCGGCCGTTCTGGGGCGTGATCGGCGTCGCGCCGCCGCCCTCGATGGGGCGGGTTTCAAGCGGGCCTCCCGGAGTCTTCGGCGGCAACATGGACAACCGCGATCTGGTGGGCGGGACGACGCTGTATCTGCCGGTGTTGGTCCCGGGCGGCCTGCTCTCGGTTGGCGACGGCCACGCCGCGCAGGGCTACGGCGAGGTCTGCCTGTCCGCGATTGAAACCTCGCTCAAAGGCGAAATCCAGGTGATCGTGCACAAGAATCAGCCCTTGAAGCAACCGCGGGCGGAGACGCCGACACACTTCATGACCATCGGATTGCACCCGGATCTCGACGAAGCCGCGCGAATCGCCACCCGCGAGATGCTCGACTGGATCGTCGAGATCAAGAAGATGAACCGCGACGATGCCTACCTGCTTGCGAGTGCGGCCATGGATCTGGTGGTGACACAGATCGTTGATGGAACCAAGGGGGTCCATGCGCTGATGCCCAAGGCCATCTTCAAACAATGATTTGCCGCCCGCCCTGCCGGTGCCAGGTTTTCATCGCCGTGCCGATCTAAGCGACAATACTCGGGCTACGGAGACAACCTCATGGGACTGATGGATTTCATCAAGAGCCAGCTGATCGAGATCATCGAGTGGACCGACGACTCGCGCGACACGCTGTCGTTCCGCTACCCCGACGATGACAAGGAAATCAAGCGAGGCGCGCAGCTGATCGTTCGTGAGTCTCAGGTCGCGCAGTTCGTGTACCTCGGACAGTTCGGCGACGCGTTCGGCCCGGGCAAGTACACGCTGACGACTGACAACATCCCGGTGCTGACGCGCCTCAAGGGGTGGAAATACGGCTTCGAGTCGCCGTTCAAGGCCGACGTCTACTACGTCGTCACGCGGGTGTTCACCGGGAACAAGTGGGGAACGTCGAACCCGGTGATGATGCGCGACGCCGACTTCGGCATCGTCCGGATGCGCGCCTTCGGCACCTACGACTTTCGCGTCGTCCAGCCGCAGCGGTTCCTGAAGGAAGTGGCCGGGACCGATCAGCATTTCCGGCTCGACGAGTTCGCCGACGCGATGCGGTCGCGCCTGGTCAGCGTCTTCAGCGACGCGCTGGCGAGCGCGAAAGTGCCGGCGCTCGACGTCGCGACGCGCTACTCGGAGCTCGGCGAAGCGCTGCTGCCGCTGATCAACCCGGTGATCGGCGAGAAGTACGGCCTCGAGATGACCAGCTTCATCCTCGAGAACGTGTCGGTGCCGCCGGAGGTGGAAGCGGCGATCGACAAGCGCTCGAGCATGGCGGCAGTCGGCAATCTGAACGACTATGTCAAGTTCCAGATGGCGCAGGGCCTCGAGCACGGCGGAGCCGGCGTCGGCGGTCTCGGCGCGGAACTGGCGATCGGCGCGTCGATCGCGCAGCAGATGGTGAACGCGCCGGGCGGCATCGCCGCGCAGGCGACGCCGCCGGCGGCTGGCCCGGCCGTCGCGACCAGCGCCGCGGGCTCATTGCCGGAAACGGTTGGCCCGGGCGAGGCGGCGAAATTGCTCGGCGTGTCGGAGGCCGACGTCATCGCCAGCCTCGAAGCCGGCGATCTGAAGGGCAAGAAGATCGGCACCCAGTGGCGGATCCGGACATCGGCGATCCGCGAATTCCTGGGCTGATCGCCGAGCGAGCGCATCGAGCCGATGCCCGATTCGAACGTCACCGCACGCGAGAAGTTTGCCTGTCCCGCGTGCGGCGCCGACGCGCACTGGAACCCGGCGAAGCAGGCACTCGTGTGCCCGTTCTGCGGGACCGAGTCACCGGCGACGCTGCAGAAGCGCGGCGCCGAGACGGTCATCGTCGAGCACGACCTGGTCGCGGCGCTCCGCGAGGTGCCCGACGCCCGCCGCGGCTGGCAGGCCGACAAAGTGTCGGTGAAGTGCCAGAGCTGCCAGGCCATTTCCGTGTTCGATCCGAGCCGCGTCGGCCAGCGGTGCGAGTTCTGCGGATCGTCACAGCTCGTGCCCTACGAGCAGGTGAAGGAGCCGTTCAGTCCGGAGTCGCTGCTGCCCTTCGCGATCCAGGAATCGAAGGCGCGCGATCTTCTCCGGCGGTGGTACGGGCGCCAGTGGCTCGCGCCCAACAACCTCGCGAACCGCGCGCTCACGGACACGATCCGCGGCGTCTACCTGCCCTACTGGACCTTCGACGCCCAGGTGCACGCGCGCTGGACCGCCGACTCGGGGCGCTACTACTACGTCACGAACAACGGCAAACGTGAGCAGCGCGTCGAGTGGACGCCGGCCGCCGGCGAGCTCGATCACTTCTTCGACGACGAGCTCGTCGCTGCATCGACCGGCGTTGGCGCCGGGTTGCTGCGCCGTCTCGAGCCGTTTCCGACCGGCCAGCTGATTCCGTACGATCCAGGCTACCTCGCCGGGTGGACCGTCGAGCGCTATCAGATCGATCTGGTCAACGCGGCGGCGCGGTCGCGCGCGATCATGGAAAGCAAGACGCAGCAGCTATGCGCCGCGGCGGTGCCGGGCGACACGCAGCGCAGCCTGGAGATCGAGGCGACGTTCACCGATCAGAAGTTCAAGCACATCCTCGTGCCGGTGTGGCTGCTCACCTACACCTACGGCGCGACGGTCTACCAGGTCGCGGCCAACGGCGTCACCGGCAAGATCGCCGGTGATCGGCCGTGGAGCTGGATCAAGATCGTGATGCTGATTATCGTCATCATCATCGTGCTCATCGTGTTCCAGTCAGCGAACCACTGACGTAGCGCAGCCCTTCAGGGCTGCCCGCGCGGCCGTTGGCAGACCTGAAGGCCTGCGCTACGAGCGGACGCGGTGATCGTCACCGCCTGCGCGCGCTACGCGATCAGGCGCAGCACGCGATCGGCCGCGGTAACACCACGGAATTGCGCTTCCTCGAACAGCGACAGGCCGCTCACATCCGAGTGCGCGAAGACGAGGCGATCGTGTGATCGCTTCAGCGCCCGTCGTTGCGCGGAAAAGACGGCGCCCACGGTCGGACGCACCATCGCGTGACCGATGCGCATCACGTCCAGCCGCGACACGCACGACCGAATGCGAGGGTGCACCCGCTCGAGGTCGGCGAGGATGGCTTCCTTCCAGTAGCCCCAGTCCTTCGCGATGAGGAATGACCGGCCGGCCGACGGCGGCATCTCGGCGAGCGCCCAATAGAACGTCCAGACCGTCTTGCCGGCGACCGAGCGCAACGACTGATGCATCGCGTCGACGTAGCCGAGCGCCGGCGAGGTCATGATGACGTTGTCCCAGGCCGGCTCGCCGCGATCGAGATCGGGAATCGTTTCGAGGGTGAGATTCGCGGTCATCCACGGCGAATATTCGCAGCCGCTGAGCGGCGGCGGCCCGTCGATGATGTATGGCGCGAGAAACGTCGGCGCGGCGAAAATGACCGCGTCGCACACGTAATCGGTGTCGCCGGCGCGAACGCGGAACACCGACTGGTCGCGGCGGATCGCGCGCACTGGCTGTCCGGCACGGACGAAGCGTCCGACACGCTCGAGCAGCCGCTTGACGATCCAACCATTTCCTTCCGGCCACGTCAGCGGGCCTTTCTCGTCGCTGTCGCGCGACGAAAAATAATGCAGCCCGGCCCACGCCGACACGTCCGCGGCCAGTGCGCCGTAGTCGTCGCGGCAGGCGTAGTTCAGATACCAGAGCAGCGGCTTCGAATCGAAGCCGTGATTCGCGAGCCAGGCGGCGAACGACAGACGATCGAGCGATTCATCCTCGCTCGACAACCCGTTGTCGAGCGGCACGGTGAAACGCCGCGACGCGCGCAATGCCGCCGTCACCTGGCCGAATCGCTCGAACTGTCCCCGATCGTCAGCCGTCAACCCGAGCGCCGGTTCGATGCCTTCCTGCCACCGGCCGTGAATGAACAACCGCTCCTGCTGCGCCAGGCACAGATGGCGCTCATCCCAGGTGCCATCCGGCTTCAGCACACCCAACTCCGCGAACAGCTCGCGCACGAACGTCGCGCGCTCGTCCGGAATCGGCACGTAGTGCGCACCCCACGGAAACGCGGTGGTGTCGTTCTGGCCGGATCGAGAGTTGCCGCCTGCCTGTCTGCTCATTTCGAGCACGACGAAGCGATCGAGCCCGCGTTTCTGCAAGCGCCATGCGGCCGACAGGCCGGCGATGCCGCCGCCGACGATCACGATCGGCAAACGAACGACGGTCGTCGCGGCGCCGATGGAACCGCGGCCGCGCAGGATGTGGCCGGTCGGCATGTCGTCGTCGACGAATCCGCCGGCAAGCGGACGGTCGCCCTTGATCGACAGGCCGACGAGCGCCGCGGCGGACGCGACGCAGAACTCACGGCGCGTCGGCGTCAGCGGCTGATCTCGCGCCATTCCGATTCGAGCGTGCGCACCAGCACCTGATCGTTCAGGTGATTGGCGGGCATTGGCACGCGTGCCATGTCCGACGGGAAATCGAAGAGAGGCGCGAGCGTGGCCGCCGACAGAAATCGCAACCCGTTTGGTAAGGTCGTCGGCACGGTGTAGTCGTCGCGGCGGGCCATGACGAACCCCCACTCGCCGAACGACGGCACATAGGCGTGGTACGGAAAGGTCCGGTAGCCCGCCTGCTTGATGGTTTCGTCGATGCACCAGAACGACCTGCGCGCGAACATCGGCGACGTGCTCTGCACGACGAACGCTCCACGCTCGCGGAGATGGTGCCCGAGCGCGCCGAAGAAGACGGTCGTGTAGAGCTTGCCCAGCGAGTAGTTCGTCGGGTCGGGGAGGTCGACGACGATGAAGTCGAAGACATCGGGAGCCGAGTCGACCCAGAGAAACGCGTCGGCGTTGACGACCTGCACCCTCGGCGAGAGCAGCGAGCGCTCGTTCAATCGTGTGAGGAGCGGGTTCGCCGAGAACAGCCTGGTCATCTCGGGGTCGAGATCCACGAGCACGATACGCTCAACCTCGGGGTACTTGAGGATCTCGCGGACGGCGAGTCCGTCGCCGCCTCCGAGCACCAGCACGCGGCGCGGTGCCGGTACGGAGGCCAACCCCGGGTGGACGAGCGCTTCGTGATAGCGATACTCGTCGCGCGAGCTGAACTGCAAATGCGAGTTCAGGAACAGGCGGACATCGTCTTTCCACCGCGTCAGGACGATGTGCTGATACGGCGTATCGCGGGAGAGGATGATGTCGTCGGCGTAGATGTTGTCCTCGGCGAATGCGTTGATCCGCGCGCCGCCGGCGAACGCGGCCGACAGCACCACGATCGCCGTGACACACGCCACCTGCAGACGACGCGGCCTGATGATTTGCGGGGCGAAGAGCCGCGTGCTCCATAGCGCCACGGCGGCGTTGACGATGCCGAAGAAGAGTGCCGACCGGATCAACCCAAGCCTCGGCACGAGGACGAGCGGAAACAGTACTGACGCGAACAGGGCCCCGAGATAGTCGAACGTCAGCACGTGCGACACCGCGTCGCGAAACTGGTACCGATCCTTGACCAGCCGCATCAGCAGCGGGATTTCCAGGCCGACCAGCGTGCCGACGACGAGCACGATTACGTAGAGCAGCAGCTGGAACCCCTGCGTGAACGCGAATGCCATGAACAGCGCGCTCGACGAGAACCCGCCGACAACGGCGATGAGCAGCTCGATCCGGACGAACAGCCGCGCCAGATTGCCGCGCGCGAACCGTGAGAGAAAGCTGCCGATGCCCATCGCGAACAGGTAGGTGCCAATGACGGTCGAGAACTGGAAGACGCTGTCGCCGACCAGGTAGCTCGCGACGGTCCCGGCGATCAGTTCGTAGACCAGGCCGCACGCGGCGACCAGCAGGATCGAGAGAAACAGCGCGATTGCCACGAGCTCAGCGCCTGCTCAGTGGACCGCGGCCGCGATGATGATGCACAGCCCGATCGACATCGCCCCGACCAGCACGGCGAGGGCGAGGTTCTTCTCCTCGACGATCTCCTTCCACAAATCGTACGGCGTGATTTTGTCGATGACGACAAACGCGCCGACGAACACGACGATGCCGATCAGCGCGAAGACGAGCGCAGCCCGGATGTTCGCAACGATATCCATCACTTTCCTCCAGTGAAGCGCCGGAATCCGCCGTACACCGGACGGTACGAACCCGGGTTGTCCCGCACCGACCTCGGCACCGTACGCGCCTCGTTGAATGACGTCAGTCGCCAGCCGCGGTACTCCGCTGTGCCCATCAGGCCGACGACGACCAGCCCGTACAGCAGATACAACTTCGTGATCATCGGTCGTCCCTCAAACACGCTTCACAATCGCGCGCGGCCGCTCGTAGAGCAGGCCTTCAGGCCTGCCAATCGCCGCGCGGGCAGCCCTAAAGGGCTGCGCTACCGTAGTTCCCCTCAGCCGTGATCGCTTTCCTGCCACCGCTGACGCTCGAACGTGAACGCGCGCCGCGTGGTCAGAATCGGCGGCACCACGATCAGCACCAGTGCGACCAGGAACCACAGCGAAGTCGACACGTCGCGCAGGACGCGCACGCGATACCGTACTGGCTGAGCGGTCCGCTCGCCTTCGGTTTCGATGCGAAGGAAATAACGGCCTGGTGGGACGCTTGGCAGTTCCACGCTGTCGCGCGGCGATCCTTCGGTCCACGACTCGCCGTCCTCGACGCCGTGGTAATACGACACGTCGCGTCCGACCTCGAACGCTTGCCCGGTGTCGTCGTTGACGAGCGCGTAGCCGACGAACATCCACTGGTTGTCGAGGCTGGTCGTCGTCTCGATCTCGACGGCGGTCGGGCGGCCATCGAGCTCGAAGACCGGGGTGACCAGTGAAGCGTCCGCCGCGGTCCGCGGATCGAAGGCGAAGTTCCCGGCAAAGGACTGCTTGCCGCGTGCGCTGACCAGGTGGGCGATCCAGAGCAGCGCGGCGAGGATCACCAGCAGCCCCGCATTCCGCCACATCGTCGCCGTCACCCGCTGAAACGGCGACGGCTGGTTCGCAAAGACGCCGACCGGTTCCGGCGGCCTGCCCGGCAGCGACAGGCTCTTCCAGATCTCGTCGCCGCTGGTATATCGACCGAGCGACCAGGTGACCTCTTTGTCGGCGTCGACTTCCGCCGAGAGCATGAAAGGTGGCGCGACGTAGTCGCTGCCGGTGGTCGTGTCACCGACCCGAATCTGCCACGGAAATTCACCGAGCACGAAGGTCGTGGTCGCGTCGGCCGTCTGGAAATGACGGTAGTCCTGCCCGCGATACGTGCGCGCCGACGTATCCGGCGTCGGGCCGCCGTCGGGCAGCGCGTTGATCGTCGACACGACATTCCAGTGTCCCGCGTACTCGGTGAGGTACCGGAACTCGCGATACGGGTTGAAGAGCAGGTACTCACGCCACTGGTACGCGACAGCGTCGACGACGATCTGGCGGACCTGGAACCCGACCACCTCACACTCGATACCGAGCAGCTTGCCGCGCGTTCCAAGTGGAATGAGCGGCTCCTCGCGAACGGCGTCGGTGTACCGCTGCAGGATCGTGACCCCGGGATTGGCGGCGTCGAGAACCGAGCGGCAGCTCTGGCACACGACGTTGACCGCGTGGCCGAAGGTGCGGACAGCCGTCGCGGCCCCGCAGTTGGGACAATTGACGGAGCGGACGCTGACCGGCCGGCGGTCTGCCTCGGCCACCTCACCAGCCCTCGAACGTGCGGAGGTTCCTCAGCCGCAGCGTGTCGAAATCGACCGCCGTGCCGATGTAGAGCGCCGGCGTCTCGTCGCTGTAGTCGATGGTGGCGAAGTCCGCTCCCGCGGAGCGCAGGTCGACGAAGGTGACGTCGGTCTTGTCCCAGTATTCGAACGGCAGTTCGCCTTCGACACCGGCGTAGTGCGCGAGCGTGCGAGAAACGACAGTAAACGGCGTGTCGTTCCAGACAAACCTGTGCCCGAGTGCCGCCTGTGCCAGCGTCGGAATCTTCAGGTTCTTGGTGAGAAACGATATGGCGAGCGCGTTCTGCGCGTCCGAGAGCCAGCCATCGGCGCCGCCGTCCAGCACGATGCGCCACTCGTTCCAGGTGCCTTGCTCGTATTGATAGAGGATGCGGCCGGCCACGACAAATCCCCTGTCGCCGTAACGGCCCTCGGTCGCCAGTTGAATCGGCGAGGCGTTTTCGGGCAGGTCGGCGACCTGGCCGACCTTCTTCACGTCGACATCGGTGCGGACGACGATCGAGTGGCAGTACTCGCAGACGGTCTGCACGCTGCTCGACCAGCGATAGACCAGCGGCGCGCCGCAGTTCGGACAGTTGGCGACACGGCTAGTCATCCGCGTGCAATACCTGAGGCGCGGAGCGCGACGAGGGCGATACGGGCACTGCCCCGTAGGGGCGATCGAGGCGGCGGACGTTGACGCGTTGAGCACCGACGATCGACCGCAGCAGCCCGACGAAGTCCGCGTCGGATCGCGGGCGGCAGCAGAAGAGATTCACGCACAGCGTGCCGTACTCGGGAAACGAGTGGCACGCGAGATGCGATTCCATGAGCACGGTCATCCCGGTGATGCCGCCCGAGTCGGGGAACTGATGCCATCGGCCGTCGCCGCAGGCGTGAAGATCGAGGTCGCGCATCAACTTCGTGAACAGCGCCTGCAAGGTCGACAGATCGCGCAGGCGATCCGGCGAGCATCCGTAGGCGTCGACGATCCACTCCGTCCCGATCATCAGGGCACCGCTCCGATGCGCCGGATTCTATCAGGCTCGGTTCGCCGAGTCGTCGCACCTACTCGCGTTTACGTTTTGCCGCAGCCGCTATCGCCGCGATCAGTTCTGCGGGGTCGGCGGGTTTTGACAGATGCATTTCAAAGCCACTTTCGAGGGCCCTGACCCGATCGGACGACCGCGCATACGCCGTCAAGGCGATCGCCGGTGTGTCCCGAACCTGCGGATCGACCGATCGACGGATTCGTTGAATGAGTTCGAAGCCATCGATTTCCGGCATTCCGACGTCAGCGATTAAGACGTCCGGGCGCCTTGCTGCCAACAATTCCAACGCGCCGGCGGCCGACTCGACAGTGGTGACGCGCGCGCCGGCGAGCTCGAGAATCTCCCGGACGAGCGAGAGCGCGTCACCGTCATCATCGATCGCCATCACGTGGATGGCGTCCAGTTTGCCAGGTGACAGCGCGAGAACCGGCCGTTGGACCCGGACTCGCGCGCGGCGTTCATCGACGGCTGGCTCCGGGTGCAGGATCATGACGGGAAGGCGTACGCGAAATGTCGCGCCGCGCCCCTCGCCGCCGCTGGCGGCTTCGACCGTTCCGCCATGCAGTTCCACGAGATGGCGGACGATTGCCAGGCCCAGTCCCAATCCGCCGTATTGGCGCGTCGGCGTGCTATCCGCCTGGCGGAACCGCTCGAAAATGTGCGGCAGGAACTCTGGCTTGATGCCGACGCCGGTATCGCTGACGACGACGTCGACGTGGGAATCGTTTCGTTCCAATCGGACCTGAATCCGTCCGCCTTTGGCAGTGAATTTCACCGCGTTCGAGACGAGATTCCACACAATCTGCTGGAGTCGATCCGGATCGCCGGAAATGGGCGCGGCCTGTGGGTCGATGACGGGTTGCAGACGCAACCCCTTGGCCTCGACTGCCGGCTGCAGCGATTCGACTGCGTTGCGGACCACAGTCGGCAAGTCGACCGGCTGGATGTTCAGGCGAACCTTGCCCGAAATCACCCGCGACACATCGAGGATGTCGTCGACGAGCTGGGTGAGTGTGGCGGCGTTGCGCTCGACGATCTCGAGCGCTCGCGCCGTCTTGTCGGCCGTAATCGCGCCGGCACGAAGCAGCCGCGCGTAGCCCAGAATCGCGTTGAGCGGCGTGCGCAGCTCATGGGAGAGCGTCGCGAGGAACTCGTCCTTCAGACGATCGGCGACCTGCATCGCTTTGTACGCATGGGCGTTGTCGACCGCGAGTGCGGCTCTATGGGCGATGCGTTCCGCAAAGTGCAGGTCGTCGTCTGTGTACTGGCGCTCAGATTCCGAGGTCGCGAGCGTCAAGGCTCCCAGTGTCCTGCCGTGCGCGATCAGCGGAACACAGATATAGGACAGCAGTCCAAGCTGACGGATCAGGCGAAGCTGTTCCGCATTCCCGCGCACGGCCGCTTCGATCATCTGGTCGGTGATCGCAGGGATGAGCACGGGTTTGCTGGTTCGTATCACCGACGCCGCGCTCGCCGGCTCACTGGCGTCGGCGTACCAGCCCAGACTCCGCGCGAATTGGACTTTGGCGGGATCCACATGGGCAACCGCGAGACGCGCGAGCGTGCCGTCGTCGTTGCAGATATCGACGGCACACCAGTCGCCGATCTTCGGCACCGCCAGGTTGGCCACCGCCGCCAGAGTGGTCTCGTAGTCGAGCGACGCTGCAAGTAAGTTGCTCGCCTCGCTCATGAAGGCGGTCCGCTCGGCGGCGCGCTGGCGCTCGCTTCTGATCGCTTTGCGGTCGGCGGCGTTGCTGAGTGCGACGCGGACGCCGTGCGCGAGTCGGCCGTAATGGCCGGCCGTCTTGACGATGTAGTCGGCGAGCCGCAATCGCAGGCCCGAGGCGGCGATCTCCTCGCTTCCCGTATTGGTGAACATGATCACGGGCAAATCGTCAGCGATGGCGTGCACCGCTTCGAGGACCTTCAGGCCATCGCTCCAGCGCAACTGATAATCGGTGACGACGAGGTCGAAGTTGGGGTGGCGCAACGCTTCAGCGAGTTGCGCCGGGTCGGCGACTTCCGTTACTTCGAGGTGTGGAAACTCCGCGGCGAGCGCACGCCTCGCCAACAGACGATCCTGCGGGTTGTCGTCGACGAGGAGGACGCGAGGGGGCACGGCTACTGGCCGGCCGCGTTCACCGTCGGTTTCACGTTCAGATGGATCCAGTAAACATTGATCTTTGACAGCATCTCCTTGAGCTCCTCGAATTCGACCGGCTTCACCAGATACGAATTCGCGCCGAGGTCGTAGGCGCGATCCACGTCGCGGGACTGGCTCGACGAAGTCAAGACGACGGCGGGAATTCGCCGCAACATCTCCTGGCCACGAAGCCAGTCCAGCACTTCGAGGCCCGAGCGACGCGGCAGCTTCAAGTCGAGCAGGATCAGAGCTGGGAGCGGGAACTGCGCACGATCGGCGTACTCGCCGCGCCCGGCCAGGTAGTCGACTGCAGCGTCGCCATGGCCGAGAACGTGCAGCGGATTCTCGAGGTTCGCTTTGGCAAAGGCACGGCGAATCAGCATCACGTCGGTCAGATTGTCCTCAACCACGAGAATCGTCGGAACTGGCTCGATCATGCTGCCTCCGCGATTGGCAGCTCCACCCAGAATCGGCTGCCGCGCCCCTCTTCGGACTCGACTCCGACGCGGCCGCCGAGTCGCTCAATGCCCTTTCGCACGATCGCGAGGCCGATTCCGGTGCCTGGATATGTCTCGACACCGTGCAGACGCTCGAATACTCCGAAAATCCGCTCTTGATGCTGTAGTGCGATCCCGATGCCCTGGTCTTCGACCCAAATGTGCACGGTGCCGCTGTCGCGTGTCTCTGCCCATACGCGCACGCGCGGCTCGCGACCACCGAACTTGATGGCGTTCGAGAGCAGATTCGCGAACACCTGGATCAGGACCGACCGGTTTCCCCTGACCGCCGGCAGCTGCGCGTCAATCTCCACCTGTGCCTGTTTCGCAGCGATGTCATCGCGGACCGTGTGGACCGCGGCATCGAACACTTCATTCAATGGGACCGCCGCAGTGGCGAGCTCCACATGCGACAACCGACCGTATGCCAAAAGATCCTGAATGAGCGTATCGAGCGACACCGCTTCCTGGACGATGCGCTGCGCGTAGTCGCGCCCGACTGGATCGAGCCGCTCACCGTAGTCTTCGAGCAGGGCCAATGAGAGGCCGTGCATGCCGCGAAGCGGCGCCCGCAGATCGTGCGCAACCGAGAAGGCGAATGCTTCAAGTCTGGCGTTGGCCGCTTCGAGGTCGGCGGTCCGCTCCTTCACCTCGCCTTCGAGATCGCTGGCGTAGGCGCGCAACGGCGTCAGATCGCGCGCGATTTTCGAGGCTCCGATGATTGTCCCGCTCCGGGTCTTGATCGGCGACACCGTGAGCGAGACCTCGATCAGTCGCCCATCCTTCGCACGCCGGATCGTCTCGAAGTGCTCGGTCTTTTCGCCGCGACGAATTCGCGCCAGCACCTCGTCTTCCTCGGCCGATTTATCGGCCGGGACGATGATGCGAATCGATTGGCCGATTGCCTCGGCGGCGGTGTAGCCATACAGCCGCTCGGCGGCGCCGTTCCAGGCGGAGATCGTGCCGTTCAAGTCTTTGCCGATGACGGCATCGTCAGTCGACTCAACGATGGCGGCGAGACGAAGCGCCAGACGTTCGCGTTCCTCCGTGTCCGAGAGCCACCGATGCGACGCTCGTGTGACCAGGGCGATCAAGATGATTCCGACGGTCGCGGTCGCGATCGCGGTGAGCACGGCGATACGGACGCCGGAGGTCGACTCGCGACGCCGCGTCTCGAGCCGCTCGTCTTCCTCTCGATTCATCTCGTTCACGATCGCCCGAATGCGGTCCATCGTGAGCTTCCCGAGATTCGTGTCGACAATCTTCTGAGCGGCGGCGAAACCATCGATGCGGCGCGCGTTCACGGTCTGCGCCAGCTCGCGGAGTTTCTGCGCCACCTCGGAACGTAAGGCGGCAAGACGCTGCTGCTGGCCATCGGTGTCGCGTATCAGCGATTCGAGTCTGGCCAGCAAGACCTCGACGGCACCGGTTCCGCGGCGATAGGGTTCGAGGTAGGTGTCATTGCCGGTAATGAGATATCCGCGCTGGCCCGTTTCGGCATCGGTGAGGGCGGTCAACACCTCCGCGAGCGCCGCTTTGACGTCGTAGCTGTGTGACACGCGGGTGTCGTTGGAGTAAACCCTCGCCGTACTCCACACGCCGAGCGCGGCGGTCGCCACAAGGACGAGTGCGCTCGCCATGGCGAACGCCTGTACGTTGCGAGTTGTGGTCACCGGATTACGGCAGAGCTCGCTCCCCCACGACTAATCGTAGCAGTGGCTGGGTGATCTACGCGCGGGAGCAGCCACGGCTGAGCGTGTCTGCTGCGCAGCCAGCGTCGCCGTAGTTCAGCTCCTGCGTCGTGGCCACCGACGCGCGGTACGAGACGATGATCGAGGGCTGTGCTATGGCTTCGGAATTCGCAGCGTCGCGCTGATCATCGCGCTGCCGCTGATGCCGTACAGCAGCGCGAGCGGATGAAGCGTCGCCGGCCCGATGCGAACAGCGCCGAACCACAGGTCGTCATCGACTCTTCCGGTCAACGCCGCGGCGCCGAGCAACAGCACCAGCACGATGCTGGTCGGGATCGGCGTGCCCTCGAAGTACTTCACCTTGCCGGTGTCGGCGTCGGCGAGCGCGGCGGCGGTCACGTTGAACCGGGCGAGACGGCTCACGCCGCAGACCACGAAAAAGGTGAGGATCAGCATGTCCCAGCCACCGCGGAGGCCAAGCGTGAAGCCCAGCACCGCCGGCGCGACGCCGAAGGAGATCACGTCGGCGAGGGAATCGAGGTCTGCGCCGAGCGCTGACTGACGGGTGCGGTCCAGCCGCGCGACATAGCCGTCGAGCACGTCACACACGAGCGCCAGCGGCAGCAGCAGGAACGCCATCCACAGAAAGGCCCGGCTGCCCGCGGCAAGGTAGTCGAGACACAGGAAGATCGCGATCGTGCCGCACGCCGCGTTGCCGACCGTCAGCGCGTCGGCAGGCGTATACGACCTGAGCATCGACAGGTGGCGCATGGCTATATAGTGTCCGGCGAATGAGCCGGTACGTGTCACGAGATTGCCGGCGGCCTCCGATGATGGTTCGACACCTGCTGCTTGTGTCGTCGTTCCAAGTGACGGACGTGACGGTTGAGTTCACGATCAACCAAGCGCTCGAGTCGCGCCGCAAAGTCTGGGCCCGCGCCAATGGGAATGTCCGTTGAAAACCCGAGTGGTCAGGCAGCACTCCACGCCAAGCGAGCGGTTTGCCGATCTGGTCGAGCATCACACGTATGCCTTCAAGAGCTGTCGTGAGGGCCTGAAGCGCATCCACGCCATAGCCGACCTCGAGACGAGCCACGCCGGACCCCTTGATTCGAAACGGGCGCCCCCCAGTCCTGGCTACCTCTCATCCTTCGCGGTTTGCCCAGGGTCACAACGAGTGCCTTCCGTGGCGCGTCGCGAAACACTAACCGTCGCTCGCCAATGACGTTCCCGAGTTTCGGCTCAGTGACACGCATAGCAGACCCATGATGAACGTCGGCGAGCGTCTGCGCCGCTCGACCACAGCGAGAATGGGATCGGCCAACGGTGATTGGGCGGACGCAACGTAACGAGGATTACGCGCCGAGAGTGCGCACAGCCGGTCTGTCGGGAGCCGCCGCGAAAACACGAAGAGGCGACGGTCGTCGATCGATTACTTGTGCGCCCCTCCACCAGACGAGGGCTGGCGACTGTCCGGCAGTGCCAGCGCGACGAACTCCGCGGGGTGATCCCGTGCGCCAACGGGCACGACGATGAACTGCCTGCCCTTGTTCATGTAAGTCATCGGCGCGCCGGTCGTGCCCGACGGCAGGTCGGTTTCCCACACCACCTGGCCCGTCGCTTTGTCGTAGGCACGGAATTTCTTG
>Ga0075425_100000350_pt1 | contig 42622 bp, 39 predicted proteins | sample SoiMethybrSBSTD4_FD_75300 | JGI IMG/M metagenome (GOLD analysis project Ga0075425, IMG submission 75300) | Bulk soil microbial communities from a Populus tree surrounding site in Tennessee, USA - Soil MetaG P. TD hybrid SBSTD4 | ecosystem: Environmental > Terrestrial > Soil > Tree plantation... | reverse complement strand
ACGATCAGCTCATTCGAGACGGGGCAGCGAATCGGCTCGCTCAAGCTCTCGCAACTGAAACGATTGCTGGGTGTGTATGGATTGACCGAGGCGCAGTTCTTCGGCGGCACGGTGGAGAAGCAGATCGCGCCGTGGGAGCTCGACGAAGAGGAGTTCGCGACGTCGCGCATTCTCGACGACCTTCGCCTCATGCCGGCTCCCGTGAAGAAGACGCTGTTGACCAAGTTTCAACTGATGATCGAGACCGCGGCCGACGTGCACGACGTAAAGGACAAGCGCCCTTCTTACGTTCGTGACAATCCGGAGTGGCACATGCTGGCGTCGCGGAATTGATCGTGCGGTTCGTGCGGTAGCACTCGCCGGCGATCAGCCGGCGAGTTGCTGCTGCAGCGCGAGACGGTCGGTGACCATGCGATGCTCGACGATGCGACCGTCGCGCAACGTGAGGATGTCGATCACCTCGAACGCGATCGGACGATTCGTCGGCGGTGCGCCCATGAAGTTACCGCGATGCGTTCCGCGAAACGTCTTGCGCGTCACCACCTTGTTTCCTTCCGCGACCTGCTCGTCGATGGTGACGTGAAGATCGGGAAATGCAGCGCGCAGTCCGCCGAACAGCATGCGCACGCCGAGTCGTGTCGGCGGCACACCGGGGAATGCCGTGTGATCGACGAAGTCGTCCGCGAGGAGCTCGTCGACGACATCGAAATTCGAGCTCGACTGAGCCTCGTCTACGAGACGCCGCACGATGGCCTTGTTTGTTTCTGACATGTCCCGATCTACGTACGATTCTCCCGCGCGGATTGCAGCGCATGCGCGAGCGACTCCTCGATCGTTGGATAGTGGAATGCGAATCCTTCGCGCGTGAGGCGCGATGGTACGGCGCGCTGGCCGCCGAGCAATGCCTCATCGGCCATGTCACCGAAGAGCATGCGCAGCGCGAGGGCGGGCGTGGGGAGGAGGGCGGGGCGGTGGAGGGCGCGGCCGAGGGCGCGCGCGAAGTCGCGATTGCGAACGGGATTCGGCGAAGTGAGGTTGTAGACGCCGCGCGCCTCCTCGTGATCGATCGACCACTCGATGGCGCGCAGCACGTCTTCGCGATCGATCCACGACATCCACTGTTTGCCGTTGCCGATCGGACCTCCGGCGCCGAGGCGGAACGGGAGGAGAAGCTTCGCGAGCGCGCCGCCGCGGCGATCGAGCACGACGCCGACACGCAGGATCACCACGCGCGCGAACGGTGTTGCTTCGCGCGCGGCCGTCTCCCACTTCTCCGTCAGCTCGGCAAGAAACCCGGCACCGCGCGGCGATGACTCCTCGGCGATCTCTTCGCCGTCGAAGCCGTAGTAACCGACAGCCGAAGCACTGATGAAGGTGCGGCGCTGCGAGAGATTGTTCTGCATTGCCTCGACGAGCGCGTGCGTCGCATCGAGACGGCTCGACACGAGACTCTGTTTTCGCGCATCGGTCCATCGGCCGTCGCCGACGTTCTCGCCGGCGAGGTTGACGACGACGTCGGCGTCGCCGGCGACCTTGCTCCACTCACCCTGTCGCGGCGGATGCCACTGCACGCCGTGCGATGCGCTGCGGCTCAGAACGGCGACTTCGTCGCCGCGCTCGGCGAGCCGCTTCACGAGCGGAGTGCCGATGAATCCGCTCCCGCCGGAGACGACGATTTTCACGCCAGCATTCTGTAGCAAAAGGAAAGCCCCGCTGAGCGTTGCGGGGCTTTACCGATGAAACAGGAGGTAGGAGATCAGATCAATTTCTTGTTCGTTCCGTTCGTTCCAGTTCGCTCATTTGGTTGGACGCGCAAAATCGAAAAACGTTACGGCGGCAATCAGCCGATTCGTGAACGAGCTGTGACACGCCGCGGGTCGCCAGCCGCGCTCTGCCGCTGCAGGCCGGCGAAGGCGATCATCGCAGCGTTGTCGGTGCAGTAGCGCTTCTCCGGAAGCCGCACGATCACGCCGCGCTCTTTCCCCCACTCCTTCACCCGCTCGCGCAGCACGCCGTTCGCCGCGACGCCGCCGGCGATCGCGAGCTCGCTCGGCATCGGCTCGCGCGAAACGCGCAGCCGAGACCAGATCGTCTCGAGACGATCGAAGAGTTGCGCGAAGAGCGCATCCTGAAACGTCGCGCAGAAATCGCCGAGGAGCTTCGCGTCGCCGTCGGCGCGGATGCCGTGCTCGCGCGCCAGACGAATCGCCGCGGCCTTGATGCCGGAGTACGAGAAATCCGCGGAGTCGTCCTTGAACTGCGGAAGAGGAAACGGAAACCGGCGCGGATCGGCGTTGCCGTTGCGCGCATGTTTCTCGATCTGCGGTCCGCCGGGATACGGCAAACCGATGAACTTCGCAACTTTGTCGAACGTCTCGCCGATGGCGTCGTCGCGCGTGCGGTTGAGCATCTTCACGTCGCCGTTGCGCACGTCGTAGATCGAGGAATGGCCGCCGGAGATCACGAGCGACAGAAATCGCGGCGGGCGCGGAAGCGCCGGCCCTTCCTTCTGCAGATACGGCGAGAAGATGTGGCCTTCGAGATGATTCACGGAGACGATCGGCAGCCCGAGTCCGTACGCCAATCCTTGCGCGCCGGCGACTCCGACGAGCAGCGCGCCGATCAAACCGGGGCCGCTCGTCACCGCGATCGAATCGACATCATCAAATGAAAGCGAAGCATCATCGAGCGCGCGGCGCACGAGCGGAAAGAGATGCTGCAGATGTTCGCGCGACGCGATCTCCGGCACGACTCCGCCGAACGGCTGGTGCCGCTCGATCTGCGACGCGATGTGATTGACGCGCACCGTCCCGTCGCCGTCGAGCAGCGCAACCGAAGTCTCATCGCATGAAGTTTCGATCCCGAGAATCATTGAGAGGCGGCCGAACTTTATAATGCGCGGCCTCGATGAACCACGACCTGGCAACACGCTACGAGCCCGCGCAATTCGAGAAGCGCATCTACGACTTCTGGGAGCGCGGCGAATACTTCACTCCGGTCGACGATCCGGAGCGTCCGAAGTTCTCCATCGTCATTCCGCCGCCGAATGTCACCGGCCGCCTGCACATCGGCCACGCACTCGTGATGACGCTGCAAGATGTGATCGTGCGCTGGAAGCGGATGTCCGGCTTCAACACGCTCTGGCTTCCCGGCACCGATCACGCCGGCATCGCCACACAGATGGTGGTCGACCGCGAGTTGCAGAAGCAGGGAATCTCGCGCTTCGACATCGGCCGCGAGAAGTTTCTCGAGAAAGTGTGGGAGTGGAAGGAAGCGCACCGCACCTTCATCAAAGACCAGCTCGCGCGCCTCGGTTGCTCCTGCGACTGGACGCGCGAGCGCTTCACGCTCGACGAAGGCCTCTCGCGCGCCGTGCGCCACGTGTTCGTGCGCCTGTACGAAGACGGATTGATCTATCGCGATCTGGCGATGGTGAACTGGTGCCCGAACTGCCGCACCGCCATCTCCGACATCGAAGTCGAATATCGCGAGCGCAACGGAAAGCTCTACCACATCGAATATCCGGTGATCGGAAGCGATCGACGACTCACCGTCGCGACGACGCGACCCGAGACGATGCTCGGTGACACCGCGGTGGCCGTGCATCCCGACGACGATCGCTACAAGGACCTCATCGGACAGCAGGTGATGCTGCCGGTCGCGAATCGTGCGATCCCGATCATTGCCGACTCGATCCTCGTCGATCCCGAGTTCGGCACCGGCGTCGTGAAAGTGACGCCGTCGCATGACAAGAACGACTACGAAGCGGGACTGCGCAACGACCTGCCGCAGATGCAGGTCATCGACGAGACCGGCCACATGACGAAAGCGGCCGGCGCCGATTACGAAGGTCTCGATCGATTCGAGGCGCGCAAAAAAATTCTCGCGGCGCTCACTGCAGACGGCTTCCTCAAGGAAGCGAAGGACTACGTCAACTCCGTCGGCGTGCACGGCAAGTGCGACACCGACATCGAGCCGATGATCTCGCGGCAGTGGTTCGTGAAGATCGAACCGCTGGCGAAGCCGGCGCTCGAGGCGGTGAAGAACGGCACGATTCAGATCCTGCCGCAATCGTGGGAAGCGACATATTTCAACTGGATGGAGAACATCCACGACTGGACGATCTCGCGCCAGCTCTGGTGGGGCCATCGCGTTCCGGCGTACTACTGCGACAACGGCCACGTGACGGTGAGCGAGAGCGATCCGCCGTCGTGTCCGCAGTGCGGATCGACCGCGATCGTGCAAGACCCCGATGTACTCGACACCTGGTTCTCATCGGGACTCTGGCCGTTCTCGACGATGGGCTGGCCGGAGAAGACGCGCGATCTGCAGACGTTCTATCCGACCGACGTTCTCATCACCGGCTTCGACATCCTCTTCTTCTGGGTGGCGCGCATGATCATGTTCGGTCTGCGCTTCACCGGCCGCGCGCCGTTCACGCAAGTGTTCCTCAACGGTCTGGTGCGCGACGAGCACGGCGACAAGATGTCGAAGTCGAAAGGCAACGTCATCGATCCGCTCGACGTCGTGGAAGACGTCGGCGCGGACGCGCTGCGATTCACGCTCGCCATCAACGCCTCCGGCCGCGACATTCCACTCGGCAAGAGCAAGATCGCGAGCTACTCCGCGTTCGTGAACAAGATCTGGAACGCCTCGCGCTTCGCGATGATGCACATCGACACCGATTTGAAGAACGGCGGTTCGATCGATCGCGATGCGCTCGGGACGGTGGAGCGCTGGATCCTTTCGAAGCTCAACGCCGCCACGCGCGACGTCAACAAGAACCTCTCCATCTTCCGCTTCGACGAAGCGGCGAACACGCTCTATCAATTCTTCTGGCACGAGTTCTGTGACTGGTACATCGAGATGGTCAAGCCGGTGCTCCTCGGCAAGCACGGCACCGACGACGACCGCAAGCGCGCGAAGCGCGTGCTGCTCGAAGTGCTCGATCGCTCGCTGCGCCTGCTCCATCCGTTCATGCCGTTCGTCACCGAAGAGATCTGGCAGAAGCTCGGCGGCATCGAGCCGTCGGTGATGGTGGCGCCGTATCCGATCGCCGAAGACGTGCTCGAAGACGCCGAGGCGGAGCGATTGATCGCGGCGGTGAAGGCGATGATCACGACGGTGCGCAACGTGCGCGCGGAGCGCGGCTTCACGCCGAAAGATCGCTTCACGCTGTACATCACCGCCGGCCAGCGCGAGGCGCTCTTCTTCTCGACGAACAGTTACCTGCTCAACGAGCTCGCGCGTCTCGACGCGACGATCACGAACGAAGCGATTCCCGAAGGCGCGCATCACGACGTCGTCGGCGGATTCGCGATCGGCATCGTGTTCCCCGAAAAGGTGGTCACGAAGGAACAGCTCGAGCGCACGCAGCGCGAGATCGAAGGCTCGAAGAAAGAGCTGGCCGGACTCGACGCGAAGCTCGCCAACGAGCAGTTCGTGACGCGCGCGCCGGCCGCCGTCGTCGAGCAGGCGCGCGCGCGGCAGATCGAGTTGCGCGCACGCATCGAGAAGTTGATGCAGAATCAATAGAGGTGATCGACACAGAGCACGTCGTCTCGCGCCTCAAGTCACTCGAGTCGCTCGCGGTGTTGTCGCGTGTCTCATCGACGAATCTGATCGCGCGCCGCGTCGTCAACGAGTGCATCGAGAACGAGCTGTCGTTGCCGCGCGCGATGATCGTCGCCGGCGAGCAGTTCGCGGGACGCGGCCGCAATCAGCGCTCCTGGTCGTCGCCGGCGGGCAAAGGCATTTACGCGACGACGCTTCTGGCCTGCTCGCTGCGCGAGCTGCCGCTCGTGCCGCTGGAGATGGCGAACGTCGTCGCCAGTTTTCTGCGCGAGGTGTTCGCGATCGAAGCGCGAGTGAAGTGGCCGAACGACATTCTGGCGAATGGACAGAAGATCGCCGGCATCCTGATCGAAGCGCGCGTGCAGGACGATCGCGCGTATCTCCTCATCGGCACCGGCATCAACGTCGAGCCGGTGAGCGAGCAGAAGAACGCGACGTCGATCAGCGAGCTGTCGCCGCGCGCGTTTCACGGCATCGAGAACGCGACGATCGCATTCATCGAGCACGTCGACGAGCGTTTGTCGCAGCCGTTCGATCGCGATCGCGTGCTCGACGAATGGCGGTCGCGCAGCGTGCACAGCGCAGGCGATCGCATCACCTGCGTCATCGGCGAGCGCACGATCATCGGCACGTGGAGCGGCATCGACGATGACGGACGCGCGCTGTTGCGCAGCGGCAACGAGACGATCGCCGTGAGCGCGGGCGATTTGATTCTGGCGTAGTAACCTAACGCTGCATGTCGTCCAATCTCCTCGTCGTCGACGTCGGGAACACGAACATCGTCCTCGGCATCTACCGCGACGACACGCTGATCAACTCGTGGCGCATGGCCACCGCGCGCGAGCGCACCGCCGACGAGTACGGAATCATGACCAAGCTGCTGATCGGCGACGCGTTCGACGGCACGATCGACGGCGCCATCGTTTCTTCCGTCGTGCCGCCGCTCAACAGCGCGATGGCGTGGATGATCGGCAAGTACTTCGGCATGCAGCCGCTGTTCGTCGAGCCGGGAGTGAAGACGGGAATCGGCATTCACGTCGACAACCCGCAGGAAGTCGGCGCGGATCGAATCGTCAACTGCGTCGCTGCGTTCGAAGCGTACGGCGGTCCGTCGATCATCGTCGACTTCGGAACCGCGACGACGTTCGATCTCGTCACTGCCGATGCGAACTACGCCGGCGGCGTGATCGCGCCCGGCATCAGCATCTCGGCAGAGGCGTTGTTTGCGCGCGCGTCGCGACTGCCGCGCGTCGACATCAAGCGGCCGCCGCATGTCGTCGGCACGAACACCGTCGTCAACATGCAGTCGGGTTTGTATTTCGGATATCTCGCGCTCGTCGACGGCATCCTCGCGCGCATCAAGAAGGAAGTGCCGGGCATCAAGCGCGTGATCGCGACCGGCGGACTGGCCTCGCTGTTCATCGAAGACAGCGAGCACATCGACGAGATCGATCCCGAGCTGACACTGAAGGGATTGAAGATCATCTACGATCGCAATCGGACGCCGCGCCGAGGCCGCAAGTAATCGTGCGTGCGTACGGCATCGCGCTGCTCTTCATCGCGACGCCGCTCTTCGCATCGCAAGTCACCGCGTCGCACGCCGCGCTGGCGACGTCGTCGCCGATCGCGACGCGCGCAGGGTTGAACATTCTCAAGCGCGGGGGCAACGCCATCGATGCTGCAGTCGCCGTCGCATTGGTTCTCGGCGTCGCGCAGCCCGATGCGACTGGCATCGGCGGCGGCGGCTCGCTCGTCTACTTCGACGCGAAGAGCGGCGCCGTCTGGACGCTCGACTTTCGCGAGGTGTCACCGATCGAAGCGACGCTGGCGACGAAGCTTCGCGCCGGAACGCCCGGCTTTCTCGCGGGACTCGACGCGATGCACGCGAAGTTCGGCTCGATGCAGTGGCGCGAGCTCGTCGCGCCGTCGATCGCGCTCGCGCGCGAGTCGTCGAAGCCGGAGCTGGCGGCGACGCTCGCGCGCATCGCCGACGCGGGTGCGCGCGACTTTTATCGCGGCTCACTCGCCGAGCAGTTCATCACCGCGGTGCAGGCCGGCGGCGGCGCGATCGGCCATCGCGATCTGCGCGAATACGAAGCGGTGTGGCGCGCGCCGATTCGCATTCGCTTCGGCGACTACGACATCTTCGCGCCGTCGCCGCCGTCGAGCGGCGGCATCGTCATCAGCGAGGTGCTCAACATCATCGGCGCGACCGATCTCGCGAAGCTCGGCTGGCAAACGCCGAAGATGATTCACTTCCTCGTCGAATCGCAGCGCCGCGCATCGATCGACGCGACGAAGTACATCGCCGATCCGACGAACGCGCGCATTCCGTATCGCGATCTCCTCTCGGCCGATCGCGCCGCGGCGTGGCGCGCGTCGATCAAGCCGGACAAAGTGACGCCGACGTCGACGCTCACCGAGCCCGGCACGACGTCGAGCGAAGCGCCGCACACGACACACTTCACGATCGCGGACACGTCGGGCAACGTCGCCGCGGTCACCACATCGATCGGCGGCGGCACGTTCATGCTGCCCGGCCTCGGCTTTCCGCTGAATGACTCGCTGACTGATTTCAGCGGCAACGCAAACACGTTTGCGACGCGCAAGCGGCCCACGACGTCCGACGCGCCGACGCTCATCTTGAAAAACGGCCGCGCGTTTCTCGCCCTCGGCTCATCGGGCGGCGCGGCGATTCCGACGACCGTGCTGCAGGTTCTCATCAACACGATCGTGTTCAAGAAATCGCTGGCCGACGCCGTGGCGGTGCCGCGGTATCACCAGCAGGCTCTCCCCGACGACATCGATTACGAGACTGCGCTCGCGCCGAAGACGACGATCGATGCGCTCAACGCGATGGGACATGCAGTGATCGGGCGCGGCACGATCGGCGACGTTCACGCGCTGATGTTCGATCGCGGCAAAATCATCGCCGTCGCCGACCCGCGACACGGCGGCGCGGCTGGAGGTTTTTGAAGTGGCATCACAGCAAGAACAGAAGATTGAAGCGGCGCGCGCGGCGCTGGAGAGCGTTCGCGCCGGCATGAAGCTCGGCCTCGGATCGGGCAGCACTGCCGAAGAATTCGTGAAGCTGCTCGCCGCGTCGAAGTCCGCGAAAGAGGTGCGATGCACGTGCACGTCGAAGAAGACAGAGACGCTCGCGCAGTCGCTCGGCATCGCGACGTTCGCGCTCGCCGAGGTCTCGCCGCTCGATCTCGCGATCGACGGCGCGGACGAGATCGATCCACAGCTTCGCCTGATCAAAGGTCACGGCGGCGCGCTGCTGCGCGAGAAGATCGTCGAGCAGCAGGCAAAGCGATTCATCGTCATCGCCGACGAGTCGAAGCTCGTCGAGCGACTGGGCCGTAAGCCGTTGCCCGTTGAGATCACACCGTTCGCGCTCGACGTGCTGATGCAGCGCTTCAGCGATCTCTCGCCGAAGCTGCGCGAAGGGTTCGTGACAGATGAAGGCAACGTGATCGTGGATGTGTGTGTGCCGGAGCGTGAGGACATCGCGCACACCGTGCAACGCATTCGCGATCACGCAGGCGTCGTCGACACGGGGTTCTTTCCCGATGAGGCGACGGAGGCGATCATCGCGACGCCGAACGGGATTCGGCGGATGACGCGATGAGCGATCGCGATTCCCAGATCGCCGCCGACGTCGACGACCTTCGCCGCCTCGGATACACGCAGCAACTCATCCGCGAGATGGGCGGCTTCTCGAACTTCGCCGTCTCCTTCTCGATCATCTCGATTCTCACCGGCGCCGTGCTGCTTTACGGCTACGGGTTGAAGTACGCGGGACCGATCATCAACTCGATCGGATGGCCGGTCGTGAGTGTCTTCACGCTCGCGGTGGCGGCGTCGATGGCGGAGATTGCCTCCGCGTATCCGACCGCCGGCGGTTTGTACTTCTGGTCCTTCCGTTTGGGTGGACGCGCGTGGGCCTGGACGACGGCGTGGCTGAACATGATCGGGCAGGTGACGATCACCGCCGGCATCAACATCGCCGCGGCGATCTACTTCATCGGCGGATTGAATGCGCTGTTCGGATTGAAGCTGCCGACGTCGTGGTGGTTTCAGGTCGCGGTGATGATCGCGATCATGCTGCCGCAAGTCGCCATCAACATCTTCGGCATCCGGCTCACGGCGTGGCTGAGCGACATCAGCGTGTGGTGGCACATCGGCGGCGTCCTCGCGATCACGCTGCTGCTGACGATCGCGGGTAAGCATCACAACAGTGCCGCGTTCCTCTTCTCGTTTCACAACGTCCCGCAGCCGGTGCCGGACACGATGGCCATCGGCGACGCATCGATTCACTCGCTGCTCTTCGCGCTCTTCCCGTCGCTGAAGCACTTCTACGCATTCGCGCCGGCGATGTTCCTCTTCACGCTCGGGTTGCTGCAGGCGCAGTGGACGTACACCGGCTACGACGCGTCGGCACACGTTGCGGAGGAGACGGTGATGGCGCGGCTCAACTCGGCGTGGGGCGTGTTCCTCTCCGTCGCGGTGTCCGCGGTTGCGGGTTGGATTCTGCTGATGGTGTTGACGTGGTGCATTCCGAACGGCGACATCGCCGCGGTCGTGAACGATCCGTATCCCGTGCTCTACATCGTCGCGCACAATCTCACGCCGTTCTTCACGAACCTGATCGCCATCGTGATATTCGGCGCGATGTGGTTGTGCGGACTGGCGTCGATCACATCGATGGCGCGCATGTGGTACGCGTTCGCGCGCGACGACGGCATGCCGGGGTCGAGCCTGATCAAGCGCGTGAGCGGCAAACGCCGCACGCCGGTTTGGTCGATCGTCATCACCAGCATCCTGGCGATCCTCATCTGCTGCTACGCCGCGGCGTTCGCCGTGGTCACGTCGATCTCGACGATCGCGCTCTATCTCGCGTACGTGATCCCGATCTACCTCAACGTGCGCAACCGCATTCGCAAGCGCGGCGAGTGGATGACGAAGGAGGTCGCGCCGTGGTCGCTCGGGCAATGGTCGACGCTCATCAACGTGATCGCGATCGTGTGGGCCGTCGCGATCTCGGTCATCTTCATGCTGCCGCCGAACGAGCTCGTGTTGTGGACGATGATCGTTTTCGCGATCGCGCTGGCGATCTACTATCGATTCAGAACGACGGCACGCGATCCGGATCCGTCTTTCGCACGGTGACGTCGAATCGCCACTGGTAATCCTTGTAGTAGAAGGCGACGTGCGACGCGAACGGGCGATTCAGCGGCTTGTTGATCTTGGTCTCGAACAGCGGATAGAGCGACGTCGGATTCGTGTAGTGCCAGATCAACTGGGCGCTGCCGGTGTACGGATCGTTCGGATGGCGGACGAAGTCCTGCAGTCCGTCGTAGCGCTTCTCGCAAATAGTGGCGCGAAAGCATGGTCCGCGCAGACTCGGCGCGGTGCCGAGGATGGGAAAGCCTTTGGGGGTGGCGCGTCCGATGAAGGAGGTGATGACGCCGTCGTGGCGCTCCTCGATTTTCAGATAGCCGGCGCGCTCGAGATTCTGCAATGTGCGTAACGCTTTCTGATCGTAGTCATCCATCGGCGCGGTCGGCGACCACCAGACGCGCTGCGGGACTTCGGCGTAAACCGGCTCGACGACCGTTTGATACTGGCCGATGATCGTTCGCGCCTTTTCTGCGGTGAGTGGCTCTTTACGTGCACACGCGAGAATGCAAAATGTAAAATGCAGAATGCAAAATGACGCTGCACTGAGTTTTTGCATTTTGCATTTTGCATTTTGCATTCTTCGTGTTATTCCCCGCACGCCTTGATCGACCGACTCCTAGACGCGCTCGCCAGATTCTGTCTCCGGCGTAGCAAACAGATCGCCATCGCCTCGCTCGTTCTCGCCTTCGCCGCGATCGGCGCGGCGTTCCGCCTCTCTTTCGATCCCGATCTGCTCAATCTCATCCCGCAAAAGAATCGGCAGGTCAACGAGTTTCGCAAAGTGCTCAAAGACCTCGGCACGATCGACTATCACATCGTCATCGTCAACATCCCGCCTGGCCGCGACGCGCATGAATACGACGCGCTCATCGAGGGTATCGCCAACGGCTATCGCGCGGACAAGAATCACATCGAGGACGTCAGCTATCGTCTTCCCAACCCGCTCGACTTCGTCAACATCGTTCTTCCGCGCGCGCTGCTCTTCCTCACGCCGGCAGAGCTGCAGGAAGTGGCGGGCCATCTCTCCGACCAGGGCATTCGCGAGAACGTCGAGCGCAATCGCACGCTGCTCGAGACGCCGCAAGCGTTCGCGCTGAAGCAGCTCATTCAATACGATCCGTTCAATCTCGCGCCGATCTTCATTCGCAAGTTTCAGAGCGCGGGCGGCGGATTCAAGATCGACGCGTCGAGCGGCTACTACCTCTCGGCCGATCACACGACGCTGCTGATCCTGACGAAGCCGCGCCATCCCGCGCAGGACGTTCCGTTCGGACACGAGCTGCTCGCGCAGGGCTCGATCATCGAAGCGCGCGCGCTCGCCGATTTTCAGAAGAACGCGCCCGCCGGAACTCCGCTGCCGACGATCGCGCACACCGGCGGCTACGTGATCGCCACCGGCGACGCCGATCTGATTCGACAGGACGTCATCATCAACGTCGTCGGCTCGTTCTTCGGCGTGCTCGCGCTCTTCCTCTACGCGTTCCGCCGCGCCGCATCGATCGGATACGCCGCCGCGCCGATGGCCCTCGGCCTCGCGCTCACGTTCGGCAGCGCGTCGCTCATCTACGGACAGCTCTCGTCGCTCAGCGCCGGATTCGCCGCGCTGCTCGCGGGACTCGGCATCGACTTCATCACCGTGATGTACGGCCGCTACGTCGACGAGCGCAATCGCGGCGCGACGATGCCGGAGTCGATCATCACCATGATCCGTACGACGCTGCCCGGCGTGCTCATCGCCGCGATCACGACCGCCGGAACGTTCTACGCGTTTCTCGCCACCGACTTTCGCGGCATGACGCAGCTCGGCAATCTCACCGGCAGCGGCATCCTGCTCTTCCTCATCTCGGTGGTCTTCCTGCTGCCGGCGCTCATCATCATCGGCGAGCGCGATACGTCGCGACGCCGCGCGCCGAAGCTCTACCTGCACTCGTTCGGATCGGGAAAGCTGATCGATCGCGCCATCGCCCGTCCCGGATTGACGATCGCGATCTGGTGCATCTTCATCGTGATCTGCGGTGCGCTGTCATTCCGGCTTCGCTTCAGCGACAACATCCAGGATCTGCGCGCGAAAGGGAATCCTGGCGTCATCGAGCAGACGAAGCTCACGCAGAAGTTCGGACAGTCGTTCGACTTCATGATGTACGTCATCGAAGGGAAGACGATCGATGAAGTGCTGGCGCGCACGTACGCGGCGTCGCACGATCTCGAGCCGCTCGTCGCCGATCACACGATCGCGTCGTTCCAGTCGATCTCGACGTTCCTCCCTCCGCGCGACCAACAGCTCGCGGTGATCAACGAGCTGCAAAGCGGAAAAGCGGATCGCTTCAATGTCGCGCGCATTCAGAAGACGTTCGGGCAAGCGCTCGCGGCGAATGGATTTCGGCCGGAGGCTTACGACAACTACATGTCGCTGTTCTCGCAGGCGCTCGAGCCGAAGGAGCCGATCTCGCTTTCGAGCATCGACGATACCGATCTGATGAAGCTCGCCGCGCGGTTCGTGAAGCGCGCGGACGGCGGATGGATGTCGGTGATCTACGTCTATCCGACCGCCGGCAAATGGCCGCGCGAAGTGCCGCCGAAACTGCTCGCCGTCGCAGAAGCGCATCCCGGCGACGTGCTCACCGGCGTGAATCTCGTCAGCGGCACGCTGCGCCGCATCGTGCGCGCCGACGCGACGCGCTCGACGATCATCGGATTCGCCGCCGTGCTGATCTTGATGTTCATCAGCTTCCGCACATTCAAGATGACGATGCTGACATTCGTTCCGTTCGTCGCCGGCTGCGTCGGCATGCTCGGACTCATGGCGCTGCTCGATCTCGAGTTCAACTTCATGAACATCTTCGTCGGGCTGATGATCATCGGCGTCGCCACCGACTACGCGATCTACATGCTGCAACGCTACAAGGAAGATCCGCTGCACTTCCCGCACGCGGCGCACGAGACCGGCAAAGCGATCGTGATGGCGGCGTTGACGGCGATCGTCGGCTACGGCTCGTTCGCGCTGTCGCACTACCCCGGTCTTCGATCCATCGGCTATGCTTCGACCTTTGGAATTGGACTCAGCGGACTGGCGGCGATCACGCTGCTGCCGGCAATTCTCGTAAGAGGACAACGAAAAAATGCAGAGCACTGAACAGACGATTCCGGCCGCCGTTCTTCAGCGCCTGATTCGCGGACGCGTGGCAGTGGACATGTTGATGATCATCGGCGGCAGCGCGCTGATCGCGCTCGCGGCGCAGATCGCGATTCCGCTTCCGTTCTCGCCCGTGCCGCTCACGATGCAGCCGCTCGCCGTTCTTCTCGTCGGCGTCGTCCTCGGGTCGACGCGCGGAGCCGCAGCGGCAGCGCTCTATCTCTTCGAAGGATTCAGCGGACTTCCCGTCTTCGCGCAAGGGCACGGCGGCGCGTTCTGGCTCGCGGCCGCCACTGCCGGCTATCTCTACTCGTATCCGTTCGCCGCATTCGTGGCCGGTTGGTTCTCCGAGCGCGGATGGGGATCGTCGATCGTGCGCTCGATCGCCGGCATGCTCGCCGCGCTCGCGGTGATTTACATGGGCGGATGGGCGTGGCTGGCGATGCTCACCAATGCTCGCAACGCCTTCGCACTCGGCATCGCGCCGTTCATCGTCGCGGACATCGTGAAGATCGCGCTCGGCGCGGCGCTGTTGCCTTACGCACAACGCCTCGTGGCGCGCGTCTGATGCGCGTCGGCCCGAACGAGATGACGATCAAGCTGCAGAACGCGGCGTTCTCGATCGTCGAATATCGCGTCGATTCCCGAGTTGATGCCGCAGCTTGCGCCGCTGTGGGAGAAGTACCGGATCGTCAGTGAACGGTAGTGCCGTCGCTTAGCTCGCTCGAATCGGGATACGCGTCGTCGCCGAATCGATAGACGCTCACGTATGCGGTGAGCACCTTCCCGCGTAGATCGCCCGGCACGCGCACGATCGTCGGATTCGGTCCCATCGTTTGATCGACGAGATGATGTTCGGCCTCGGGCTTTCCGTATCCGCCGACGGTCGTGTTGTCGTACAGGAAGAGGCGAGGAATGTGGCCGAAAGCGATCACCTGTTCCGGCGTCGGATCCCATCGCACGGTGACGACCGTCGTATTCGATGCAGCGTCGTATGTGGCGTCGGTGATCGTCGGCGCATTCGGCACGGCGGGATCGTTGATGCTGCGGAAGTCGAGACCGCGGTCGATGCCGAGGATTCCGTTGTTGTGAATCGAGTTGTCGTAGAGAGTCACGAGAATCACCGACTTCGGGATGGCGATTCCGAAGTCGCCATTGTTCGCGATGACGTTCACCTCGAGATCGGCGTGAGGAGCGCCGATGAAGACGCCGCTGGCGCCATTGCCGCTGATCGTGGATGCGGAGATCGACGTCCGGTCGGCCGATCCGACGAAGATGCCGCTGCGTCGGTTGTCACGAATCGCAGACGCGCCGACGCTGAAGATTCCGTGGCTGAACGCGGCGACGCCGCGCAGCCCATTGTTGTCGACATGTGCGAGGTCGACGTCGGTGCGTCCGGCTCCGCCGAACGCGACGATGCCGTTCCACGGGAAGTTCTGAACGGCCAGTCCGATGATTCGCACCCAACCGTTGGTCGTGACGACGAGTCCATCACCTTTCGTCAGTTGCGATCCGTCGAGGGCGACGTTCCGTGCTTGATCGACGGGCGTGTTGTCCGGGAGGCCGGTGCTGAAGATTGCATTCGTCGACGTGATCACCGGAAGCGGCGATGTCGGAAGGATCGTCGGCAACGGAGTCCCAAGAGCGAATCCGAAGTGAATGCGACAGGTCGCTGTATCGGTGCAGACCGCGTTCGTGTCGAGAATGACTTGACGCAACGTGCCCGCGCCGCTGTCCTGGGTCGAGCTCACGGTGAAGTCGCGGAAGAGGTTGAGCGTGACCGATGCGGTTCGGGGAGTGGTGTTGCCGACCCAGGTGAGCGATGCGGTCGTCGTGTACGCGCCGCCCGTGGCCGGGGCGGTGACGTCGAACGCGATGACGCCTTGTGTCTTCGGCTCGACCGGAAGCGCCGTGCACGACACGACGCCGTTCGTTTCACTGCACGACGCAGTCGGAACCGGAGTGTTCACGCCGATGAGATGCGCGCCGGAAGGCAGCGGCATCGTCAGCGTCGGCAGTTGCGCCTGCGCGTCACCGTTGTTGAAGAACGTCCAGATGTAGGTGACTTTCGAGCCGGGCTCGAACGATTGAAACAGTTGTGGCGACGACGAACTGAGATTTAGATCCGCTGCTGCAAACGCGGAAACCGTGAAAAAGAGAGAGAGCAAGATGCGAATCGTGCGCATGAATCTTCATACGCAAGCAGGCTCTATTCCGTCGGCACGTCGGTGGGCGACTCGCTGTCCTGTTTCAGCTTTTCGACACGTTGGTTGATCCGCGACCATACCGGCAACTTCTCCGGCACTTCCTTGAAGCGCCGCCAACCGAGCTTGACGATGTAAATCAGCGTGAGCACGGCCAGCGTCGAGTTCGGATCTTCCTGCTGTTGCGGCCAGCGGTGCGACGCCCATTCGCGCGCGCGGCGCAGGCGATCGCCGCTCGTGCCGAAGTAGATCAGTCCGTTTGCGATCGGCAGCGTGAGCGCGAGGAACATCATGTCCGAATTGACCGGCGCGGCTTCGGCGAAGGCGTCGCATTCCTCGAGACGCGCGAAGAGCGAGTCGCCCCCTTCGCGCTCGGCCTCGCGACGGATCGTCTCTGCAACGCCGAGGTACTCGATGGCGGTTCGCGAGTGCGACTCGATGTCGCCGCTCACGAGAACGCCCGGCCGCAATTCTTCCGTCGTCGTCTGCTCGTTCATGCGAGATTCCCCGTGAGCGGTTTGAAGATCTCGAACCACGCTGCCCCCGCGGCGTCGGCGATCCTTTCGCGCGGACCGAATCGGAAGACGTGCGTCGCACGTACTCGCTTCGTCGCGTCGAGCTCCCATGCGAACGCGCGGTCGCGCATCAGGACCGCTTCCGCCGGCCAATCCATCGGCGGCGTCCACAGCGGTCCCGCTCCCGAATTGCTCGCGAACCCGTAGCCGTGAAAGCTCAGCACCTCGGCGGCGAGCGCGAACCATCCGGAGACGCTCGGATATCGAAAGATCACCGGCAGCGGACCGAGGTCGGTGAACATGAAATAGCGCGACGTGAAGTTCAGATCGGCCTTTGTTCCGTCGCCGAAGACGCCTTCCACCCACATCTCTTCGTGCACGACGTCTTCGCCGAAATTGAGACTGATCACGCGATAGACCGTGCAAGTACACTCGATCGGCGCGCCGCCCGGCGTCGTCGTCTTGAACGGAATCGGCTGCGACGCCAGCGTCACGCACGCGCGTGCCGGACCTTTGGACATCGCGATCGCAGGCCACGGCTTGTTGTGCAGTTGCGCTTCGATCACCGGCTCGTCGTCTTTGTCCCAAACCGGACGCGCGAGTCGGACGCGGTCGACCTGCAGCCTCTTGTCGACGTGGCCGAGGAAGTTCTGCGCGGCGGCGATGCCGTCGAGCGAGTCGAACGGCCGCTGATCCTGCCGGTATCGGAGCACGCTCGTGATGGCGCCGCCGAAGCAACGGAATTGCGATCCGAGACGATCGACGGCGGTGTGGATCCAAACCTCGATGCGGTCGTTCCAAAGTTTTGCGCCGTTTTCAAAGAGCTCCGCGTTCGCGTCTTCACGCGTATCGGGATCATCTTCCTTGACGTTCACGTACGCTTGCGGCGAGCCGTAGTCGTCGCCCGTGTTCAACGGCTGATCGATGAGGATCGCCAATTGATCGCGCGACGAATCGCCCGGCACGAGGTGATCGACTTGCGCACGCAGCCGATGTCCTCCCGCAAAAACGTTGAGACGCTCCGGCGGAACGCCACTCGCCGCGGCGATCGGATTCCAGTTCGTCACGACGAGACCTTGTCTACGGCGGTCCGGCGACGGGTTGAACACTTTGAGATGCGCCTTCGCCGGTTGCGTGAAGACGTCGGCCATGTTCCAGCCGTCGGGAAAGCTATCGCTCATGGTCGCTGCTCCTCACTCGGCCGCTCTCCCGCGACGACGAGGCTGCGCAGCACGCGAACCATCATTTCGCGGATCTCCGGTGCATTGATCAGCGGATCCTCGGCGAGTTGGCTGATGCGGCTCTGCTGAAGATCGCTCTCGACCTGCTGCACTTCGTCGGCGGTCTGTCGGTACTCCTGCGTCGTGCGCGATTGCACGCGGCGGCGAATGTCGCGCGTGGCCTGCTCGACGAGCTCTTTGCTGTCTTCGCGGAAGTCGGCGAGACGGACGATGAGCCGCGCCATCTCCGGCTCCGCTTTGTTCGACGAGAGCACGCCGAGGACGGCGGTCAACAGCTCGTCCTTCCCCTCGTCCTGAAAATGTTTGAGCGCGGCCTTGCCGACTTTCCTCTCACCCTCGCTGGAATCGAAGTCGCGGTAGACGATCTTCATCAGCTTTTCGCGGAAGCTGTCGGTCTCGCAGTAGACGGAGAAAACGTATTTGACTCCGTGATACGCGGCGACGGAGATTCCGGCCAGGCCGCCGAGCAGCGCGATGAGCGTGGTGACGGAACCGGCGACCCCGTCGCCCGCTCCGGCGGGCACAGCTACGGCATGAGCATTGATGCCGCCGATCAGCGTCACCGATGCCGCGAATAGCCGGACTGCTATTCCGCTTCGCATCCGCGCTGCCTATGGGCAGAATAATAGAATGCCGGAATGCCTTAAGGCAAATTGCGCTCTAACCCGTTTGTGCCACCGGCACATGCTCTTCGTGCGGAGCGGGCTCGGGCTCGCGTAGCGGTTTCGACTCTCGGCCCGCGCGCTCGGTCGTCTTCTGCTCCGCGGCGTCGCGTTCGAGGAGCGCGATCTTCAGAACGTCTTCGACGTGCTCGACGAAGTAGAACTGCATGTCGCGCTTGATCGGCTCGGGGACGTCGACCAGATCGCGCTCGTTGAGCTTCGGCAGGATCACCGTGTTGATCTTCGCGGCGCGCGCGGCGAGCACTTTCTCTTTCACGCCGCCGATCGGAAGCACGTCGCCGCGCAGCGTCACTTCACCGGTCATGGCCACGTTGCGTTTCACCGGACGTCCGGTGAGCACGCTGATGATCGCGCACGTGATGGTGATGCCTGCGGACGGTCCGTCTTTCGGAATCGCGCCGGCGGGAACGTGAATGTGAATGTCGTGCGTCTCGAAGTAATCGGCGGGGATGCCCTGCTCGTCGGCGTGCGCGCGTGCGTACGTCAGCGCCGCTTGGGCCGACTCCTTCATCACCTCGCCGAGCTGGCCGGTGAGTGAGAGCTTGCCTTTGCCGCGCACGGCCGTCGCTTCGATGAAGAGGATGTCGCCGCCGACTGCAGTCCACGCCAATCCCGTGGCCACGCCGACCTGGTCGCGCTCGAGAAGCTCTTCGGCGAAATGCTTCATCGGGCCGAGGTACTTGTCGACGTTCGCGTCGGTGATGCGGTACTGCGCGTCGGTCTTTCCTTCCGCGACCTGCACCGCGATCTTGCGGCAGATCGTTCCGATCTCGCGCTCGAGATTGCGCAGTCCCGCTTCCTTCGTGTAGCCGGTGATCACTTTCGTGATGCCGCTGTCGGTCCAAACGACCGGCACGTCCTTGATCCCGTTCTCTTCCATCTGCTTCGGGATGAGATGCTGCTTCGCGATCGAGAGCTTCTCTTCGTCGGTGTAGCCGGAGAGGCGGATGACTTCCATGCGATCGAGGAATGCCGGCTGGATCGTGTCGAGAACATTCGCGGTGACGATGAACATCACATTCGAGAGGTCGTACGCGACGCCGAGATAGTGATCGCGGAACGAGAAGTTCTGTTCGGGGTCGAGCACTTCGAGGAGCGCGGAGGACGGATCGCCGCGATAGTCGGCGCCGATCTTGTCGACTTCATCGAGCATGAAGACCGGATTGCCGGTCTGGGCCTGGTTGATGCCCTGAATGATGCGGCCGGGGAGCGCGCCGACGTAGGTACGGCGATGTCCGCGGATTTCCGCTTCGTCGCGCACGCCGCCGAGGGAGATGCGGACGAACTTGCGATCGAGTGCGCGCGCGATGGAGCGGCCGAGCGACGTCTTGCCGACGCCGGGAGGTCCGACGAAGCAGAGGATCGGACCCTTCATCTTCTGTCCGCGCAGTTTGCGAACGGCCAGGTATTCGAGGATGCGCTCTTTGATCTTCTCGAGATCGTAGTGATCTTCGTCGAGGACCGTGCGCGCGCGTTGCAGGTCGTGGTTGTCCTGCGACATCACGCCCCACGGCAGTCCGGTCATCCAGTCGAGATAGGTACGGATGATCGACGTCTCGGCGGAATCGGGATGCGATCGCTCCAGTCGTTTGATTTGCTTCTCGATCTCCTCCCGCGCTTCCTGCGGGATCATCTTCTCTTCGATTTTCTTGCGGTAGTTCTCGACGTCTTCGGTGAGCTCCTCGCCTTCGCCGAGCTCCGACTGAATCGCTTTCAGTTGCTGTCGCAGGAAGTACTCGCGCTGCGATTTGTTCATCTCGCCCTGCGCCGCCGACGAGATCTCCTGCTGCATCGTCAGCAGGTTGATCTCGCGCGTGAGCATCTCGTTGACCTTCTTGAGCCGCTCCAGCGGATCGATGGTCTCGAGAATGCCCTGCGCTTCCTCGAGCTTCAGATCGAGATTCGACGCGGCGAGATCGGTGAGACGCGCGGGATCGTCGAGATTCGCCGCGATGACCATCACTTCCGGAGAGATGTTCTTGCCGAGGGAGACGGCGCGATCGAGGTTCTGTTTGACGGCGCGAATGAGCGCTTCGACTTCCAGTCCGCGCTCGCGCGTCACCGGCTCTTCGATGCGCGTGATCTTCGCTTTGAAGAACGGCGCGGTCTGGATGAAGTAATCGATGCGCGCGCGTGAGAGTCCCTGCACGAGAATGCGAATGCGGCCGTCGGGCAGCTTGAGCATTCGCATGATGATGGCGACGGTGCCGGTGCGGAACAGGTCCTCTTCGCCGGGATCTTCGTTCTGAAAATCCTTCTGGGCCGTGAGCATGATGACCCGGTTCTCGGCCAGCGCCTGATCGACCGCGTTGATCGACTTCTCCCGCGACACCGACAGCGGAACGATGATGAACGGAAAGATGACGAGATCCTTCAGCGGGAGCACCGGAAGTACGTCCGGGATTTTTATCGCTTCTTCTTTTGCCGCTTCATTCGGTTCCGTCATCATTACCTCTCATGAGCACGCCGGTTTTGGCGGGCTCTCCTGCAATGGCTGTTCCCTACCGCAACTGATGCAACTCCTTGACGAAAGACTCCACATCTTCGAAGTTCCGATACACCGATGCGAATCGCACGTACGCCACCGGATCGAGCTCGCGAAGACGTTTCATGACCATCGCTCCGATGTCGCGGCTGGAGATCTCGCGCTCGCCCGAATCGTTCATCCAAATCTCGATCGAGTCGGCCAGACGCTCCAGCGCGTCCTGCGACACCGGCCGCTTCCGGCACGCCACCTGTAATCCGCGCATCAGCTTCATACGATCGAACGGCTCGCGGCGTTGATCGCGTTTCACGACCTGGAACGGCAGCGACTCGATCTTCTCGTAGCTCGTGAAGCGCCGCTCGCATCGCGTGCACTCGCGCCTTCGGCGAATCACGTCGCCCTCGCGGCTTTCGCGCGAGTCGACGACGCGATCTTCACCGTTTCCGCAAAACGGACAGCGCATCGGCGTCGATATATCACATCACTCCGCGCGGCGAGTGACATCGCGCACGCGGATTCCGGTCGCGGCGAAGAGGATCAAACCGGTGACGACGACGGGAATCGTGCCGACGATGTGAAACAACAACGCCGCGGCGACGGAGCTGTCGATGTCGAAGTCGTAGAACGTCGTCAGAATCAACTGACACACTTTGTGAAATCCGCCGACGCCGCCCGGAGTCGGAATGGCCAGTCCGACCGTCGTCGCGCCGCTGATGAAGAAGCTCGAGTCGAACGGCAGCGGACGATGCATCGCCACCGACACGAGCCAGAACTGCGCGGTCAGCGCGACCCAGATCAATCCGGTGCAGACCAAGACGCGGATCAATGCCGCGGGACGGCGCGCGATGTCGAGCGAGAGCAGGAACGCGTCGTAGAAATTCATCCACGCGGCGCGAAAGCGTTTCGGCACGATGTTGCCGACCCATGCGTGCACGCGGCGCATGCGATCGCGGAAGAAGAAGATGCCGAGGATGAGAAGCGTGAGCGCGGTGAGCACGACCAGCGAGCCGATCGCGCCCGACTTGATGATGAAGAACGACTTGTGCGAGGAGAAGTCGGTCCAGTGCACGATGACGAAGTAGACGAAGAGGAGCAGCAGCGAATAGAGATCGAGAATGCGCTCCGTCAGCACCGGGCCGAGCGCCCCCGAAAATCGCACCTCGGTTCGTCGCGCCAGGAGCGCCGGCCGCGCGACGTCGCTCGCGCGAATCGGCAGCACGGTCGAGAGCATGTAGCCGACTGTCGTGGCGAAGAACGTCGCGCCGAAGGGCGGCGGATTGTCCGGCTCGATCAGCGTGCGCCATCGAAACGTTCGCCAGATGAGCGCGGAGAAATTCGTGAGCAATCCGAGAGAGAACCAGATCGGGTCGGTGCGCCGCATGATGTGCCAGACGTCGTGGAGGTTGCTGTTGCGGAGGAAGATGTAGATAAGGACGACGGTCGCGACGGCGATCGCGAGAATTTTGAGGGAGCGGCGCAAAGTCGGGTAGTTGTAGCATGGGTTGGCCGATGCTCAACGTCTACACGAACTCGATCTTCTATCGTCACGACACCGGGATCGGTCATCCTGAAACCGCATCGCGACTCGACGCCGCGCTCGAAGGGGTGAAGCGCGCCGGCTTCGCGAAGCGCGTCTCGCGCGACGCGCCGCGACATCCCGATACCGATCGCATCATCGCCAAAGTGCACTCCGACGAGTTCGAGCAGGAGCTCGAGCAAGCGTGCCGCGGTGGCATGCGGCTGTTTCATTCGCTCGACAATCCGATCTCACGCGACTCGTTCGCGGCCGCGCGCGAGGCGGTGTCGACCGCGCTCACCGCCGCCGAGTCGATGATGAACGGCGATCGCTCGTTCGTGATCGCCCGTCCGCCGGGACATCACGCCGAGCGCGAAGAAGCGATGGGCTTCTGCTTCTTCAACACGATCGCGTGCGTCGCGGAGTGGCTGCGCGAGCGCGAAGGGATCGAGCGCGTCTTCATCTTCGACTTCGACGTGCATCACGGCAACGGCACGCAGCATCTGTTCGAGGAGCGCGACGACGTCTATTACGCGTCGATGCATCGCTATCCGTTCTATCCCGGTACCGGCGCCGCCGACGAGATCGGCGTCGGCAAAGGACGCGGCTTCACGAAGAACATTCCGTTCGAAGGCGACACTGGCGACGCGCCGTATCTCCGCGCGGTCGAAGACGAGATCGTGCACATCATCGACGACTACGCGCCGAACGCGATCCTCCTCTCCGCCGGCTTCGACGCGCATCGCCGAGATCCGTTGGGCGGCATGCGCGTGACGGAGCAGGCGTTCGGCGAGATCACGAAGCGCATCGTCGAAGCGAATGGACGGGTGTTGTCGCTGCTGGAAGGTGGGTATGACATGGAGGGATTGGCGGCGTCAGTGGCGGAGCACGTGAATGCGCTTGAATGAATGCAGAAGGCAGCATGCAGAAGGCAGAAAATGGTTCATTCTGCATTCTGCATTCTGCATTCTGCATTCGCGCGCAGAATGCGCGCGTAAAGCTCTTCCAACCGCGTAATCCGCAGCTCCTTCGAGAAACCGCGGACCACATGCTCGCGCGCACTTGCGGCCACGCGCGCGGCGCGCCCCCGATCCTCGATCACCGTGAGCAGTGCGCTCACGAGCTCGCGATGATCCTTCATCGGAATCAGCCAGCCGACGTCGGGTGACGACACGAGCTCGCGATTTCCTCCCGCGTCCGTCGCGATCACCGGCTTGCGCATCGACATCGCCTCCCGAATCGTGCCGGTGATTCCGGTGCCGGCCCACGACGCGTCGACCACGGCGTCGCACGATGCGAAGACGTTCGGCATGTCGGTGCGGTATTCGATCGCGCTGACGTGATCGGCCATCTCCACCGCGCGCGCGTACGACATCACTTCCTCTTTCTCCGCGTCATTGCGGCATCCGATCAGCGCGACGTGCACCTTTGGATGCGTGCGCACGACGTCGCGCGCGGCGTCGATCAGCTCCTTCCATCCTTTCCAATCGCGCACGCCGACCTGGGCGACGAGAAAGCGATCGTCGCCGATGTTCTTCTCGCGGCGAAACGCGCGCGGCTCCCATTTCGCCGGATCGAAGTGATCGACGTCGGTGCCCGCGTAAACCACTTCCACTTTTTCAGGCGGCAAACGGCCGCTCTCGACGATCACGTCCTTGATCTGCCGGCAGACGGTAACGATGCGATGCACGCGCTTCGTGCGGTACTTGGCGCGATTCCAGACGTCGAGCGGAAAGGAGACGCCGCGATTGACGACGAAGGCGCCGGCGGCGCGTCCGACCGTCGCCCACAATGCAATCGCATGCGACACCCCTTTGTGCACGTGAATCACATCCGGCTTCCGCTCGCCGACGAGACGGCGCAACGCCAGCATGCTGCGCACGTCGAACTGATGCCGCAGCGGCAGCGCGACGAACGACACGCCGCGCTCTTCGGCGCGGCGGCGGAGCGTCTCGTCGTCGCGGCTGATGATCGTGACGTCGTGACCGCGCTCGCGAAGTCCCGTCGCGGCCTGGAACATCTGATGGACCGATCCGGTGTTGAACTGATTGAACTCGAGGAGTTGGAAAATACGCACGCGGCCGGATGATATTCTTCACCGGCTGGGAGGATCGATGCGGCGCCACTTCATTGTCGCGATTTCACTCGCAGTTCTCACATTCGGCTTCAACGCCGTCGCGCAAGAAGCGCACGATCATGGAGCCGCGAGCGGACCGGCTCAAGCCGGTGCTCCGGTTGCGCATCACGGCGAGATGATCACGTTCAACTCTTCGCCGGGAAAAGGAAGCGGTTATCTCGTGGTACCGCAGACGCGCGGAAAGCACGGCGCGATCATCGTCATTCAAGAGTGGTGGGGCGTGAATGACTGGATCAAGGAGCAGGCCGATCGACTGGCGTCCCAAGGTTACGTCGCGCTCGCGCCCGATCTCTATCGCGGAAAAGTGGCGAACGATCCCGGCCTCGCGCACGAGCTGATGCGCGGACTCCCCGACGATCGCGCCCTGAACGACCTCAAAGGGGCATTCAATGAGCTCGTCACGCGACGCGACGTCGACCCGAAGAAGATCGCCATCATCGGCTGGTGCATGGGCGGCGGTTGGGCGCTGAAGCTCGCGACGAGAGAGCCGCGCGCGGCGGCAGTGGTCATGAACTACGGACAACTGATCACCGATGCGGCGCAGATCGCGAATCTGCATCCTGCTCTGATGGGAAACTTCGGCGCGCTCGATCGCGGCATTCCGCCCGAGGACGTCCGCGCGTTCGAGAAGACGCTGAAGGAAACGGGACACAATGCCGACATCAAAATCTACGAAGGCGCAGGACACGCCTTCATGAATCCGAACAACAAGGAAGGCTACGTTCCGGCGGCCGCGGCCGACGCGCAGGCGCGGATCGACGCGTTTCTTGCGAAGCATCTGCGGTGATACGATCTCAAGCTCTTCATTTCACACGAGATCCGGGAGGCGTGCTTGCCGCAGGACAAGCCAAAAAGTGAAATCAAAGTAACCGACAAGCGGATCTTCACCGCTGAGGGAGAGATCCGCGAAGAATTTCGGAACGAGATCAAGCCGAGCGAACCGAGCGTGACGCCGGCGCCCGAGCCCGAGAAATCCGAAGCGCCGCCGCAACAGAAAGAGCGGCGCCGCGAACAGAAAGAGCCGCCGAAGGAGACCGGCGATCGCCGCCGCACAATCGCGGACAAAGCGAAGAATCCCGACTCCGCGTTCACGAACTTCATCGAGCCGCTCATCGCGCAGGCGTACATGTCCCTCGGCATGTTGCGCAATCCGTATCAGCCGCAGACGAAAATCGATCCGAGCGCGGCGCGGCAGATGATCGATATCCTCACGCTGCTCGAAGAAAAAACCACCGGCAATCTCACTCCGGACGAAGAGGATTTTCTGCACACGCATCTTTCCGAACTGAAGCTCGCGTACGTGCAGCGCACGAAGAGTGTCGGATGAAGTGGAGTCGCGCAGCAGCGTTGATTCTCATCGCCGCGACGGCGGTCGCCGCCGGCGCTGAGAATCCGCCGCCGCGCGAGATCTGGCGCGACGCCACGAATTTCACCGAATCGGGCGACGTCGCCAACGCCACCAAACGCGAAAACGATCTCCTCAACGCCGGCCGGTCGTACGGCGTCGTCTCGTATCCCGTGTACGCGCAATCCGCCGCCGCGCTCGCGCGCAGCGCGGACAAGAGCGGACGTCCGGCCGTCGCCGACTGGGCCGCGAAAGCAGCCGACGCGCTCGATCCGAAATCGCCTGCGGTCGCGTTCAGCAACGCCGATCGCTTTCGCGATCAAAACAACTGGGGACGCGCGATCCCCGCGGCACTCACCGGCTTCACGCGGCTCTTCCTCAACTACCGCACCCGTCTTCTCAGCCGCGACGATCTCGCGCTCTCCGCGATTCTGGCGCTGGCGCTGACGATCGCGCTCTTCGCGTTGGCACTTCTCATCCGCTACGGCCGTTCGGCGTCGCACGATTTTCGCGAGATCGTCAGCACGCGTTTCCGCGGCGGCTCGGTGAGCGTTCTCGGATTCGCGCTGCTGTTCCTGCCGATCTTCATCTGGCTCGGCCCGATCTGGCTCGTGCTGTATTGGTTCGTGGTCTTCTTCGGATACGCGAACAAGCTCGAGCGCGTGCTGATCGTGCTGCTCGGACTCGTGCTCGCCATCCTGCCGATTGCGGCTGATCACCTCGCCACCGAGATCGCCGGCGTCGACGGACCGATCGTCCTCTCCGCGATCTCATCGCGCGAGGAGATGTACCAGCCGGAGGCGCTGCCGCGCATGCAGGAGCTCGCGTCCGCCGTTCCCGACAACTACGTCGTGCAACTTCTCCTCGGCAATCTCGAGCAGATGGAAGGCGACGAGCAGCAGGCGCTCCTGCACTACCGGCGCTCGAACGAGCTGCATGACAACGCCGGCGCGCACGTCAACATCGGCAATCTGCATTTCCTCGACGGCGACAATGCCGCGGCCGCGACCGAATACGAAGCGGCGGAGCAGCTCGATCCGAAGCTGGCCATCGCCTTCTACAACGACTCAGTCGCGAACGGCGGGCAGTCGAAGTTCACCGAGCAGGGACAGAAGTTCGAGCGCGCCAAGGCCCTCGATCCGCGCACGATCGAGGCGTTCGCGCAAACGCCTCCGACGCTGAAGATCGCGATGTACGACCCGCCGCTGAAAGATGCGTGGCAGGTGCAGTCGGCGATCTCGCAGAAGGGGGCGGCGAAGTCGATCTTCGGGATGTATCCGACGTTCGATCTGCAAACGAGCGCGATGAACATGATCACCATCAGCTCGATCCTGGCCGTGATCGCCGCCGTGCTGGTGTGGATGAAGCGCCGCCGAGCCGGATTCGCGAACGCGTGCATCAAGTGCGGACGCACGTTCTGCCACCGCTGCAAGTCGGCGCGCGAGAGCGCGACGTACTGCACGCAATGCATCCACATCTACCTCAAGCGCGACGGCGTCTCGCTTGATACGAAACGTACTAAGCTCGAGGAAGTCCACGACTACCACACCGGAATGGTGCGCCGGAACAGACTGATGGCCACGTTCGTCCCCGGCTCCGCGCAGGTTCTCGAAGGACACACGATCGCCGGACTCCTCGGAACGTTCTTCTTTTTCCTCTTCGTCGTGATCGCCGTGTTCATCGGACGTCTGGCGCCGGCCATCGGACCGGTCGCGGAGACCGCGCACCTTCTCGTGCGCGCGGCAGCGATCCTTCTTGCGGTCATCATGTGGCTGTTCTTGTCGTTGCCCGTCTATCGCAGAAAGGCGACGGTGTAGCGGATGGCACTCGAAGGCACACTCAGAGATTTCAGCCTCGCCGACATCTTCCAGCTCATCGGGCTGCAGCGGAAGACCGGTGTGCTCACGCTTCGAGGGAAAGACGATACGGTCACGGTCACGTTCCTCGACGGCAAAGTCGTCGCCGCCGACTCGCTCAATCGCCGCCTCGAAACGCGCCTCGGCAGCGTGTTGATCAAGAGCGGACTCCTGACGCAGGAACAACTCAATCGCGCGCTCGAGATTCAGAAAGAGACGCTGCAGCGCCTCGGCTTCATCCTCACGCACTACGGCATCATCTCCGCCGACGCGCTCAAGCAAGCGATCCAGCTTCAAATCCTGCAAATCGTCTATCGCCTCTTCCGCTGGAAAGACGGCGACTATCACTTCTCGCAAGAGACCACGATCGAGTACGACCGCGACAACGTCGTGCCGATCACCGCCGAGTCGATCCTGATGGAAGGCGCTCGCATGATCGACGAGTGGCCGATCATCGAGAAGCGGATCCGCTCGTACGACATGGTCTTCCGCAAGAAGCTCACTGATCAGGAGATCGTCGTCGTCGGTGCCGATGAAGCGGACGAAGTCGACTTCGACGAAACACCCGCCGCGCGCCGCGCGAAGAAGGGGGCCATCGGCGACAAGATCCGCATCTCGCAGGAAGAGAAAGCGATCTACGACATGGTCGACGGCACGATGACCGTCGGCGACATCGTCGAGGTCTCGCGCTTCGCCGAGTTCGACACGAACAAGTCGCTCTACGAGCTGCTCACGCGCGACCTCATCGAAGAAGTGCGCGGACAATCCGCCGCGGCAGTGCTCGAAGCCGGCGCGCCGGTCGACGAGACCGAAGTCGCCGTGACGCCCGTGCCGCTGCCGCTCGTCGCGCTGCTGGCGATCATCGCGGTGGCATCAATGGCGACGTCGTTCCGCAATCCGCTGAATCGCTTCGCGCCGTTCGGGCGGCCGCTCTCCGCAATCGGCGCGACGCGCAAATCGATCTCGATGCAGCGCATCGAAACGATCGGCCGCGCCATCGAGAAGTACAACGTCATCAACGGACATCTCCCCGACAAGCTCACCGATCTCGTTCCCGTTTATCTGCCGGCGTCGATGCTCGCCGATCCGTGGGGAACGACGTACACGTACGGCCAAAAGCCCGATCGCTACACGATCATCGGCTTCACGCCCGACCGGAAGCCCGACACCGATTTGATTCTCGTGCGCACGATCGACGTCGGCCCCTCGATGCCGCCTCCGCCGAAGAACGGGCAGAAGGGCATCGAGCTCGTTCCGGATTAGGACGCGCTCACGTGACTACGGCGCCGCGAACCGCAGCTTCTTCTCCGCGAGCCGAAACTTCACCGGCGTCGTCGTGATCCGCTCGCCGTCCGCGTACACGTCGAGATCGCGATCGCTCGTGAACGAGAACTCCGTCGCGCGGCGCGTCTCGACGAACGGATTCTTCACGTGTCCGCCGCTGTACGCCTGCGGCAGCGTCTTGAGAAGTTGCAGGCGCGACGTCTTGTGCAAGATGCAGGCGTCGAGCAGTCCGTCGTCGACCTTCGCATCCGGCGTGATGCGGATGCCGCCGCCGTACTGACGCGAGTTGCCGACGGCGGCAAACATGATCTCCGCGTCGCGCTTTCCGTCGATCTTCACGTGATGCGGGATGAACCGCGGCAGTACGCGCAGGATCGCGTAGAGATACACCGCCGATCCGCGAAGGAACTTCACGTTCTCGTTCGCGTAGCGCGCGACTTCGGAGTCGAATCCGAGCCCGGCGACGCCGAGGTAGCGGCGATTGTTCGCGAGAGCGACGTCGACTTCGCGTATGTTGCCGTTGAGCACCACCTCGCATGCGGCGCGCAGCTTCTTGCTGATTCCGAGAACGTTCGCGAAGTCGTTGCCGGAGCCGAATGGGAGCAGCGCGAGTGTGCCGCGGTCGAGATCGAAGTCACGAATCGCCAAATTCAATGTGCCGTCGCCGCCGCAGAGAACGATGCGATCGTAGCCGGCGCGGGAACTCTCCGCGGCCAAACGCGTCATATCTTCCGGCGAGGCGCTTGCCTGCGTCTCCACTGTCGCTCCGCCCGCACGAAGAATGTCTTCCGCGTCGCGCACATGCGCCTTCGCAGCGCCGCGGCCGGCGGCGGGATTGTAGAGAAGGCGGAGACGCATTTACACGAGAGTAAAACATGAAGACTCGCAATCTCATCTTCCTCATCACGTTTTCTCTTGCCTGCAAGCCTGTCGCATCGCAGCCTGCCGAACCATCGCAATCGGCGGCGCCGATTCCGCCGACGGTCGGCGCATCGCGGCGCACGCCGGTCGTCGTCGTTGCGCACAACGTTCTTCCCTCCGTCGTCAACATTCAGGCCGAGGCGACGATCAGGCGGCGTGAAGTCGATCCGTTGTTCGATCCATTCGGCTTCTTCGGCGGACGCGATCGCGCCTACACCTCGCAATCCCTCGGCTCGGGCTTCGTCTGGACGAAGGACGGCATCATCGTCACGAACAATCACGTCATCGAAGGTGCGTCGAAGATCGCCGTCACGTTCCACGACGGGACGACGGTTCCGGCGAAGTTGATCGGCGTCGATCCCGACAGCGACGTCGCGGTGTTGCGCGTCGACGCGAAGAACCTCGTGCCCGCACCGATCGGCACGTCATCGGATCTGTTGATCGGCGAGACCGTCGTCGCAGTCGGCAATCCGTTCGGATTGAGTGGAACGGTGACGACCGGCGTCGTGTCCGCGACCGGCCGCTCCGTTCCGTCGAAAGAGCAGGACCGCACGTTCACGGACTTCATTCAAACCGACGCGTCGATCAACCCCGGCAACTCGGGCGGTCCGCTGCTCAACATCGAAGGCCGCGTCATCGGCATCAACGTGATGATTCTTGCCACAGGGCAGGGCATCGGCTTCGCCATCCCGGTCGATCGCGCGAAGAAAGTCGTTCAGGACATCCTTCGCTACGGCCAGGTGCACAGCGCGTGGATCGGCGCAGTCACGGCGACGCTGACTCCCGAAGAAGCGAAACGCCAGGGACTGCGCGCGAACAAGGGTGCGGTCATCGCGCGAGTCTTCGCGAACTCCCCCGCCGCCGCCGCGGGACTGCGCGCCGGCGACGTGATCACATCCGTCGAGAACAAGCCGGTCGACTCGCGCGAAGCGTTCACGACGTACACCGCGACGATCCCGCAAGGACAGCCTTTCCCGATCACGTTCATGCGCGGCGGCAATACGCAGCACATCAACGTCCGCCCCACCGACCCACCCGGCAACCTCGGCTTGAGCATTCTCGAAGACGTCGCCGGAATTCGCGTCGTCGATCAGTCGCGCTCCGTCGTGATCGAAGAAGTGTCGTCCGGCTCGCGCGCCGAACGCATCGGCATCACGCCCGGCGACGTGATCGCAGGCGTGAACGGCGTCGAAGTCTCATCGACGAAGCAGCTCAACGACGAGTTGACGAAGGCAGCGGATCGATCGTCGTTCGTGCTCAACGTCGTGCACGGCGGCGTGATCTACGGGTTGACGTTCCCGATGGGGGTTTGACGCGCGCTGTCATGCTGAGCCCCGCAGAGGGCGAAGCATCTGGGCGGGCGTGCTGCTCGCCGCCGTCCCCCAGACCCCTCGCTCACGCTCGGGGTGACACGCTAGAACAACGCCATCTGCCCCACCGGTTCCGCCGGCTGCGGGATAGCCACGATTCCTCGTCGGGGTCTGAGCTCTTCGCGTCTTCGTCCGAGCAGAAAGAAGAGATTCCGCCGGATCCACTCTTGCGCTTCGCGGTGGTGGCAAAACTTGCGCTCGTGCGAATGGAACTTCCGATTGTGATGCGGGCCGAGCATGTGGTGCAGGTATTCGTGATGGATCACCGACTCGATCACGAACGACGGGATGTTCGGCGCGTTGAGCAGCGGGTGGATGCGGATCTCGGTCGTGACGTGGTTGTACGAGCCGAGGCGAATCGAGCGGCGGCGCTTGCGCGAGATCTGCTGGCCCCAGCGAACGACGAGCGGCGGCACTCTCGAAAAGTACGTCCGGTGGATGCTCGTCGCCAGCGAGTCGAGGTGGTGAAACGTCTTTTCCGGCAAAGGCAGCGGAAACGCTTCCGGCATCGCGCGTTCATTTTGCGGAACACGCGATGCCGTTCGCAAGAGCCTTCTTACGCGGATTCGCCTCCGCCGACGCGCGAAACGATCTGATTGACGTTCGCCATCGCGGCCGAAGTGACCAGCGAAGTGCCGGCGGCGATGATCTCGTCGCCTTTGCGCATGCCGAGGAAAATGCCGGCGGCGAAGCCGAGAATCACGGCTGCGATCGGGAACGTGGAGATCTGTTCGCGCCAGCTCTCGGGCAGGAGATTCTCGATCTCTTCGAGCAGCGCTTCGGGACCGTTCTCCGCCATCGATGCGCCGATCGACGCGGCCCGGTCACGAATCGGATCTTCGTAGTCCATTCCGGCGGCGGCGCGTTCGTAGTCGTCGGGATTGCGTGTCGTGGCCATGCTCAATCCTCGTCTTCGTCGCGGCGAAGCAGCAGGCCGACGAGGAATCCGACGCCGACCGAGATCAGCAACGCCTTCCCCGGATTCGATCGCACGTAGCTGCGCACCTGATCGGTGATCGCGCCGAAGTCGACGTCCTCGACTTTCTCGCGCACCGTGTTGTATCCGCTCTTCATCGCGCCGGATGCCTGCGCGTACTTCTCACCGACGAACTCCTTCGCGCGTCCAAAACGATTGCCTGCGTCTTCCGCTTCTCCGCCTCCGCCGGCGGGTGCGGTTCGATTCGACTCTTCCATGGTTACCTCCTAAATCACACTACGCGTCGCCCGGTGATCAATCGGATGATCAGAAGAATGATGGCGACCACGAGAAGGATATGCAGAAAACCGCCGAGCGTGTACTTCGTGATGAGCCCGAGGAGCCAGAGGATGAGGAGGATGGCGATGATCAACCACATATTTGCGCTCTCCGGTCGGGCGCGGTTGCAGCGTTTGTGCCGTGTACCATCCTCGTGTGCGCGTCCAACTCTCCCACGTCACCCACGTGTACGAAGCGAGCGCCGAGTCTGCGCCGGTGCAGGTGTTGGACGACGTCTCGCTCGACATCGCGTCGGGCGATTTCGCGGTGCTCGTCGGCGCGTCGGGCAGCGGAAAGTCGACGCTGCTTCATTTGATTGGTGCAGTCGATCGCCCGACTTCGGGATCGTTGCTCCTCGACGACGTGGAGACGTCGACGCTCGACGAGCGCGCGCTGACTTCGCTGCGCCGCACGAAGCTCGGATTCATCTTCCAGTTCTTCAACCTCGTGCCGACGCTCAACGTGTTCGAGAACGTCGCCTTTCCGCTGTCGTTGGCGGAGAAGCCGTCGCGCGAGATTCGCGAGCGCGTCGATGACGTCCTCGGCCGTGTCGGACTCGCCCATCGCGCGAAGCATTATCCGAACGAGCTCTCCGGCGGCGAGATGCAGCGCGTCGCCATCGGACGCGCCGTCATCCATCGTCCGGCGCTGATCCTCGCCGACGAGCCCACCGGCAATCTCGACTCGGCGAACGGCACGTCCATCCTCGAGCTCGTTCGCACGATTCACGAAACGCAGCGGCCGACGATCGTGATGGCCACGCACTCGGAACGCGCGGCGTCGTACGGCGACTACGTCATCGAGGTCGTCGACGGACGCGTGCGGCGCGCATGATTCTCCGCGCCCTCGTCGTCCGTCCGATCTTTCGCGAGAAAACCCGGACGATTCTCACGATCGCCGGCATCGCCGTCGGCGTCGCCGTCGTCGTCGCCATTCAGCTCGCCAATCAGAGCGCGTTGCGCGCGTTTCGCGAATCCGTCGACGCCATCGCCGGCCGCGCGAACTACCAGATCGTGAGCGAGAGCGGACGTCTCGACGAGAACGTGTTGCTGCAACTGCAGCCCCTCTGGCGTGAAGGCGTGCGCTTCGCGCCGGTGATCGACGTGGAAGGAATCGCCGAGCCGTCGCAGGAGCCGATCCGCCTCCTCGGCGTCGACCTGCTCAGCGATCTTCACTTCCGCGACTATCGGTATGTGAAGTTCGTGACGTCGCGCTCGTTCGCGATCTTCGAACGCGACAGCGTCATCCTCCCCGCCCCGTTCGCGCGCGAGCATCATCTCGATCTCGGATCGCCGTTCACGATGAACATCCTCGGCAATCGCCGCACCATGATCGTGCGCGGCATTCTCGAAGCTCGCGGACCGGCCACGGCGTTCAACGGCGCGATCGCGATCTGCGACATCGCTACGGCGCAAGCGAGCTTCGGCTTGATCGGGAAGTTGTCGCGCATCGACGTGCTCGCACCTGCGGCGATCAAGATCGCGCTGCCGCCCGGAACGCGCATCGAGCGACCGTCGCGCCGCAACGAGCGCGTCGAGAAGATGCTGCGCGCGTTTCGCGTGAATCTCTTCGCGCTCGCCGGCGTGGCGCTGCTCGTCGGGATGTTCCTCGTCTACAACACGGTGCTGATCTCGATTCTGCGGCGTCGGCGCGACGTCGGAATCGTGAAGACGATCGGAGCGGCGCCTTCGCAGATCTTCTTCGCGTTTCTGGGAGAGGGATTGTTGTTCGGCGCGATCGGATCGGCGATCGGCGTGGTGCTCGGCGATTTGCTCGCGCGCGGAATTCTCGGGTTGATTGGGAGGACGATCAATTCGCTGTATGTCGCTTCGCAGCCGGAGGCTGTGGTGCTGACGCCTTCGGTGATTGTGCTCGGGGTTGCGGTTGGGGTTTTGTTGTCGGTGCTGTCCGCGATTCAACCTTCGATTGAAGCGGCGCAGATTCGGCCGACCATCATGATGAGAGGAGCAGCGCCGCTGCGGCGGCGCTGGCGGACGTGGGCGTCCGCCGCACCGGTTGCGTTCGCGATCGCAGTCGCCTGCACGTTCATTCCGCCGATCGGTGGGATTCCGGTGTTCGGGTATGTATCGGTGCTGTTTGTCGTCGCGGGATTTTCGTTGCTCGCTCCCGACATCGTGCGCATCACTTCGAAGCTGCCGCTCGGCAAGCTCTTTGGCATCGTCGGCAAGCTGGCCGCGGCGTCGCTGCCCGCGTCACTTCGCCGCACTTCCGTCGCCAGCGCGGCGCTCTCGCTCGCCATCGGAATGATGGTCGCGGTCGCGGTGATGGTCGGCAGCTTCCGCGTCACCGTCGACATCTGGGTGAAGCAGACGATCATGTCGGACCTCTGGCTGCGTCCGGCGAAGGGACTGACGAACGCGGACGCCGCGCTCTTTCCGCCGGCGATCCTCGCGGACCTCCGCAAATTCACGTTCATCGCCGGAGTCGATCCCGTTCGCGGCCGCGACGTCATCCTCGGCGACAGCCTCGTCGCCGTCGGCAGCGGCGACTTCCGCGTCGCGTCGCAACTCGGCACGCTGCCGATGATCACGCCGCGCTCGTCGCAGGAAGCATTGCGCCGCGCTTTCGCGACGAACGGCGTCTTCGTCTCCGAAAGCTTCTCGCTGAAATTCAAGAAGCAGCTCGGCGACGTCGTCACGCTTCCGACCGCACACGGCACGCAGGACTTTCCGATCGCCGGCATCTACCGCGACTACTCGAACGATCGCGGAGTCGTGGTCATGGATCGCTCGCTCTACGTCCGCGCGTTCGATGACGACGCCATCAACACCGTCGTCATCTTTCTCAAGCCCGGAGTCGATCGCGAGCAGGCGCGTGCGGAGCTGGAGCGCACGCTGGGCCCGAAGTACCACGCCTTCGCGATCTCCAATGCCTCGATTCGCAAGGAAGTGATGACGATCTTCGATCAGACGTTCCTCATCACGTACGCGCTGCTCGCCATTGCCATCGTCGTTGCGGTACTCGGCATCATCAACACGCTCTCTGCGCTGATCCTCGAGCGGACGCGTGAGCTGGCACTGCTTCGGGTCAGCGGCATGTCGCGCGGCGAGCTGCGCACGATGATCCTTCTCGAATCGGCGCTCCTCGGCGTCGCGTCGACCGTCGCCGGAGTCGTGATGGGCTACGCGCTGTCGTGGATCCTCATCTACGTCGTCAACAAGCAATCTTTCGGATGGACGATCGCGTTTCACACGCCGGTGATGCTGATCGCGTCGTCGCTGGCCGTGACGTTTGCCGCTTCGGTTCTCGCCGGCATCGTGCCGGCGCGCGTGGCGGCGCGGATTGACATCGGCAACGCCATCAAGAGCGAATAGACTGAATTCATGCGACAACTCCTTTTCGCCGTTTCGCTGGCCCTTGCGCCGCTCGCCGTCGCGCAGAGCGCCGCCGCTCCCGACGTGATTCTGACGAACGCGAAGATCTTCACCGCCGATCCCGCCGCGCCGTGGGCGCAGGCGATCGCCATCACGGGCGATCACATCAGCGCCGTCGGCACGAGCGATCAAGTGAAGAGCCTTGCCGCCGACACCACGAAGATCATCGACGCCAAAGGCGCCGTGATCATCCCCGGCATCAACATCGCGCACGAAGACATCTGCCTGACGCCGGCGGTAAGCACCGGAAGCGAAGCTGAAGCGAACGCCGAAGACATTCGCACCGCGGTCGCGAACATCGTCGACGAGTCGCCGGCGGACATGTGGATCACCGGCACGCTCGGCAACGCTGCGCTCAACGATCTGACGTTCACCACCACGTCGCTCGACAAAGTCTCGCAAGGCCGCCGCGTGATCCTCGCCTCCGCCGACGGCCGCGCCGTCATGCCGAACATGGCGGCGATGGCTGCACTGCACATCTCCGACGCCAAAGATCCGATCGGCGGCTCGTGGCAGCGCGACGCTACCGGCCACTCCACCGGCAAGGCGCTCGATTACGCCGGACGCAACATCCTCCGCCGATGGGCGGAAGAGACGGACGAGGAAGAAGCGACGCACGCGCTGCAAGCGTGGGCCGACAACGCCGCGCACCTCGGCATCACCACGGCGCAAGTCGTGCCGTGCATGCCGTTCGGACGCTTCGAGAAGCTCGTGCGCCACGCCTCGCTGCCGATTCGCATCCGCGTCATCAACGCACCGGGAACGAACAGCGGCGGCCGCAACGTCGACGAGTTGCGCGAGATGCCGAAGCCTCCCGGCGCGCGAGCGATGCTCGGCGTGGGGGGAATCGAGTGGTCGGCAAGCCTCCCGAAAGAAGAGATCGCGGCCATCATGAAAGAAGGAGCGGACACGAATCAGCAGATCCTTTTCGACGTCAGCGGCAAGAACACCACGCTCCTCGACGCGTTGAAGTCCGGCGACGTCAAAACGCGCCGCGTACGCCTCGAGCACGCCGAGGCGTCGCCGGCGCTTCACGACCTCGGAGTCGTCGTCGTCGATCCGAAGTCGCCGCGCACGACTTTGAAAAGCGGAGTGCCCATCGCGTTCGGAGCGGAACCGTTCGACACGATCCGCCGTCTCATTACCAATCCGAAAGAGTCGATTACGCGCGAGCAGGCGGTCGATGCTTACACGCGCGGCGGAGCGTACGCAGAGATGATGGAAAGCGACAAGGGAATCCTCGCTCCCGGCAAAGTCGCCGATCTGGCCGTGCTGTCACAGGACATTTTCGAGATTTCGCCGTCGCGCATTCCGGAAACGACCAGTGTGCTCACGTTCATCGGCGGACGCGTGGCGTATGATGCCCACGTAATCACGCCGTTACCGAGCAAGCCGTGATGAACCGCAGAACGATCCTCGGCGTCCTCGCTTCCGCCGCCGCGCTGGTCACGCTCGCAGGGGCGAGGCATCGCGGCGTGAACCCTCCGATTCCGCCGCCGCCCGTGGCCGGACCGACATTCAGCAAAGAAGTCGTCCGCATCTTTCAGGCGAACTGCCAGACCTGCCATCATCCCGGCGACATCGCGCCGTTCTCGCTGATGACGTACGCCGACGCGGCGGCGCATGCGTTCGAGATCAAAGCGAACGTCGTCGCCCGCGTGATGCCGCCGTGGAAGCCGGTCACCGGATGCGGCGAGTTCAACGCGCCGCGCGTGTTGTCGGCCGACGACATCGCCACGATCAAGCAGTGGGTCGAGAACGGCGCGCCGGAAGGCAATCTCTCCGATCTTCCGCAGCCGCTCGACTTCAGCAGCGGATGGGTTCTCGGCGATCCCGACCTCGTCGTCGGCAACGCCAAGCCGTTCACGCCGCCCGGAGATCGCGACGAGTATCGCTGCTTCTCCATGCCGACGAATCTCACGAGCGATCGCTACGTCTCCGCGATCGACGTGCATCCCGGCGATCGCACGACGGTGCATCACGTCATCGCCTTCATCGATACGACCGGCGAGTCGGCGAGGCTCGACACCGACGGCAACGGCTATCAATGCTTCGGCGGTCCGGGATTCTCGATCACCAGTCTGGCGTCGTCGACCCTCGGCGGATGGGCGCCGGGATCGCGGCCCGATCGTCTGCCGGACAACGTCGGATTCCTTCTCCCCGCAAACTCGCGCATCGTGCTGCAGGTCCACTATCACCCGCACGATCCGAATCCGAAGCCCGATCAGACGCAGATGGCCGTCTACTACGACAAGGTGAAGCCGGCGCAGACGATGTTGATGCTGCCGCTCGTCAACGACACGTTCACGATTCCGCCAGGCGCCGCGAACTATCCCGTCACCGCGTCGTTCACGAACACGATCTTCAACGCGCACGTCTGGATCATCGCGCCGCACATGCATCTCCTCGGCAGGAACATGAAAGTCGACGCGACGTCGAAGAGCGGTTCGACGTGCCTGATCAACATCGGCGATTGGGACTTCAACTGGCAAGGGGTCTACCGCTACAAGGATCCGATCGCGCTGCCGGTGGGAACGACCGTGACGCTCACGTCGCATTACGACAACTCCGCCGACAATCCGCGCAATCCGAACTCGCCGCCGCGCGCCGTGTCGTGGGGCGAGCAGACGACCGACGAGATGTGCATCGCCTTCATCGGCGTGACGCTCGACAACGCGAACGTCACCGCGCAGACGACCGTGTCCGACGTCGGATTCAAATGAGCCGCGAGACCGCGCCGTTCACGATCTTCTATCGCACCGCGAGCGGCGAAGGCGGCTACTCGTGCGAAACGTGCGGCGCTCGAAGACACGACACCTTTCCGCGCGCCAGCGACGCGTTTGCGGTGGCCGCGCAGCATCTCAATCTCTGCCGCGCCGCCGTGAGTCATCGGCCGGTGGAAGGAAGCGCGATCATCGACGGCGCACTGCAGACGGCGATTCTCCGCGACGGCATCATGGTGCTTACGGTGGATACGGTGTTCAGGAACGACTCGCCCGCCGTGCGCGTCATCGCGTAACCGTCGAGCCAGTCCCTTCTCCCCGCTTGCGGGGAGAAGGTGCGCGAAGCGCGGATGAGGGGCTTCGTGATCCGATCTTCCCCTCACCCGGCCTTCGGCCACCCTCTCCCCGCTGCGCGGGGCGAGGGGACTGTTGGCAGGTACAATTCCTTATCCCATGAACGCCGACTCCGCCCCGCGCGAAAGCGTACGGCGCTTCGATCTCGCTTTGCAGCGGAGTCACATCCTCGTCTACTCGGCCGGCGCGTTCACGGGACTCATCGGCGCGTGGCTGCACGTGTTCGAAGTGAACATCTGGGCCGGCGCGGTGACGTGGCTGCTCGGATGCACCTCCGCGCTCGTCTTCCATGAGCTGTTCCGGCGCGGACTCGATCGCCGCATCCTCAATCCCATCTGGATGGCCATCGACGTCATGGCCGTCAACATCGGCATCGTCGCCACCGGCGGACTGAAAAGCCCGTGGTTCATCTGGTATCTCCCGATCGCCGCGGCCGCCGCGTTCGCATCCGGCAAGCGCGCGGCGCGCTTCGTCACGTTCGCGTGCGCGGTCTGCTACGTCGCCACATTGATGTGGATGGGACAAGCGCAACTCGGCGACGACGCGTTCCTTCTTGCACTCACGCGCATGCTCTTCCTCTTCGGCGCCTCCTATTTCTTCCTCGGCGGCATCGGCGATCTGCAGGAGAAGAGACTGCGCATCCGCCAGCTCGAAGCGGAAGAAGCGCGCAAAGTGAAAGAGCTCGCCGACGCCAATCGCCGCATCCAGGAAGCCGATCGACTGAAGAGCCAGTTCCTGGCCACGATGAGTCATGAGCTGCGGACGCCGATGAACTCGATCATCGGCTTCTCCGAGATTCTCGCCGACCGGCTCGACGGGAAGATCGACGCGAAGCAGTACGGCTTCCTCCAACACATCCTCTCCTCCGGCCAGCATCTCCTCGGCATCATCAACGACGTGCTCGACCTGTCGAAGATCGAAGCGGGAAAGATGGAGATCTATCCCGAGTACTTCGAGATCGCGCCGGTCGTCAACGCCGTATGCAACGTCATGAAAGGGATGTCGAAGACCACGCCGCAGTTCGTCGTCGACATTCCGCGCGATCTGCCGCAGATCGAGACTGATCTGGCGAAGTTCAAACAGGTCCTCTTCAATCTGCTGTCGAACGCCGTGAAGTTCTCACCGCCGCAGTCGCCGATCACGATTCGCGCGCGTTTTCTCGGCGCGAATGCAACCGATGGCTCGATCGTCGTCTCCGTGCAGGACGAAGGCATCGGCATCGCCACGCAACATCACGACATGATCTTCGAGGAGTTCCGGCAAGTCGACGCTAGCGTGCGCCGCGAGCACGGCGGCACGGGACTCGGCCTCGCCCTCGTGAAGAAGTTCGTCGAGCTGCAAGGCGGCAACGTGCGCGTCGAGAGCACGCCGGGAAAAGGGAGCATCTTCTCGTTCACGCTGCCGGTGAAATCGCGCGCCGCGGTCGTGAGCCGCGCCGCGGAGATCGACCTCCCGCAGGAGAACGTCGCCATCGATCGCATTCTCGTCGTCGAGGATGACGCGAATGCGTACGATCTCATCGCCTCCGCGCTCAGCTCCGCCAGCTATCTTCCGATCCGCGCGCGTCACGGCGAAGAAGCGCTCAAGCTCGCGCGCGAAGCGAAGCCGGCCGCGGTCACGCTCGATCTCGTCCTTCCCGGAGTCGATGGATGGGAGGTGTTGAAGCGGCTCAAAAGCGACGACGACACGCGCAACATCCCCGTCGTCATCATCTCCGTCGTCGACAATCGCGAGCTCGGCGTCGCCCTCGGCGCCGACGATTACTTCGTCAAGCCGGTCGATCGCGATCGCTTGCTCGAGCGCATCGCCGAGATGACGTCGCCTCGAGCGCGTCCGCGACTCTTGCTGATCGACGACGATCACAGCGTCCACTCGCTGCTCGACGCCGAGCTCGCCGAGCACGGCTACACGTTCGAGAGCGCGTTCAGCGGCGAGGACGGCCTGCGCGCCGCGCGCGAGAACACGCCCGACGTGATCATTCTCGATTTGATGATGCCCGGCATGAGCGGATTCGAGGTCGCGGGCTCGCTGAAAGATGATCCGCTCACCGCGAACATCCCGATTCTCGTGCTGACGTCGAAAGATCTGACTGCGGATGATCGACGCGACCTGCAATCGAAGGTGACGACGTTCGTCTCCAAAGGGACGGGCGCGCGCGATCAACTGCTACGCGAGATCAGACGATTGCAGCAGCGGCGGATCAATGCGTGAACCGCTCGTACGCGGTCTGTGCAAACTGGCGCACGATCGCATCCTGCTGCGCATCGCTCTGCTTCGAGCCTTTCGTGAAGACGGCGATGGCCATGTGATGTTTGCCGTCGGGTGACGTTACGATGGCGACGTCGTTCGACGTTCCCGGCATCGAGCCGGTCTTGTGCGCGACGATGCTTCCTGCCGGCACCGCCTCGCGAATCTTGTGCGGTCCCGTCATCGACTCGCTCATCACCTTCAGCATCAGGTCGTGACTCTCCTTCGAGAGCCCTTCCTTGTTTCGATAGATGAGTCGCAGCAGCTCGAGCATCGCATTCGGCGTCGACGTGTCGCGCGGATCATTCGCATACGCGTACATGTTCGCCATCGCGTCGCGCCCGACTTCGTCCTCCTTGCGATCGATCCGAATGTTCTTGATATGGAGATCGCGCATCGTCTTCGTCGCCACCGCCGGTCCGCCGATCATCGACAGTACTTTGTCGACGGCGCTGTTGTCGCTCTGGCCGAGCATGTATTCGAACAACTCGCCGAGGGACATCGTGACGGGCCTGCCGTGCGCGCTGTCGCGGATCGGGCTCCAGCCGCGTGAAAACTCCGCGGGCGTGATCGTGACGACGTCGCTCATGTGAAACTCTTCGCGATCGACGCGCTGCAGCAAAGCAATCGCGACCGGCAGCTTCATCACGCTCGCCATCGGAAAGCGCTCTTCGCCGTTGTACTCGACCCACTCGCCGTTCTCGAAGTCGAACGCCGCGTAGCCCGCGGTGCCGTCGTATCCCTTCAACGAAATCGCGAGTAGAAGTGCGGCGATCATCGTTGTGCGAGCTGCTCGTACAGATTGTGCGCGATCTCCCTCACTTGCGCATCCTTCTCCTCGTCTTTCAGGGGCGACGCCTTCACGAACACCGCGATTGCGAAGTGATGTTTGCCGTCAGGCGTCGTCACGATGCCGACGTCATTCGAGACGCCGGGCATCAATCCCGTCTTATGCGCCACGACGCTTCCCGGCGGCACGGCGGCAGGAAGTTTCGTCTTGCCGCGCGGCGTGCTTGCCATGATGTTGAACATCAGCGCGTGGCTCTGCGGCGAGAGTCCTTCTTCGCGGAAGTAGATCTTGCTCAGCAGCGCGATCATGGCATTCGGCGTCGACGTGTCGCGCGGATCGTTCGCGTACGCCATCTTGTCGGCTGAATCGCGGCCGAGGATGCGCTCGGAGCGATCGACGCGGATGTC
>Ga0075425_100000349_pt1 | contig 42670 bp, 32 predicted proteins | sample SoiMethybrSBSTD4_FD_75300 | JGI IMG/M metagenome (GOLD analysis project Ga0075425, IMG submission 75300) | Bulk soil microbial communities from a Populus tree surrounding site in Tennessee, USA - Soil MetaG P. TD hybrid SBSTD4 | ecosystem: Environmental > Terrestrial > Soil > Tree plantation... | reverse complement strand
TGCTCGACGCTGGCGCCTTCCTCGAGCAGGAGGTAGGCCTCGCGCATGTAGTAGGCGAGCATCCGGTTGGCGACGAAGCCGAAGCAGTTGCCGACCACGACGCCGACCTTGCCGAGCCGCTTGGCGAGCTTCAGCGACGTCGCGATCACGTCTTTACCCGTCTCGCGGCCGCGAACGATCTCGAGCAGCTTCATCACGTTCGCCGGGCTGAAGTAGTGATGGCCGAGGACCTGCGCCGGCCGGCCGCTCGCCTGCGCGAACTGATCGATGTCGAGCGTCGACGAGTTGGACGCGAGGATGCAATCGGGACGCGTGACCTTGCCGAGCTCGGCGAAGGTGGCCTTCTTCAGATCCATGTTCTCGAACACCGCTTCGGTGACGATATCCACCTGGTCGAAGCCGTCGTAGGTGGTCGTCGGCATGATGAGCGACATCGTCCGCTCGACCTGCTCGGCCGTCATCTTGCCCTTCGACATCGTCACTTCGTAGTTCTTGCGGATGGTTGTCAGCCCGCGATCGAGCGCTGACTGGTCGACTTCCTTCAGCAGCACCGGGATGCCGGCGTTCGCGTAGTTCATCGCGATGCCGCCGCCCATCGTGCCGGCGCCGACCACCGCGGCGCGCGTGATCTCGCGCGTCGGCGTGTCCTTGGGAATGTCGGGAACCTTCGCGACCTCGCGCTCCGCGAAGAACAGATGCCGGAGCGCCTTCGACTCGTTCGACACGACGCACTCCGCAAAGAGTTCGCGTTCGCGTTCGGAGCCTTTGTCGAAGCCGTGCTGAATGCCGGCCTCGATCGCGTCGACCGCAGCGAACGGCGCCCGCATGCCGCGGGCGCTTTTCTTGAGCGCCGTCCGAATGGCGGCGAAGGCTTCCGGCGACGTGCTGCCGTCGGCGTTCGCCACCTCGCGCGATTTACGAATCTCCTTGGCGCGCGCCCTGTCTTTCGCGAAGGCGATGGCGCCGGCGAGCAGATCGGTGTCGACGATGTGATCGATGATCCCCGCGGCCTTTGCTTTCGGAGCCGCGACCGGCTTGCCGTCGGTGCACATGTCGAGCGCCATCTTCGCGCCGGCGAGTCGCGGCAGGCGCTGCGTGCCGCCGGCGCCGGGAATGATCCCGAGCAGCACCTCCGGCTGTCCAACCTTCGCGTCCTTCGTCGCCACGCGGAAATGGCACGCCTGCGCGACCTCGAGGCCGCCGCCGAGCGCGTTGCCGTGGATCGCCGCGACCAGCGGCTTCGCCGCGTCTTCGATGCGCCGCAGCAGCGCGTGCGTGCCGGCCGAGCGCGCGAACGAGTCGGCTTTCGTTTTGAGGGTGTCGAACACCTTGATGTCGGCCCCGGCGATGAACGTGGTCCCGGCGCCGATCAGCACGATCGCATCGGCCGCGGGATCAGCAACGCCGCGCTGCACGGCCTGGTCGATGCCTTCCCAGACCGCCGGGCTCAGCGCGTTCACCGGTGGATTGTCGATCGTTATCACCGCGACGCGGTCTTTCACTTCGTAGCGAACGAGGTCGCTCATAAACGTCTTCTCTCCGGGACTGACACAGCGCGAAGGCTGTTAGCCGAGCGATCCGCGAGATGCCAAGGCGTTCGCTCGGCTAAGGCCTTCGCGCTCGGTCGTATTCAAACCAGCTCACGGCTCGAGTGTGCCGCGTGGCGCATCGACGACGATGCACGTGGTGGTGCCGTGTGCGTAGAGTTTGCCCTTGCCGTCGAGCAATCGTGCTTCGGACGTTGCCGTGCGGCCGCCGACGTGGACGATGTGTCCTTCGCAGCGCAGTTCGCCCGCTTCTTTGGTGATCGGCCGCGTCAGGTTCACCTTCAACTCGAGCGTCGTGAACCGCCGCCCGGCCGGCATCGCCGAGTTCACGGCGCAGCCAAGCGCGGTGTCGAGCACTGTCGCCGCGAAGCCGCCGTGCGCGACGCCGGTGCCGTTGTAGAAGCGCTCGTCACACTGCACGACGAACACGACGCGGCCCGCCTCGACTTCGACGAGACGGATGCCGAGCAGATCGACCATCGGCGGCGCCGGCATCTCGCCGGCGAGCATCTTCTTGAAGAACTCGAGGCCGCTCATCGTGCGGCGCGCTTCGACGTGGGTCATGACCGGGCGGCGCCCGCCGACGCATGTTCGTCGCGCAGCACGCGGTAGAGAATTTTTCCGACGGCGCTCATCGGCAGTGTCTCGCGGATCTCGATCGCGCGCGGCACCTTGTAGTCGGTCAGGCTGCCGCGGCAGAACGCGATGATCTCGTCGGGCGTCGCCGCATTCTCCGGCTTGAACGCGATGCAGGCCTTGACCGTCTCGCCGTGATAGGCGTCCGGCACACCGATCACCGCGGCGAGCCGCACCGCCGGGTGAGAATAGAGAACCGCCTCGACTTCCGACGGGTAGACGTTGAAGCCGTCGACGATGATCATGTCCTTCTTGCGCTGGACGATGTTTGCGAAGCCGTCGGCGTCCATGGTGCCGATGTCGCCGGTGTGGAACCAGATCGTGCCGGTCGCGTCGGCACGCAGCACGGCGGCGCTCTCCTCGGGCTTGTTCCAATAGCCCTTCATCACCTGCGGTCCGGAAATGCAGATTTCACCGGCCTCGCCGAGCGGCATCTCGCGCGTGCCGTGCTCGACGTCGACGATCTTCATGTCGGTGTCGGGCACCGGCAAGCCGATCGAGCCCATGCGCCGCCGCGCCAGCTGCGGCGTCGTGTGCGTCACCGGCGAGGTTTCCGACAACCCGTAGCCCTCGTAGAGCGGTCTGCCGATCGTCCGCTCCCACTGCTCGAGCACTTCGACCGGACATGGCGCGCCGCCGCTGTTGAACTGCCGCACCTGGTCGAGGCCGTGCTCGAGCACTTTCGGATGGTTCAGCAGCGAGACGAATACGGTCGGCACCGCGGGGAAGTAGGTCGGGCGGAAGCGCTTGATCGAAGCGAGCACCGCGTCCGCCTCGTACTTCGGATGGATGATCTGCAGCGCGCCGATCCACAGTCCCATCATCATGCAGACCGAGAAGGCGTAGATGTGGAAGTACGGAATGACGACGAGGTAGCGCTCTTCACCGCCGTAGAGGTACATCGGGTTGGTCCACGCGATCGTCTGCACGACGTTGGCGAAGATGTTGCCGTGCGTCAGCATCGCCCCCTTCGGCGTCCCGGTCGTCCCGCCGGTGTATTGCAGCACTGCCAGGTCGTCGGCGGTGAGCGTCGGCAGTCGGACTGGTGTGCGACGCGTGTCTGACACCAGATCGGCGAGGGCGAGGGTGCTGGAAATGCGCGGCGGCGGCGCGGCAGCGGCCGAATATTCGGCCAGCGAGGTGACGATGATGTGCTCGATGGTCGTCTGCGTACGAACTCTCTGCACCATCGGGGCGAGCGCGTCGAGCGTAATCAGCACGCGCGGCGTCGAGTCGACGGCGATGACGAGGAACTCGCGTTCGGTGTAGCTCGGGTTGACGTTGACGATCACCGCGCCGAGCCGCAGGATGCCGAACGCCGCGATGATGTACTGCGGACAGTTGGGCAGCATGATCGCGACGCGGTCGCCTTTGCCGATCCCCATGTCGGCCAGCGACGCCGCGAGCGCATCAGAGCGGCGTTTCAGATCCAGGAAGGTCAGCTCGGCGCCGAGAAAATGCGTCGCGACTTTGTCCGGCCGCTGGACCGCGGTGATTGACAGGATGTCGCCAAGCGGTCGGTCGGGATAGGTCATCCGCGGCCGCACCCAGTAGTCGTAGTGCTGCTCCCACGGACGCGCGGCGTACGGCGACGCGCTCATGCGATGGTCCTCCCGCCGTCGACGACAATCGTCTGGCCGGTGATGTAGTTCGAGGCGTTGGCCGCGAGAAAGACCGCGACGCCTTTCAATTCGCCGGCGTCGCCGACGCGCGGAATCGGGCTGCTCGCCTTGATCGACGCTTCGTTCATCGCGATCGCGCCGTCGGCAAGCCGCGAGTGGAAGAACCCGGGCGCGATCGCGTTCACGCGGATGCCTTTGCGCGCCCACGACACGGCGAGCTCTTTGGTCAGCCCGATCAGGCCCGCCTTCGTAGCCGCGTACGCCGCGTAGTGCGGCCCCTGCACCGACGCGTGCATGCCGGCGATCGACGCGATGTTGATCACGCGCCCCCACTGCCGCTTCAGCATGTCGCGCGCCGCCGCCTGCGAGAACAGGAACGCACCGGTCAGATTGATGTCGAGGACCTTCTGCCACTTGTCGAGCGGCAGATCCTCGGGCTCGGCGGCCCACGTGACGCCGGCATTGTTGACCAGGACGTCGACCTTCCCGTAGGTCGCAATCGTTTTGTCGACCACGGCCTGCACGTCAAACGGCTTCGAGACGTCGCAGAGCATGCCCTCGACGGTGAAGCCGTTGCCGCGCATCTGGTTCACCGTCGGCGTCAGCCATTCCTCGCGTCGCGCGCACAACATCAGCGACGCGCCGGCCTCGGCCAGTCCCTCCGCCATCTCCTGGCCGAGGCCGCGCGATCCGCCGGTGACGATCGCCACACGGCTTTCCAGCTTGAACAATTCGCTGAGGGTTGGCACGATGTCAGGCTTATACTTCCGAGCCGCCGCAAGCGTCAACAGAGCGACCAACTATGCCACAGACACACGCGCCCGCCGCTGGCGGACAGTTTCTCGCCGCGCCGATCGATCCTGCCGACGTCTTCGTGCGCGAGGACGTGAGCGACGAGCAGCGGCTGTTCGGGCAGACCGCCGCCGAGTTCATGGCGAAGGAAGTGCTGCCGGTCGTCGATCGCCTCTACAAGCACGACTGGGATCTGACGCGGCAGCTGCTCAAGAAGGCGAGCGAGCTCGATCTACTGCGTCTCGAGATCCCGGCCGCCTACGGCGGGCTGGGACTCGATCTGATCAGCGCGGCGTTTGTCGGCGAGCAGATTGCGATCAACCCGTCGTTCGGCGGTTCGCTTGGCGCGCACACCTCGATTGGCACGCTGCCGCTCGTCTACTTCGGCACCGACGAACAGAAGGCGCGCTACCTGCCGCGGCTTGCCAGCGGCGAGTTGATCGGCGCCTACGCGCTCACCGAACCGCAGTCGGGATCCGACGCGCTCGCCGCGCGCACCAGCGCGACGCTCGCACCCGACGGCCGCCATTACCTGCTCAACGGGCAGAAGATGTGGATCACCAACGGCGGCTTTGCCGATCTCTTCACCATCTTCGCCAAGGTCGACGGCGACAAGTTCACCGCGTTCCTCGTGGAGCGCGGCATGGGCATCGTCTCCGGTCGTGACGAGATCAAACTCGGCCTCGACGGATCGTCGACCACCGCGTTGATGCTCGACAACGTCAAAGTGCCGGTGGAGAACGTCCTCGGCACGATCGGCCAGGGCCACAAGGTCGCGTTCAACGTCCTCAACTTCGGCCGCGTGAAGCTTGGCGCCCGCAACATGTCCGGCGTTCGCACGGCGTTGAATCACTCGGTGAAATACGCGAAGGAGCGGCGCCAGTTCGGCAAGGCGATCGCCGAGTTCGGGCTGATCAAGCAGAAGCTCGCCGGCATGGCGATCCGCGGCTTCATCGGCGACGCGATGTCCTATCGCACGCTCGGCGACGTCGACCGCGCGATCGAGGCGGCCGGCGACCGCACCGACGGCGCGCTGGTGATGAAGACGATCGAAGGCTTCTCGACCGAATGCTCGATCAACAAGGTGTCTACGAGCGAAGCGCTGGCCTGGGCGGTTGACGAAGGCATCCAGGTGTTCGGCGGCAACGGCTACTCGCGCGAGTTTCCGCTCGAGCGCATGTACCGCGACGCGCGGATCACGCGCATCTACGAGGGCACCAACGAGATCAACCGGATGCTGGTGGCGACGCGGCTGCTCAAACAGGCGCCGGCGCTGTTCTCGCCGGATGGCGCGAAGCGGGCGATCGAGCAGGCGTTGGACAGCCCCCAGCCTCCAGGTCGCCAGTCCCCACTCGCAGCCGAGCGTGAGTTCGTCGGTCGCACGAAGCGGCTCGCGGTGGCGCTGCTCGGCCACGCATCGGCGACATACGGAGACGCGCTCAAGAACGAGCAGGAAGTCCAGGCGCAGATCGCCGACATCGTCATCGAGACCTATGCGACCGAGAGCGGCATCGCGCGCGCCGAGAAGATGCACGGTCGCGGCGACGCGCGCGCGCCGATCGCGCTCGACATCGCGCGCGTCTACGCCAGCGATGCCGCCGACAGGGTGAACGGGGCCGCCAGGCAGGTCGTCGCGGCGCTGTCGGCGCGCGGCGCCGACGACTCGCTAGCGTGCGGCGTGCAGAAGCTTGTCGCCAGCGCGCCGATCGACGCGATCACCGCGCGCCGGCGGATTGCCGATGCGGTGATCGCGGCGGGAAAGTATCCGCTATAGCGGTAGGGGCGGGCTTTCAGCCCGCCCGACGTCGAGTCGGGGCTGGTGGCTGGGGGCTAGCTGATGACCGGATCCGCGTACGCGCTCGTTGTCCTGTTCGCCATCAACCTGATGAACTTCTTCGACCGCCAGATCATCGGCGGCGTCGGCGAAGGGATCCGCCGCGAATGGGCGCTGAGCGACACGGCGCTGGGCCTGCTCGGCACCGTCTTCACGCTGCTCTACGCGGTTGTCGGATTGCCGCTCGGCCGGCTGTCGGACCGGAAACCGCGCCGGCTGATTCTGGCCGGCGGCGTCTTCGTGTGGAGTCTCCTCACCGCGGCGTCGGGGCTGACGCGCAGCTTCGCGCAGTTGATCGTCGCGCGGCTCGGCGTCGGCGTCGGCGAAGCGACCTGCTCTCCGGCCTCCACTTCGCTCATCGGCGACCTGGTGCCGCCGACCTCGCGCGCGCGCGCGGTCGCGATCTGGATGCTCGGCCTGCCGCTCGGCCTCGGCCTGGCGAACGGCGCCGGCGGCTGGATTCTGCAGAACTGGGGCTGGCGCAACGCCTTCTACGTCGCGGCGATTCCCGGCCTGCTGTGCGCCGGTGCGGCGCTGCTGATGGCGGAGCCGCGGCGCGGCACCAAAGAGTCGCACGCCGTCGGGGAGCGCCGGCGCGCCGGCAATCCGTATCTCCTCGTGCTGTCGATCCCGACGATGTGGTGGGTGATCGTGTCGGGGGCGCTGCACAACTTCAACATGTACGCGCTCGGCGCATTCGTGGCGCCATTCCTCGCGCGGTTTCACCACATGTCCTTCGTCAACGCCGGCTGGGTGGCGGCGTGCGTCTACGGGTTCTCGGGCGTGGTCGGCCTCACCTGCGGCGGCTGGCTCGCGGATCGCCTGGTCACGCGCCGCGTCGACGGCCGGCTGATCGTCGGCACCACGGCGATCGTCATCTGCACGCCGTTCATGTTCCTCGGCCTGATGCGTCCGGCAGGGGACATCGTCGGCTTCGCGCTGCTGATGGGGATCGGCGTCGGCGTCATGTTCGCGTACTACTCCACCGTCTACTCGACGATTCACGACGTCGTCGAACCGTCGCTGCGCGGCACGGCGATGGCGTTGTATTTCTTTGCGATGTACGTCCTCGGCGCGTCGATGGGGCCGGTCGGCACCGGCCTGGCGAGCGATTACTTCACGTTCCAGAAGGCGAGCGCCGCCGGAGCGGTGGCACCGCTGCCGTTCGGCGCGCTGATGCTCGCCGAAGTGCGCAGCCTGGTCGGCGAGTCGAAAGGCTTCAACCTGCGCGCGCTGGAACCGTTCCGCGCCGAGGGGCTGCACACGGCGATGTACATCGTGCCGATGCTCGCCGCCTGCCTCGCGCTGGTGCTGTTCGCGGCGTCGCGCACGGTGACGAAAGATGTCGCGCGCCTGCAGGCGTGGATGCGATCGCAAGGTTCGGCTGTTGGATCTCGGTAGCGCAGCCCTTCAGGGCTGCCCGGCGGCCGAGAGGCAGGCCTGACAGGCCTGCGCTACGGGAGGCCGCATGACCGTCAACCAGAAAGTCGTCGTCGTCACCGGCGGCGGAAGCGGCATCGGTCGTGCGCTGTGCCGGCGCTTTGCGGCCGAAGGCGCACGCGTCGTTGTCGTGGACATCGATCCTGGGTCGGCCGCCGCCGTCGCGCGCGAGATCGGGGCGCTGGCGATCGGCGGCGCCGACGTGGGCGACGAGCAGGTGATGGTCCGCGTTGTCGCCGAAGTTCTGCACCAGCGCGAGCGGATCGATCTCTTCTGCTCGAACGCCGGCATCGCGGTCGACGGCGACGAGCAGACGCCGACCGCGGAGTGGGATCGCTGCTGGCGCGTCAACGTGATGGCGCACGTCTTCGCGGCGCGTGCGGTGCTGCCGCACATGCTCGCGCGCGGCGAGGGCTACCTGCTGCAGACCGTGTCCGCCGCCGGTCTGCTCACGCACATTCAGTCGGCGACCTACGCCGTCACCAAACACGCCTCGCTCGCGTTCGCCGAATGGCTGTCGATCGCGTACGGCGATCGCGGCATCAAGGTGTCGGCGCTCTGTCCGCAGGGCGTGCGCACCGACATGCTGAACCGCGCCGCGGCCGGCGGCCGCACCTTTCTCCTCGACAGCGCGATCGAACCGGAGCAGGTCGCCGCAGACGTGATCAAGGGGCTCGCGGAGGAACGGTTCCTGATTCTCCCGCACCCGGACGTCGCGGAATATTTCCGTCGGAAGGCCGCCGACTACGATCGGTGGCTGCGCGGTATGCGCAAGCTCCGCGTTGCGAATCCGTAAGGTCGGGCAGGTCAGGCAGGTCGGGCAGGTCGGACGTACAATGGCGGCTCCCCGGAGGCTGCGATGACGAGGATGGTTGCAGGAATGTTGTTGGCTGTCGTCGCGCTCGCAGCGGCTCCAGCGCTCGAGGGTGAACCGGCGGCGGTCAGCGCGCAGACGGGAAGAGGCAGCCAAGCGCCTGGTCCGACGATCACCGTGCAGGGTCACACCTTCACGCAGCAGTCGCTGTTCCAGCGCAACATCGGTGGCCGCGACGATCAGACCACTGCGTTTCCGCCGCACAAGATCATCGGCAACATCTACTACGTCGGCACCAGGAGCCTCGGAGCGTTCCTGATCGTCACGCCGCAGGGGCACATCCTCGTCAACAGCACGTACGAACGCAACGTGCCGATCATCCAGAAGTCCGTCGAGCAGCTCGGGTTCAAGTTCTCGGACATCAGGATCCTGCTGGGCAGTCACGCGCACGGCGATCATCAGGAAGGCGACGCGCTGGTGAAGGAGTTGACCGGCGCACAGGTGATGGCGATGGCCGAAGACGTCCCGGCGCTGCGCGCAATGAAACCGGGCGGCAAGGAGCATCCGATCGATCGCGTCCTGCACGACGGCGAGTCGGTGACGCTCGGCGGCACGACGCTCGTCGCCCGCCTTACTCCCGGGCACAGCCGCGGCTGCACGACCTGGACGCTCAAGGCGCAGGACAACGGCAAGACCTACGACGTGGTCATCATCGGTAGCTTCGGCACCAATCCCGGCTTTCAACTCGTGAACAATGCCGACGTCCCCGACATTGCCGGCGAGTTCGAGCGCGCCTTCAAAGTCGCGCACTCGCTGCCGTGCGACGTGCCGCTCGGTTCGCACCCGGCGATGTACAACCTCGACGAGAAGTACGTGCGGCTTGCGAAGGGTGGACCGAACCCGTTCGTCGATCCCGCGGGCTACAAGCTGGAAGTGGACATCGCCGAAGCGATGTTCCGCGCCGTCCTGGCCGAACAGAAGGCCGCGACCGGGCGCGAACGCTGATGGAGATCCAGACAGCGATTCTCTGGGAGCAGAACCAGCCGCTGTCGGTTGAAGCGGCGGTGCTCGACGCGCCCGGTCCGGGCGAAGTGCTGGTCGAGGTGAAGGCCGCCGGCGTGTGCCACAGCGATCTGCACCCGGCGCGCGGCGACTGGCCGGCGAAGACGCCGCTGGTCCTCGGCCACGAAGGCGCCGGCATCGTCCGCGCGATCGGCGCGTCGGTGACGGAGGTCTCCGCCGGCGATCACGTCGTCCTCTGCTGGGCGCCGGCGTGCGGCGAGTGTCCGCCGTGCCGCGAGGGACGCGCAGTGCTCTGCGATCGCCTCGACAAAACCACGTATCGCAACAAGCTGCCGTCGGGTGCGTCGCGGCTGCATGCGCGCGAGCAGGAGTTGGCGGCGTTTCTCGGCACCGCGTGCTTCTCCAGCTTTGTCGTCGTGCCGCAAGAGGCTGCGATTCCAGTCGCACCCGATCTGCCGTTCGACGCGCTCGCGACGCTCGGCTGCGCCGTGCTCACCGGCGTCGGCGCGGTGATGAACGCGGCGCAGGTACCGGCTGGGGCGCGCGTCGCCGTCATCGGCGCCGGCGGCGTCGGCCTGAACGTCGTGCAGGGTGCCGCGATCGCCGGCAGCGAGCGCGTGATCGCGATCGATCTGCGGCCGGCGCCGCTCGCGATTGCGACCACGTTCGGCGCCACCGACACGATCGACGCGGCGGGAGACGTGCCGCCGGCGATTCGATCGCTGACCAACGGCCGCGGCGCCGATTTCGTGTTCGACACGGTCGGCAGCCCGGCGACGCTGGCCACCGCGATCGCCAGCGCACGCAAAGGCGGCGCGGTAATCCTGACCGGCCTGTCACGCGTCGACAGCCAGGGATCGATCCCGATGTTTCCGTTCGTGATGCAGGAAAAGCGGCTGATCGGGTCGGTGTACGGATCGGGCGACCCGGCGCGCGACATCCCGCGGCTGGTGTCGCTCTATCAGGACGGACGATTGAAGCTGAACGAGCTCGTCTCGCGCACCTATCCGCTGGATCGGATCAACGATGCGCTCGACGCGCTTGCCGCGAGCGACGGTGCCCGCGGGGTGATTCGTTTCGGGGCTGGGGTCTAGGGCTGGTTGTCGGGAGGCGCGATGAGATTGCTGGTTCATGTTGCGGCGTTGATCGGTGCGGCATCGATGTTGGCGGGCGCCGCGTCGGACACGGTAACCGTCGACGGCGGTAAAGTGCGGGGCACGTCTGAAGACGGTGTACGCGTCTTCAAGGGCGTTCCGTTCGCGGCGCCGCCGGTCGGCGCCCTGCGATGGAAAGCGCCGCAGCCAGTCGTCCCGTGGAAGAAGGAACGCGAGGCCTCCGCCTTCGCGCCCCAGTGCATGCAGTTGCCGTATCCCGCCGGTTCGCCGTACGCGGGGCCTGAACAGACCACCAGCGAAGACTGCCTCTACCTGAACGTCTGGACGACGGCGAAGGCGGGAGACAAGCGGCCGGTGATGGTGTGGATCCACGGCGGCGCGTGGACGCGCGGCTCCGGTTCGACAGCGACCTACAACGGCGCGGCGCTCGCAAAGAAAGGCGTGGTTCTCGTCACGACGAACTACCGCCTCGGCATCTTCGGTTTCCTGGCACATCCGGAACTGTCGAAGGAATCGCCCCACCACGTGTCGGGCAACTACGCGATTCTCGATCACATCGCGGCGCTGCAGTGGGTGCAGAAAAACATCGCGGCGTTCGGCGGCGACCCGACGCGGGTGACCATCTTCGGCGAATCGGCCGGATCGTGGAGCGTGAACGTGCTGCAGGCGTCGCCGCTGGCGAAGGGTTTGTTCCATCGCGCGATCGGCGAGAGCGGCGGTCAATTCTCCGGCAACCCGAACCTGTCCCTGGTCGAGAGCCGCGGCCTCACGGCCGCCAGCGCCGTCGGTGCGAAGTCGCTGCAGGATCTGCGCGCCGTGGCGGCCGACAAGCTGCTGGCGATCGACTCGTTCCGCAGCAACGCCAACGCCGACGGCTACGTGCTGCCCGAGGACGTCGTCACGACGTTCGGCCGGCACAAAGCGAACGTGGTACCCGTGCTCGTCGGATCCAACGCCGACGAGATGACGACGTTGTCCGACACGTCGACGTTTCCGACCGAGATGCTCGAGTTCCGCCGGCAGATGTCCGTGCGATTCCCCGGCTTCCTGGACAAGTTCGAAATCGCCTACCCCGTGAAGACCGAGGCTGACATCAAGGATGCGATGCTCCGGGTTGGACGCGATCAGACGTTCACGCTCGAGATGCGCACATGGGCGCGGATGGTTGCGGCGGAAGGCAGCAAGGCGTTCCTCTATCAGTTCACGCACGTCCCGCCGAGCCCGAACGCGAAAACGTGGGGTGCCTACCACGCATCGGAGATCGCCTACGTCTTCGGCACGTTGCGCAATCGCAACTGGCCGTACACGCCGATCGATTTCAAGCTGTCAGACGAGATGTCGAGCTACTGGGTGAACTTCGCCACCTCCGGCGATCCGAACGGCACAGGCTTGCCGGAATGGAGGCCGTACGACGAGAAAGACGAGGCGTATCAGGAGCTCGGCGACACCATCGTCACCAAGCACCATCTGCTGAAGCCGCAGCTCGACTTTCTCGAGCAGGCGCAGTTGAAGCGGCGCACCACCTCCTCGCCGCGGTAAACGCAGACGGCGAGGAGAATTAGGAATTAGGAATTAGGAATTTAAGAATTCGTACGCACGAATTTTTTCATTGGTTCACAAACGTGGATGCGACTAGCGGCGGCCCGCCTCGAGCGGCCAATCCCGGATTCGCAGCCACCTCGTCACAACCGCATCGATGCCAGCGCCCTCTCTTCGTCAATGCGCCCGAGGCTGATTGCGAATTCTTGATTCCAAATTCTTAATCCTTAATTCCGCCGCCGGAGGCGGCGGTGCTCCGGCGGACCGGCGCGGTCGGTGCCTCGGTGACGCAGGTGAAGTTGGCGGCATCGTCTGAACCGCCGGTCCCCTTGTAGCGCGCGACCTGCGGATACATGCACAGCGGCCGCGTGCGATCGACCCGGCCGTTGGTGCTGTGCGACGCGGTGATCTTGTCCGGCGCGACGCCTTTCTCCACCCATTGCTCGAGCGCGCCGAGCGCGTCGAACTGATTCGGCCCGGGCCCGCCGCTGCAGTGGCCCATCCCCGGCGCGAGGAAGAAGCGATAGAACTCGCGTGTTTTATCGAGGCCGCCGTTCGCCTTCACCACCGCGTCGTAGTAGCCCACCGTGTCCTGCGGCGGCACCACCGGATCGGACCAGCCGGTGTACATCACCAGCTTACCGCCGCGTTTCTTGAACGGCGTCAGGTCCTTCTCGACCGCCGCCATGAACGGCATCTTCTGCTCCGCGTAGGCAAGATCGCGGTCGTAGTCGACGGTGCGATAGTCCCAGTTCGGATCGTGGAACAGGAAGTAGCGGAAGAAGCCGACGCGCATCGGCTCGGCCGGATCCATGACGTATTGCCGCCAGCTCTGAATCGCGCTGTCGCCAAAGCCCTCGCTGCCGCGCGGCCACCCGGTGAAAATCTGCTCGCCGGTGCGCGGGTTCTTCAAGCCGTCGTACATCTTGCGCACCGCGTCGATCTGCGCCGTGGTCAGGCAGGTGAGGTCGTCGCCGTTCTTGCAGGCGAGCTTCGCCGGATCGAAATGGCAGCGCCGCGGATCGTCGATGATGCCGTCTTTCAGGCCGTCGAGGCTGTCGCACGCGTCGACCGCCGACTTGGTCAGCAATTGGAGCTTGGTCAACGGCACGACCGGCTTGCCATCGGGTCCGTGCGTCGCCACCCACGAGTACAGGAACCCGAACGTCTGTCGAATCCGGTTGTTCGCCGGATCGCCGGCGACGATGCCGTCGTAATCCTCGGGGTAGCGCTGCGCTTCCGAGAGCGCCTGGTGCCCACCTGACGAGCAGCCGACGAAGTAGGCGTGATCGGCAAAGCGTCCCTGGGCGTCGCGAACGATCAGCTTCGCCGCGTCGGTCATCACATGCACCGATCGATACGCCCAGTCGAGGATCTTTTCCGGATGCGCCTGGCCGAATTTCATGTCGTCGCCGGCATGACCGGTGTCGGTGCTGACCACGGAGTAGCCGCGGCGCAGGCCGGTGGCCATCGCCGCGTAGCCGATCGCGCCAGAGTAGCCGCCGTTGCCGACGCCTTCCAGCTTGCCGTTCCACGCGTCCGCCGGCGGAATCCACACCTCGAATTTGATCTCGGAGTCGCTCGTCGGCCGCGCCGTCGCTTCGACGCGGCAGAACGCCGGCAGTGTCATCGCGTTCGAGGCGCCGGGCGGGATGAAGGGGCCGGCGTTGACGGCCGTGGCGGATCGAATCGTGATCGTCGGAATCGTCAGCGCGGCGAGGTTCGAGCACGCGGTGCCGTTCGAGGCGGCGTCGGCGACCAGTTCGCCGGCGAGCGGCAGCAGCGCGACGAAGAATCCGGCGACCAGGCGGTGGGTCATGGGCAGGCCTCCTTCGGAGCGCGCTGATTATACGGTCAGAACCACTTTGCCTTTGACCTGACGATTGGCCATCGCGGTGAGCGCGTCGGCGGCGCGTTCGAGCGGATAGGTTCGCGAGACGTGCGGCTTCAGTTTGCCGTCGGCGTACCAACGGCCGAGCTGCTGCATCGACTCGGCGAACCGCTGCGGTTCGCGCCGCGTGAACTCACCCCAGAACACGCCGACGATCGAACAGCCCTTGAGCAAAGTCAGGTTCAGCGGAATCTTCGGAATGTCGCCCGCGGCGAAGCCGACGACGAGCAGCCGTCCGCGCCACGCAAGCGATCGCAGCGCCGGCTCCGTGTACGCGCCGCCGACCGGATCGTAGACCACGTCGACGCCGCGGCCGTCGGTGAGCGATTTGATCCGCTCGCGCAGATCGTCGGTCGCATAGTTGATCGAATCGTCGGCGCCGTGCTCGCGGCAGACCGCGAGCTTGTCCGCGGTGGACGCCGCGGCGATCACCCGCGCGCCCAGCGCCTTGCCGATCTCGATCGCGGCGAGGCCAACGCCGCCGGCCGCGCCGAGGACCAGCAGCGTCTCGCCGCCGGCCAGCTGCCCGCGATCGCGCAGCGCGTGGTCGGAGGTCGCGTAGGTGAGCCCGAACGCGGCCGCGTGCGCGAAGTCCATTCCCGCCGGCAGCGGCAGCAGCCGCGTCGCCTGGGTTTTCACTTCCTCTGCAAAGGCGCCGTAGGTCGTGAAGGCCATCACGCGATCGCCCGGCGTCACGGTGGTGACGCCGTCACCGATCGTCTTCACGACGCCGGCGACTTCGCTGCCTGGCGAAAAGGGCAGTTGCGGCTTGAACTGATACTTGTTCTGGATGATCAGCACGTCGGGGAAGTTGACACTCGCGGCTTTCACCGACACGACGACCTCGCCCGGTCCCGGATCGGGCGAGGCCACCTCTTCGACGACGAGCGACTCCGGTGGGCCGAAGGCCTTACAGAGAACAGCTTTCATGATGCGGGTTCACCGGCGGTGACGGGAATGCACTGTCCCGAAATATTGCGGGCCAGATCGCTGCACAGGAACGCAGCGAGCGCGGAAATATCGTCGGCAGTCGACATGCGGCGCAGCGGCGACCGGTCGACGAAGGACTGCCGCATCCGCTCGACGTCGATCCCGCGCACGTCTGCCTGTCCTTTGATCACCCGATCGATCCGATCGCCGGCGACGGCGCCCGGCGCGATCGCGTTCACTGTGATGTTGTGGCGGCCGAGTTCGACGGCGAGCCCGTAGGTCATCCCCATCTGTCCAGCCTTTGCCGAGCAGTAGCCGACGCGATACGCGAGACCCCGGCGCCCGGCCATCGACGCGATGTTGACGATCGCGCCGCGGCCGGCAGCAATCATCGCCGGCACCGCGAAGTGCGTGCAGAGAAACGCGCTCGTCAGGCAGGAGTTGACGGTGTAGGACCACTCGTCGAGCGTGTAGTCCTGGACCGGCTTGGTCGGCCCACCGTCGCCGGCATTGTTCACCAGCGTGTCGATCCCGCCGAACGCCTTGACGCCTTCGTCGACGATCGCCTGCGCGCCCACCTCGGTGCCGGCGTCGCCGACGACCGCGATGGCGCGGCCGCCGCGGCGCGCGATCGACGCGACCGTCTCGCGCACCAGCGCCTCGGTCCGCGCCGCACAGACCACCTGTGCGCCTTCGCGCGCGAACATCTCGCTCATCACGCGGCCGATGCCCTTGCTCGCGCCGGTGATGATCGCGCGGCGGCCGTCAAGTAATCCCACAATCGTTCTCCTACGACGGTCCGGCCAACCGCCGTCGCCAAGGCTTTGGCGGTCCGCCGACGCGTTCCGCGACGGCGGAAGCCCGACACTACCGGATCGCGATGACTCGCGCCCCGTGCAGCCGCTCGATCTCGTCGTCGGCCATCCCAAGACGATCGCGCAGCACCTCGGCGGTGTGCTCGCCAAGCAGCGGCGCCGGCGTTCGCACCGAGCCAGGTGTCTCCGACATGCGCACCGGCGGACCGACCATCTTGACGGTACCGGCAACCGGATGCGTGTTGTCGACGAACACGCCGCGTGCCTGCACCTGCGGATGGACAACCACCTGGTCGAGCGTGTTGATCGCGCCAACCGGAACGCCTGCCGGCGTCAGGATCGCCTCCCACTCCTGGTAAGGTTTCGTGAGCAGCACGACCTGCAGCCTTTCGATGAGCGCCGACCGGTTCGCGTTGCGCGCGGCGTTGGTGACAAACCGCGGATCGTCGGCGAGATCGGCGAGGCCGACGAGCGGGCAGAACGTTCGCCACAGCTTGTCGCTGCCGATGCCGATTGCGATGTCGCGCGTGGCGGTGCGGAATGTCTGGTAGGGGAGTAACGCGCCGTATGCCGTGCCGAGCGGTCCCGGCACGATCGCGTCGGCGATGTACGCGCCGAACATCCCCGACATGATCGAGAGCTGTCCCTCGAGCATCGACACATCGATGAACTGGCCGCCTCCGCTGCGCTCGCGCGCGTGCAGCGCGGTGAGGATCGCGAACGCCGCGAGCATGCCGGCCGTGATGTCGGCAATCGACACGCCGGCGCGGACACCGCGACCGCCCGGCTCGCCGGTGATGCTGATCATCCCGCTCTCGGCCTGGACGATCAGGTCGAGCGCGGCGCGGTCGCGATACGGGCCGTCCTGCCCGAAGCCGGAGACGGAACAGTAGACAATCCGCGGCTGCCGTTCGCGGACGCGCGGGTAATCGATCCCGAGCTTCGCAACGGTGCCGACGCGCAGGTTCTCGAGGACCACGTCCGCCCGCTCGAGCAGTCGGAAAAAGATCGCGCGGCCCTGCGGATGTTTCAGGTCGATGGCGACGCTCTTCTTGTTGCGATTGAGGTTGACGAAATAGGCCGACTCGCGATCGTAGAACGGCGGTCCCCAGTGCCGCGAGATCTCGCCGTCGAGCGGCTCGATCTTGATGATCTCGGCGCCGTAGTCCGCCAGCATCGTCGCGGCGAACGGCCCGGCGAGCGCGTGCGACAGATCGAGGACGACGAGATCGGCGAGCGCGGCCGCGGTCAATGTGCCGCGCGCGTCCTGTCCGCGTGTCGCCGTGTCCGCCACCGCGGTGAGTGTATGTCGAAAACCGCGAAGGCTGTTAGAGTGGCGGCATGCCCGACGCCGTCATCGTCTCCACTGCGCGGACGCCGCTCTGTAAGAGCTGGCGCGGCGCGTTCAACATGACCCACGGTGCCACCATGGGCGGCCACGCCCTGCGCTGCGCGATCGAGCGCGCCGGCCTCGACGCCGCCGAGATCGACGACGTGATCATGGGATGCGCCAACCCCGAAGGCGCCACCGGCCGCAACATCGCGCGGCAGATTGCGATCCGCGCCGGCTGTCCGGTCACCACTGCCGGCATGACGATCAACCGCTTCTGCTCGTCGGGGCTGCAGACGATCGCCGTCGCGTCGCAGCGGATCATCAGCGGCGAAGGCGACATCTACGCCGCCGGCGGCGTCGAATCGATCTCGTGCGTGCAGAACGAGATGAACAAGCACATGCTCGCCGAACCGTGGATCGTCATGCACAAACCGGAGCTGTACTGGCCGATGCTGCAGACGGCGGAATACGTCGCGAAGACCTACGACATCTCGCGGCAGCAGCAGGACGAGTACGGCGTCCGCAGCCAGCAGCGGGCGGCCGCGGCGCGGGCCGCCGGCAGGTTCGACGCCGAGATCGTCGCGATGACGACGACGATGAAGGTGGTGGACAAGGCGACCGGCCACGAGTCGATGACCAACGTCACGGTGGCGCAGGACGAGGGCATCCGTCCCGACACGACGCTCGAAGGCGTCGCCAAGATCAAGCCGGCGATCGAGGGCGGCGTCGTCAGCGCCGGCAACGCCAGCCAGTTTTCCGACGGCGCCGGCGTGTGCGTCGTGATGAGCGATCGCGTGGCGGCGAAGAAAAACCTGAAGCCGCTCGGCGTGTTCCGCGGCTTCGCAGTCGCCGGCTGCGAGCCGGCCGAGATGGGCATCGGACCGGTGTTCGCCGTGCCGAAGCTGCTCGAGCGGACCGGGACGCCGATCGAGGACATCGATCTGTGGGAACTGAACGAAGCGTTCGCCGTCCAGGTGATCTACTGCCGCGATCGTCTCGGCATCCCCGACGATCGGCTCAACGTCAACGGCGGCGCCATCGCGGTCGGCCATCCGTACGGCATGTCTGGCCAGCGCCTGGTGGGCCACGCGCTCATCGAAGGCAAGCGGCGCGGCGCCAAGAACGTCGTCGTGACGATGTGCGTCGGCGGCGGGATGGGTGCTGCCGGCCTATTTGAGGTGGTATAGGCCGGCAGTCGCACGTCGCAAGTCTCAAGTCTCAAGTCGCAAGTCGCAAGTCAGTCGCAGGTCGCAAGTCGCAAGTCAGTCACAAGTCGCACGTCACTTCAGGACTGTCAGCGTTACATCGACTTTCACTGTCTCGCCAGTGACTTTGTCGGTCGCCGTCGTGAACTGGCCGGTGTCTCCGTTCTTCAGCACCATCGAGTTCGAGGCGCGGAACGAGCGGAACGACGGGTTGCCGCGCGAGCTTGTCGCGGGCGCATCGTCGGGATAGATCGACGAGTCCTCGAGAGAGATCAAGAGCAGATAGCGGCCGTCGTCGAGCGCCGTCGCAACGCAATCGATGTTGGTGCCGACGTCCTGGTATTGGATGGGCGCAGGCTGTGGCGCGTCCTTCGGGGTGTTCATCGTGGCCATGGTCACCGGGATCCTCGTGCCCATCCGCAGGTTGGCGTGGTTGTTCGCATTCAATGTCAGCATGTACGGCATGCTGCTGATCTTTTTCTCGCCCTGATAGCGTGCGATCACGACCTGGACTTTGAGCGGTGTCGCGTTCACCGCCGACGGTGGCTTCGCCGCAGGCGTCGGCTTCTCTTTGTCCTTGTCCTGTGCGAGTGCGAGCGGCGTCGCAGCGAGCGCGGACGCCAGGATGAAGGCAAGGCTGTGGAGTGGCTTCCTCACTTCCGTACTCCTTCTTCGCCCGTGTCGGGCGCAATCGGTTGAATCGTGATCACCGGAATCTCGATGCCGGCGACTTCTGACGCCGCGGTCGCTGCGGGGAGCGGCCGCGTCAACAGCGGCGCCAGATCGATGGCGCCGTTGCGCATACGCTGAATCAGCACATGAAGCGCGGCCGCTTCGCGCGGATCGACGAGCACTTCGGGTTCGGCCGACGCAATGGCCTGCGGCGCTGCGACGATCCGTCTCGACGGCCGCGGCAAGCGATCGAGAGCGCGACTCTGCAGGCCGGCCACGAGCAAGCCGACCCCGGCCGCTGCGCCGCTGTTGGGGATCGGGCGCGTTGCAAGCGCCGCCGGACGATCGCCGACGACCTGTCCGCGACTGCCGCGATAACCGGCGAGCGTAACGATCACGACGGCGATCGTTGCGGCAACCGCGAGCACTGCGCTCCACGCACCGAACCACGGCCGGGACGTCGGTTCCTCCGCGGCGATCGCCGAGCGCACGCGAGCGACGAACGCCGGCGAGGGATCGGCGGCGAGCAGCGCCTGAAGGTCGCGATCGAGCGCGGCGTCGCTCATCTCGTCGAGTCTGTGCGCATCCATTGCAGGTGCTCCTTCAACCGCTGCCGCGCGATGAAGAGTCGCGATTTCACCGTGCCTGCTGGCAGCGCGAGCAGCCGCGCCACCTCGGCGATGTCGTGACCCTCGATGTTTGCCAGCACGACGACGACGCGAATTTTCTCGGGCAGCGCGTCGATCGCGCTCCACAGATGCTCCGCGCGCTCGCGGGCGACGAGGTCGTCGACGTGCGACGCGCTCTCGGTCGGCGGCTCGCCCGAGGCGAATCCGGCGGGCACGCTCAGCGACTCGCGCGCCTGGCGGCGCCTGTCGCCGCGGCGGCGGTCGAGGGCGAGCCGCCAGGTCATCCGAACCAACCAGGCGCGGAACCGTTCACGGTCGTGCAACTGGCTGAAGCATCGATACGCGCGGACGAATGCTTCCTGCGCGATGTCCTCGGCGTCCTGCTGATGCCGCAGCACGCTGTAGGCGACGCGAAACGCCAGCGTCGAAGACTCGACCAGCCGCGCTTCGAAGTCCTGGTCGGCGGTGCGATCCGCCGTCACGAACCCGCCAGCCAGCTCGGCCACATCGTCATGCATCGCTGCAGTCACCAGGCAAGACGCCGCCGCCCGCCCGCTGGTTCGCGCCCCCGGGGTCGGGAACCGTTTTCCCGTCGCCGCACTTTTCCACACGGGGTCGGGAACCGTTTCACGTTTCCCAGGCGAGATCACGAATGATTCCGCGGCGCGCCGCAGTTTTCCACAGGGGGTCGGGAATCGTTTCAGCAGAAGAAACGATTCCCGACCCCGGTGCGTCGGCAGGGTCGGCCGCCGGCGAACGTGACGAATTGCGCCACATTTCGCACGCCGCGGTGTCCGATTGTGGAAACGGTTCCCGACCCCGGTTAGGAGACGGTGACGGTGACTCTCAGCGTCGACGTCTTGTCGCCATCGCTGGCCGTGAGGTCGATCTCGTAGGCGCCGGGGGCGCTGAACTTCGCGCGGGTCGCCGCCGAGGCGGGGTCCGAGAAGGTGACAGCGCCGGGGCCGCTGACCTTTGTCCAGGTCGCGGTGATCTTGCTTCCGCGTGGCAGCCCGTCGTCTTCGACGCGGGCATTGATCGCCAGATCCTGGTCGACCTTGGCCGCGAGTTTCGTGCTCGCGTCGGGGCCGCCGAACGGGTTGACGATCTCCGGCGTCGGCGGTCGGTTGACGCAGACGTTCTTCGGCGCGTTGTCGACGTCGAGGCCGGCGATGGCTTTCTTCTGGCTGCCCAACTCGAGCTCGTACAACGGATTGAGCGCCTTGGCCGTTGTCGTCTCCGTCCGGCCGGCGAACTTCACGGTCCACTGCAGCTTTCCGTCGAACGTGTTGTCCACGACCATGCTGCACGCAAAACGATGGCGACCCTTGATAAACGTCACCGGTTGATTGCGATCGTTCGGCGCCGGCGCGAACGAATTCGCGTCGCCCGGGGAAACGGTGACGTCGACGTTGTTCATGTTGTAGTAGCCGAACGACAGCGTGAACGTGCCGTTCGCGTTGCGCACGAACCCGTCGTACTGCAGATAGATCGGCTGCGTCGGCTGCGCAGCCGCCGGCCGGGAGACGACGAGCAGACCGCCGAGCGCCAACAACACTGATTTGAGCATTTGAGAAAAACCATAAGCCGCGGCAGGACGGCCGTCAAGGACGGCAGCGGAGGCCGCGCTGCAGGGCGCTTCAGTGGTCGCGGCGAGCGCGCAGCGCAGTGTCGAGATTCTTTTTGGCGTCGGCGAAGTTTGGATCGATGGCGAGGGCGGCCCGCCAGTGGGTAATGGCGTCGTCCATCCGGCCCTGTGTCGCGAGCGCGATGCCGAGATTGTTGTGGGCTTCGACGGATCGCGGCGACAGCTGCAGCGCGGCGCGGAACTCGGCAATGGCCTCTTCGGTGCGATCCAGCTCCATCAGGAAGCTGCCAAGATCGTACCGAATGGCGCCGTCGCCGGGTGCGAGCTGCGCGGCGCGGCGGAATTCGACCAGCGCTTCGTCAGTCCGACCGGCACCGGCGAGCGCATCGGCGAGATTGCGGTGCGACTTCGGCGACGCCGGATCGGCGGCAACCGCGGCGCGAAATTCCACGATCGCATCGTCGCGTTTCCCTTCATCGTTGAGGGCAATCCCCAGGTTGTTGTGCACGTCGGCGGACGCGGGCATCGCCTGGAGGGCAATGCGGAAATGCTCCGCCGCGTCTCTGGGCCGGCCGGCGTCGGTCAGGGCGTTCGCGAGGTTGTAGTGCGCCTCGGGATACGCCGTGCGGAAGCTGAGCGCGCGCTGGTATTGGGCGACGGCGTCGAGCGGCTTTCCTTCGGCGCGGAGAGCCGTCCCAAGATTGTTGTAGGCCGGCGCGTAATCCGGCTGTAACGCGATCGCGCGCTGATAGTGGGGGATCGCTTCGTCGATGCGGCCGTCGGTCTGCAGTGCCGTCGCCAGGTTGGTCTCGGTCACTGCGCGCATCGTCGTCGCCGACAGCAGCGGCCAGTTGCAGAACACGATCGTCGCGACGACTGCCGCAGCCACTCCGAGCGCCTTACGGCGGTCTTCCACGTGCGTCGTCAGCCATCCGCGAGCGTTCGCGACGCCCGCGCCGGCAAAGATCATCAGCATCGGCACGAGCGGATACCGGTAGCGCGCGAAGACATAAAAAGCGACGACGCTCGCGGCGTAGGCGAGCGTCAGCGCATAGACGATCGCCAGCCGCCGGTGAAGCGTCCACGTGAAGACGACGCCGAGCAGCGCGATGGGCACGAGCACGCCGAAGTGGCCGACGATCCCCAGCACCCTCAGCGGCCATGAATATTCCGCGTGCGTTTCCTGGCTCTCGGTATCGAGCACCTCGGTCGCATTCCACAGCAACGCGGTCTTGCGCGCCGTCAGCTTCAACCACGCGGCCGGCTCGGACGTGATGAAGTCGATTGCCTTGTCGATCCAGTAGCTCGAGACCTCGGCCGGCGTGAGTGTTCGGCCGAGCGCGTGTTCAGCGAGCTCGGTCGCGTCCTGCCGTTCGTATTCCGGCGCGCCGCGGCCGAAGCGCAGCGACTGGTAGGTTCCGTCGGCGTTCGCGTTGTTGCCGATGTAGAAGTTCGGGCCGGCCTGCGACGTCGTGATGTAGAAGCCACCGGCGACGTACGCGTTGCGTATCGCGACGGGGAGCAGCAGGACGGCGAGCCCGGCGACGAAGAGAGCGGCTCGCTTCGCTCGCCGCGCGAGGGGGTTGACGGTTGGGGGTTGGGGATTGGGGGTGGTTGGTGAATCGGGATTCGATGTAAGTGCCCACGCGAGCACAACCGCGATGAAGACGAGAGCGTTTTCGCGCGTCAGCGCGAGCGCGCCCATCGAGAGGCCTAACGCGAACCAGAGAATACGCTGCTCGTTCGTCAGTGGATGGAGCGCGAAGCCTTTAGGCGAGCGATCGACACGCTCGGCTGAAGCCTTCGCGCTCCGTCGATCACGGTCCGGCTGAAGCCGGACACTACGGGAATTGGTTTCGGGAGTGTCGGGCTTTAGCCGGACCGTGATCCTGGCGATGAGATACAGCCCGACGCACAGGAAAAACACGTCGAGGACCGACTTCTGAATCAGGCCATCGAAGAAGATCGCCGGCGCGTAGAGCGCGAGCATCGCGCCCGCGGCGATCCCGGCGCGACGTGAGACAAGGCGTTCGGCGGCGAGTGCCAGCAAGGCGCACGACGCCGAACCGAGCAGCGCCTGGACGACGCGGACGAGCAGAAGATGCCGGCCGGCAATCGCATAGATGACGCCGAGCATGTACGGATACAGCGGCGCCTGGTAGAAGACATCGCGGCCGATCCATTCGCCGCCCGCGATACGGCGTGCCCACTCGTCGTAACCACGCGAGTCGCCGAGCAGCACCGAGAAGAACGGCGTCGGCCGCATCTGCCACACGTGCACGAGGCGAACGGCGAGCGCGGTCACGAAGATCCTGGCAGCCGCCGGAACAGTTTTGCGGGACAACGTTGGTATGCTAGCCCAGGTATGCAGCGCGCCACGGTCGCGGCGTGGCGGAGCCGCCACGAAGGCACGAAGACACGAAGAAAACTCTTTGTACAAAGAAATCTTCGTGTCTTCGTGTCTTCGTGGCTGATCGGTACTGCGTCGATTGCGATGGCGCAGCCGCGGCTCACGTTTACCAAAGACGTTGCGCCGATCGTCTGGTCGCGCTGCGCGACATGTCACCGCCCCGGCGAGATCGGACCCTTCAGCCTGCTCACCTACGACGATGTGAAACGACGCGCGACGCAAATCGGAGCAGTGACCAGGGGCCGCGTGATGCCGCCGTGGAAGCCGGAACCGGGCAAAGGCGAATTCCAGAACGAGCGGCGGCTGTCCGATCGAGAGTTGCAGGTGCTGCAGGACTGGATCGCCGCCGGCGCGCCAGAAGGCGCCGCGTCCGACCTGCCGCCGCGTCCGACGTGGAACGCCGGGTGGCAACTCGGCACGCCCGATCTCGTCGTCTCGATGGCGGAGCCGTACACCGTCCGGGCGGACGGCGCCGATGTCTTCCGCACGTTCGTGATTCCGATTCCGACGCCGGCGCCGCGCTATGTCCGCGCGCTCGAGTTCCGTCCCGGCAACTCGCGCGTCGTTCACCATGCGAACCTCGGCGTCGATCGGACACGCTCGTCGCGACAACTCGACGCACGCGATCCGGAACCCGGTTACGCCGGAGGAATGGAACGCGACGCGCAGTATCCCGAAGGCCAGCTGCTCGGATGGACGCCAGGCCAGGCGGCCCACCGCGTGCCCGACGGCACGCAGTGGCGGCTCGAACCCGGCAGCGATCTGATCGTGCAGCTTCACCTGCAGCCAACCGGCAAAGCGGAGTCTCTCCAGGTGACCGCGGGGTTCTATTTCACCGACACGCCGGCGACGCGCACGCCGATCGGCCTGCGGCTCGGCAGCGAGACCATCGATATTCCGGCCGGCGTCCGCGACTATGTCGTCAGCGACTCGTACGTCCTACCAACTGACGTGGAAGTGGTCGCGATCCAACCGCATGCGCACAACCTCGCGCGGCGGATGGAAGCGACGGCGACCTTGCCCGACGGTTCGCGCCACTGGCTGATTGCGATCGACGACTGGGACTTCCGCTGGCAGGACGTCTACCGGTACGTGGCGCCGATCGCGCTGCCGAAAGGCTCGACGATCGCGATGCGCTACGTCTACGACAACTCTCCGGCGAACCCGCGCAACCCGCACTCGCCGCCGGCGCGCGTCGTCTGGGGACAGAACACGTCGGATGAAATGGGCGATCTCTGGGTCCAGGTGATTCCGGTATCGTCGGCAGATGGCGCCGTGCTCACGGAGGACTTCCGCCGCAAGGCGCACGCCGAAGATCTCGCCGCCTACACGAAGCTGCTGCAGAACGATCCCGCTAACCCGCTGCGGCACGATGCCGTCGCGCAGCTCTACCTGGACGAAGGGAAGCTGGACGAGGCGATCGCGGAATTCCGGCGATCGCTGCAGTTGAACGCCGACTCGGCGCAAACCCGCTACAACCTTGCCTACGCGCTGTCGGCGCGCGGCCGCCGCGACGAGGCGATCGCGGAACTCGGCGCGGCGCTCCGGATCGATCCCGAGTATGCGCAGGCGCACAACAATCTCGGCGCTCTGCTGCAGCTGAGCGGACGGACGGACGAAGCGCTGGCGCATTTCGAGCGGGCCGTCGCGCTTCGGCCCGACAACGTCGAAGCGCGGGCAAATCTCGGTCAGCTGCTTTCGAACCGCGGACAATCGGCGGCCGCCGCTCGCCAGTTCCGCGCCGTCCTCGCGGCGCGCCCCGATCATGTCCAGGCGCTCGCCGGCGTCGCCTGGATCGAGGCCACGTCCGCCGATCCGGCGCTGCGCAACCCGCACGATGCGGTGCAGCGCGCCGAGCGCGCCGTCGAACTCACCAGGCGCCGCGACGTCGTCGCGCTCGACGCGCTCGCCGCGGCTTACGCTGCAGCTGGCCGCTACGACGATGCCGCGCAAACCGCGACGCTCGGGCTGCAGACGGCGACGAGCGCCGGTCAGACCGCGGTGGCCGCGCAGTTTCGGCAGCGTCTCACGCTGTATCAAAAAGGAGAATCGCTTCGCCTACCTCGACCCTGATAGGTTGCGGATCCAAGTTTTTGTACCGAGATCCACCGGCGTTCCGGCGGCGGACGATTTCCGGATGGATTCTTCTACGCCGCCGCGTTAGCCTCACGCGAGAACCATCTGTGGGGCACTGCGTGACTGAGGAGGAAACGGCATGACGAGAAGTCGTATCGCGATGTTGTTCGTCGTGGCGCTGGCAGGGCTGGCGCTTCCGGCGACAGCCCGCGCGCAGAGCGCCTTTGCGGGCGTCGTGAAAGACGCGACCGGCGCGGTGCTGCCCGGCGTGACGGTGGAGGCGAGCAGCCCGGCGCTGATCGAGAAGGTGCGCTCCGTAACGACCGACGCCAATGGCGCTTACAAAATCGAAAACCTGCGGCCTGGAACCTATACGCTGACGTTCACCCTGCCGGGTTTCTCGGTGGTCAAGAAGGACGCGATCGAGCTGCAGTCGAATTTCACGTCCACCATCAACGCCGATCTGAAGGTCGGCGCGATGGAAGAGACGGTGACGGTGTCGGGCGAGTCGCCGGTCGTCGACGTCCAGACCAACACGAAAGCACAGGTGCTGCCGCGTGAAGTCCTCGACGCAGTGCCGACCGCGCACACGATTCAGGGCGTCGGCCAGCTCGTCGTCGGCGTGACGCTGACGGCGCCCGACGTCGGCGGATCGCAGGCGATGCAGCAGACCTACTTCACGGTCCACGGCCTTGGCGCCGCGCAGACCTCGCTGATGATGGACGGCATGATCATCAACGGCCTCCAGGGCGACGGCGCGATCCAGACCTACACCAACGACGCCGGCAACCAGGAAATGGTCTACCAGACCGGCGGCGGTACCGTCGATTCGCCGACCGGTGGCGTGAAGATCAACATGATCCCGAAGGAGGGCGGCAACCGCTTCTCCGGGTCGCTGTTCCAGGGTTACGAGTCGACCAGCCTGCAGAGTGACAACCTGACGGACCGCCTCCAGGGGCTCGGCCTGAAATCGGTGGACAAGATCGGCACCTACAACGACACCAACGCCACTGTCGGTGGTCCGATCGCCAAGGACAAGCTGTGGTACTTCGGATCGGTGCGCCTGTTCACGGTCAACAGGCCGATCGGTAGCACGTACGTGTCAGACGGGACGAAGGCCGGCATCGTCGCCTGCGCAAACGCGCTCGTCGGCCGCGGCGGTACGCTGTGCCCGCAGGGCGTCGATCCGCAGCATCAGTACAGCGGACTGGTGCGGATGACGTGGCAGGCGAGCCCGCGAAACAAGTTGTCCGGCTATTACGATCGCATCCACAAAGTGCGCGGCGCGGCGATGGGCCCGGGCGACGATCAGACGACCTCGTCGGTCGTGTGGAATTCGCCGCTCTACACCACGAACATGATCAAGTACACGTCGACGGTGAGCAGCAAGCTGCTCGTCGAAGGCGGGTTCTCGAGCAACATCGAGCGCTACAACAACCTGTACGCCCCGGGCATCGAAAAGCAGCCCGGCACCCCCGAGTGGTTCGCGACCGCTCGCCACAACGTCGACAACGGTGCGTCCACCAACACGGCGTCGACTGCGGAGTACGGCAGCTACCCCGATCGCTACAACATGCAGGCGTCGGCGTCGTATGTGACCGGATCGCAGGCGTTCAAGGTCGGGTTCCAGGATTCGTGGGGGCCGTATAACCAGAACCTCCGCGCCAACGCCGACCTCTATCAGAACTACGTCACCAACGCGGCGACCGGCCTCCCGGTGCCGTCGACTGTGACACTGCTGGCAACGCCCTCGCACTGGCAGGACAGGCTGAACGCGAACCTGGGCATCTACGGCCAGGACGTGATGACGTTCAAGCGGGCGACAATCACCCTCGGCGGGCGCTGGGAGTACATCAGCGAGCAGATCACCGGGCAGGACGCGCAGGTCGGACGCTTCGTCAACATTCCGGCGTTCGGCGATCAGCAGATGCCGACGTGGAAGAACTTCTCGCCGCGGACCTCAGTCGTCTACGACCTGTTCGGGACCGGCAAGACGGCGCTGCGCTTCGGCTACAACCGGTTCGGCGTCGCGGCGACCACGACCTTGGCGTCGCTGTACGACCCGGCGGCCGGAACGGTGATCAACGCCGCCGGCAACAACACCGCGCCGTGGGTGGACAAGAACGGCGACGACATCGCGCAGGGCAGCTCCCGCTGCGATTTCGCGAGCGATCCAACCTGCGAGATCAACTTCGCCAGTATTCCCGCCAACTTCGGCGTCATCTCGCTGGCGCAGCCGGACCCCGGCTTGACGCGTCCGTACGTCGACCAGTTCAACGTCGGCGTGACGCACGAGCTGATGCGCGGCGTGTCGGTGTCGGCCGAGTGGTTCCACAACGACTCGAAGAACCCGTGGGAGCGCAACAACGTGCTGCGCCCCGGCACTTATTCCAACGGCGCGGTGCAGAACGCCGCGTATCGGCCGGTCACCGTCTTCAGCCCGATTGACGGCACGCCGATCACGATGTACGACGTGCTGCCGGCGTTTGCGACGTCGGTGCAGAACGTCGACACCAACGATCCGAACGTCAAGCAGGCCTACAACGCGATCGAGTTCAACTTCAACGCGCGGCTGCCGCGCGGCGGCCGGCTGTTCGGCGGCGCCGCGACCGATCGCACGGTGGCGAACACCTGCGCCGGCGCCGCCACCAACCCGAACTTCCTCGTGACCATTGGCGGCGTCAACTACTGCGACCAGAGCAACAGCGGCATGCCGTGGCGGACGCAGTTCAAGATCGCCGGCAGCGTCCCGCTGCCCTGGTACGGACTGCAGGCGGCGGCGTCGTTCCAGGCGCTGCCGGGCTACCTGCTTGGCACGCAGGCGCTGACCGCGGGCGGCGCCGGCGTCCCGAACTTCACTTCCTTCAGCGGCGTCGCCTCGTCGTTCACGGTCACGCCGACGACCCGCTACACGGTCTGCCCGGGCAACTCGGCATCGCAGGGCTGCACGGTCGGCGCGCTGGTTGTCCCCGGCCAGATCACCGGACAGTTCGCGGTCCCGCTCGACCCGCCGGGGACGTTGATGACCCCGCGCGTGACGCAGCTCGACTTCTCGATCAGCAAGCGGCTGACGTTCGGTTCGGTCAAGATCGATCCGAAGCTCGACGTCTTCAACGCGCTGAATTCCGACGATTGGTACACGGTGCGTTCGCAGGTCTACACGCCGGTCGCGAACCCGGCAAACGCCGTGGCGTTCAATGGCTCGGGCGGCACGTACCTGCTGCCGGCCAACGTCCTCTCGGGACGGCTGCTCCGCATCGCCGCGGTGATCAACTGGTAAGAGCCGTGTCGGGGCTCGGGGCCAGGGGCTAGCCGAGGGGCTGGGGGGCGCACTCCCAGCCCCTTTTTTATTTGTTATGGTTACGTGGATGGGTCGGTTGATCGCCCTGGTCGTGGCGCTCGCGCTCGCCCAGGGATCGCTGCGCGTCGAAAACCTTGCCGGCGCCCCTGTCGATCCGCTGGCGATGGCGAAGCCGGTGAAGGCGATCGTGTTCCTGTTCACCAGCACCGATTGCCCGATCTCGAATCGCTACGCGCCGGACCTGCGGCGGCTGGCGACGTTGTTCGCGCCGCAGGGCGTGATCTTCCGTCTCGTCTATCCGAATCCTGCTGAGGACGCCGCCGCCATCCGCACCCACCTCGTCGACTTCGCGTACGCCGGCGCCACCGAAGCGTTGCGCGATCCGAAACACGCGCTCGTGAAGTTCACCGGTGCGACGATCACGCCGGAAGCGGCGATCTACGCGGGGGGACGCGTTCAGTACCGCGGGCGTATCGACAATCGCTTCGTCGACTTCGGCGTCGACCGGCCAGCGGCCACCGAGCACGATCTGCACGACGCGATCGCCGCGATCCTCGCCGGCAAACCGGTCGCGCATCCGGAAACCCAGGCGGTTGGCTGCTACATCGCCGACTTCGCGCGATGAAGCGGCTCGTATGCGTCGCGTTCGTCGTTGCGGCGGCGCAGGGCAGGCCTGAAGGCCTGCGCTACGAGACGCCGCTTATGAACGCCGGTCTCTCATTCGCTTCCGTAGCGCAGCCCGTCAGGGCTGCCCGTACGGTGACGTACGCGACGGAGGTCGCGCCGCTCGTCCAGGATCGCTGCGCGATGTGCCATCACGCCGGCGGTTCAGCGCCGTTCAGCCTCACCACCTACGCCGAGACGAAGCGTCACGCGGCGCAGATTGCGGAGGTCACGCGCCGCCGGTTCATGCCGCCGTGGAAAGCGGATCCGTCCGACGGACCATTTGTCGGACAGCATCCGTTGTCCGAGGCCGAAATCCAGCTGCTGCGAGACTGGGCCGATGCGGGCGCGCCGGAAGGCGATCCGCACGATGCGCCGCCGCCGCGACGATGGGCCGAAGGATGGCAGCTTGGCACGCCCGATCTCGTGATCACGCTGGCGCAGCCATACACGTTGCCGCCGGACGGCACCGACCTGTTCCGCATCTTCGCGATTCCGATTCCCGCCGATCGCGTCCGGTTCGTGCGCGGCGTCGAGTTCCGTCCCGGCAATCCGAAGGTGGTGCATCACGCGAATATCCGCGTCGATCCGACCGCGGCGTCGCGCCGCCTCGACGAGGCCGATCCGGCGCCGGGCTACGACGGCGTGATCGCGCGCTCCGCCGGCTATCCCGACGGCCACTTCCTCGGCTGGACACCCGGACAGATGTCGCCGCTGCTGCCGCCGGATCTCTCCTGGCGCCTCGAGCCGCACACCGATCTCGTTGTCGAACTGCACATGCAGCCGAGCGGCAAGCCGGAAGCGGTCGCGCCGTCGATCGGCTTCTATTTCAGCGACACGCCGCCGACGCGCACGCCCGCGATGCTGCGCCTCGGCCGCCAGAGCATCGACATCCCGGCCGGCGAGCCGCACTACACGATCACCGACTCGTTCACGCTGCCCGTCGATGCGGAGGTCGAAGCGGTCCAGCCGCACGCGCACTACCGCGCCCGCGATGTCCGCGGCCTGGCGACCTTGCCCGACGGCACGACGAAGCGGCTGATCGACATCGCCGACTGGGATTTTCGCTGGCAGCACGTCTATCGCTTCGTCACGCCGGTGAAGTTGCCGAAGGGCACGACGCTGTCGATGCAGTATGTCTACGACAACTCGCCGTCGAATCCGCGCAATCCGCAGGTGCCGCCGCTGCGCGCGCGCTGGGGGCAGCGGTCGTCGGACGAGATGGGCGATCTCTGGATCCAGGTGCTGACGCGCGACGATCACGACCTCGACGTCCTCAGCCGTGCGTTCCGGCCGAAAGTCGCGGCCGAGGACGTGCTCGGCTACGAGGCCGAGATCGAGAGGCATCCCGACGACCTCGGGCTGCACGACAGCGTGGCGATGCTGTATCTCGAACTCGGCCGCCACGAGCCGGCGATCGTGCATTTCCGCCGCTCGTCCGCTCTCGCGCCGCAGTCGCCTCAGACACACTACAACCTCGGCACGGCGCTGACACTTGCCCGCCGGCTCGACGAAGCGGCGGCGTCGTTCCGCGAGGCGCTGCGGCTCGATCCGTCCTACGCCAACGCCCACAACAATCTCGGCAACGTGCTGCTCGCGCAGGGCAAGAACGACGAGGCGATCCACGAGTTCCGCGAGGTCGTGAGACTCCAGCCCGACTCAGAAGCCGCGAAAAAGAATCTCGCCACAGCCTTGCAGCGAGTGAGATAACCGTCACGAAGCTACGAAAACACGAAAACAATCTTGTACAGGAATTTCTTCGTGCCTTCGTGTCTTCGTGGCGGCCCGCGGATGCCGCTATAGCGGGTACCGCAGCGTCAGGCCGAAGAGCGTCACCAGGATGATCACGACGGGGGTCATCGCCAGAAAGACGACCATCGTGTAGCCCATCACGTCGCGAGCGCTGAGGCGGAACAGGCCGAGGACCGGCAGCATCCAGAACGGCTGCACGAGGTTGGCGAGCGCTTCGCCGAGATCATACGCGGACACCACCCATCCGAGGTGCACCTTCAGGGTGTGCGCCGCCTGCATCACGTACGGCGCTTCGATCACCCATTTCGATCCGCCCGACGGCACGAACACGCCGAGCACGGCAGAGTAGATCGCGACGAGCGGCGGGAACGTCGCCGGCGTCGAGACGCGTACGAACACGTCCGCGACCTGGCGGCTCAGGTGCGTGCCAGTGATGACGCCGGCGATCCCGGCGTAGAACGGAAACTGCAGGATCACGCCCCAGACCGCCGGCGTCGCGTTCTGCACCGCGCGCATCAGCCGCGCCGGCGTGCCGTGCAGCAGAAACCCGACCATCAGGAACGCGAAGTTCAGGATGTTCAGCGTCAGCGCGCTGAGCGGATCGCCGGCCTGCGAGAAGTAGCGCGCGAGATAAGTGAAGCCGAGGGCCACCACGAGCCACGTCACGATCCGGGAATGTTCGAGGCGCTGGCCCGGTGGAAGACGCGTTCGGCGTTCGGCGTTCGGCGTTCGGGGTTCTGGTTCTCGGTTCTGGGTTCTGTGGTTCTGGGTTCTGTGGTTCTGGGTTCTGAGGTTCTGGGTTCTATCGTTTTCGGTTCGTGGGAGTAGGTGGCCGTCCGTACTTCTAACTTCCAACTTCTCACTTCTCGCTTCCGCCCGCGAAGCGGGCGGCGCGAGCTCGATGCCTAGGTCGCGAGCCGTACGCGCACGGCCCGGGGGCGGCGTGGCGAGCCACATTACGGTGGTGACGACGATCGTTTCGATCACGACCGATGCGATGCTCTGCCAGAGAAAAATCGTGTGGCGGAACGAGATCATCCCGCCAGCGACGATGCCGCCGGCGGCGACGATGTCGCGGATCTGCGGTTGGAGGGCGCCAGGCGTGGCCATCTGCAGGGCCGCCGATCCGCTGAGCCCCTGCGCCCAGATGCTGCCGAGGCCGAGCACGCTTGCCGACGCCAGCGCGCGGTAATCGACATCCTCGACGCGGCGCGCCACTTCGATCGCCAGCACCGCGCCGAACACCAGGCTGAAGCCCCAGTTCAGCCACGAGGCGGCGAGCGTGAAGAAGGTGACCAGCGCCACCGCGCCGCGCGGCGTGCGCGGCCACGAGGCGATGGCGCGGACCACACGGCCGATTGGCGGTGAGGTGGCGAGCACGTGACCGGTGATGATGATCAACGACATCTGGAGCGTGAACGGAATCAGCTCCCAGAAGCCGCGGCCCCACGCGTCGATCACTTCCGGAACGGTCGACGGCGTCGCCATGACGGCCGCGGCGAGCACGAAGAAAGTCGCGAGCAGCGCGAAGATGAAGGCGTCGGGAATCCAGCGCTCGGCCCAGTCGGTGAGCGCGAGCGCCGTTCGCGCCACCAGGCCTGGTTCTGCTGTCATCAGCGGCGGCGGTTACCTTAACATAGGCCCACCTCATGCCCCTGCTCAGCGACAGCCGCGAGATCCTGCCGATCCATCGCAAGATTCTTGGCTTCACCTTCATCGGCTGGATCTTCGACTTCTACGACCTGCTGCTGCTCACCTTCCTCGTCTCGTCGACGACGCTCGTCAAGGATCTCGCGCTGTCGCGCAGCGAGACCGGCGTGCTGCTCGGCACCGCGCTCGCGTTCACGGCCGTCGGTGGATTGATTGGCGGCGCGCTCGCCGATCGCTACGGCCGAAAGCCGCTGCTGATCGCCACCATCCTCGTCTACAGCGTCGGCACGCTCGCCTCCGGGATGGCGCTCGGCTTCTGGACGCTGCTCGTCGCGCGCGCCGTCACCGGCATCGGCGTCGGCGGCGAGTGGGCGGTCGCGCATGCGCTGGTCGGCGAGACGGTGCCGCCGCAGGTGCGCGGCCGCTACGGCTCGTACCTGCAAAGCGGATCGGCGTTCGCGCGCTTCTTCGCCACGATGGTCGGCAATATGCTCGCGCCGTGGATCGGCTGGCGGCTTGCGTTCATGCTGTCCGCTGCGCCGGCGCTGCTGGTCGTCGCGATTCGCCGCGAGATGCCCGAGTCGGACGTGTGGCTGGAGAGCGTGCGCGCCGGGATCAGCAGCCGTCTCGGCTACGCCGCCGCGCTCGGCCGCATGCTCGGTCCCGCGCTGCGCACGACCACCGCTGCCGCGTTCACCGTGACGACGATGAACATGGCCGCCTATTGGTTCAAGACGATCTGGCTGCCGACCTACCTGCACGAGACGCGCGGGCTCACGCTTGGCGACGTCACCTGGCTGCTGCTGATGGATCAGATCGGCTCGATCGTCGGCTACGTGATGTTCGGCTACGCCAGCGACCATTTCGGCCGGCGTCCCAGCTTCACCGCCTTCTCGATCATGAAAGCGATCGGCCTGGCGATGATCACGCTTGGCTGGAATCTCGCCGGCGGCTACACCTCGACGTTGTTTGCGTTCATGTTCCTGGTCGGGATCGGCGAAGGCAACTGGGGTTGCATCGGCCCGCTGATCAACGAGGTGTTTCCGACCGAGGTGCGGGCGGCGGCGCTCGGCATCATCTACAACGTCGCGCGCGGCGTGCAGTTCCTCGCACCGGTGGTGATCGGCATGGTCGCAGCGCGGACGACGTTCGGTGCCGGGATCGCACTGGCGGTGCCGTTCGCGCTGCTCGCCGCCGCGACCGTCTGGCTGCTGCCGGAGACCAGAGGCGTGCGGTTGATGGGAACCGAATCGGCGGTGCGTGCCGCGGCGTCGTGAAACGCGCCATCGTAGCGCGAAGGCTTTGCGTGAGCCGAGCGATCAGCGGCACGCTCGCCTGAAGGCGTCGCGCTGCGTCGGAACGGAAGCACCATGCTGAAACATGTTGTGTTCGCAACTGCGCTGACGATTCCGTTACTCGCGACCGGAGGCGCGCAGGCGCAGACGGTCGCGCCCGACGCGGAGATCCAGAAGATCCTCGCCGATCGGATCGACCTCCAGCGCCAGAGCGTTGGCATCGTCGTCGGGGTGATCGAGCCGACGGGACGCCGCGTCGTGGCGCACGGCCGCTTCGCCAATGGAGACGCGCGCCCAGTCGGCGCCGATACTGTGTACGAGATCGGATCGATCACGAAGGTGTTCACGTCGCTGTTGCTGGCCGACGCGGTGCAGCGGCACGAGCTGGCGCTCACCGATCCGATGTCGAAATTTCTGCCCGAGACGGCGAAGGTGCCGGAGCGCGGCGGCCGTTCGATTACCCTGCAGGATCTGGCGACGCACACGTCAGGGCTGCCGCGCATGCCCGACAACTTCAAGCCGGCCGATCCGGCGAACCCGTACGCCGACTACTCCGTCGACCAGCTCTATCAATTCCTGTCGAAGTACCAACTGTCGCGGGACATTGGATCGCAGTACGAGTACTCGAACCTCGGCGGCGGTCTCCTCGGACACGTACTGGCGCTGCGGGCGCACTCCGACTACGCGTCGCTGGTTCGCGAGCGCATCACCGGGCCGCTCGGCATGTCGAGCACGGCGATCGCCCTCTCGCCAGACATGAAAGCGCGGCTCGCGGTGGGACACAGCCCGGCGCTGCAGCCGGTCGCAAACTGGGATCTGCCGACGCTCGCCGGCGCCGGCGCGCTGCGGTCGACGACAGCCGATCTGCTGGTGTTTCTCGCCGCGAATCTCGGCTACACGACCTCGCCGCTGGCGCCCGCGATGAAGGCGATGCTCGACGTGCGGCGGCCAACGGGGACCGGCGGCCTCGAGATCGCGCTCGGCTGGCACGTGCTGACGGCGCACGGCCACCAGATCGTGTGGCACAACGGCGGCACCGCCGGCTATCGCACCTTCATCGGCTTCGATCGCGCGGCGCGCACCGGCGTCGTCGTGCTGTCGAACGCGGGAACGGCTGCCGGTCCCGACGACATCGGCCGACACCTGCTCGATCCGGAGCTGCCACTGCTCGCACCGGCGAAGCCGGCGACGCAGCACACGGAAGTGAAAATCGACCCGAAGCTCTACGACAACTACGTGGGCCGGTATCAGCTCGCGCCATCGGCGATTCTCACCGTCAGCCGCGACGAGGATCGTCTGTTCGCGCAGCTGACCGGTCAACCGCGCTTCGAGATCTTTCCGGAGGGCGAGAAGGCATTCTTTCTGAAGGTCGTCGACGCGCAACTGACCTTTGAAACCGATGCGCAGGGCAAGGCGACGGCCGCCGTGCTGCATCAGAACGGTATCGAGCAGCGGGCGCCGCGAATCGCCGGCGAACCGGTCGTGCCGAAGCAGGTCGCGCTCGATCCTGCTGTCTTCGATCGCTACGCCGGACGTTACCAGTTGACGCCGACGGTGACACTCACGCTGTCCCGCGACGGCGCGCAATTTTTCGTGCAGCTCACCGGCCAGCCGAAGATCGAGATTTTCCCGTCAGGCGAACGCGATTTCTTTGTGAAGGTCGTTGACGCGCAGTTGACGATCGAAGTCGACGCGCAGGGGCGTACGACGGCTGTCACGCTGCATCAGTTCGGCCGCGATCAGCGGGCGCCGCGGATCGAATAAGCGGCGCCTACTTCAGCTCGAAGACCGTCGCTTTGGTGCCCGCTGGAACCGCTTCGGCCCCGTGGACGGTGCCGGCGGAGACGAAGATCGCCCGCGCGCTCTTCTGCGATGTGAACACGACGACGGTGTCCATCGGGTGGCGGTGCTTCGGCGATGTGTCCCGCGGGCCCGGGTAGTCCCACACGGTGACGCGCTCGTTATCGAGGAGCGGCGTCGATGGGACCGCGAACGGCGGAACGTCGCCGGACTTGTCGATCTTCCCCGACGCACCGTCGCCCTTCAACTCGATCATCACCGCGCGCAGCGAGTCGTCGCTGGCGCCTTCCTCCGCGTGGATCACGCCAGCGCGCAACCACTGGATCCGGCCGGCGTCGGTCGTCGACGTTCGCTTCGTGCCGTCGAGCGACGTGATCGTGCGGGCGCCGGGCCAGTAGTAGATGCCAGTCATGTCGTAGGGGTGACGATGCATCAGGGGCGGCGCGCCTTTCGGCCATGTCACGTCCCAGACCAGGACGCGCTGGTTGTCGATCAGGCTCGTGGTCCCTTCCCGCGGGTACGGCGGAGGATAAGACGGCGACGCCGATTGCACGAGCGCCCACAGCAGGAATGACGCGACCGGCCGCATGCCGCGAATTATAATCCGCGCACCTATGAAGTTCGGCGTTCGGGGTTCGGCGTTCGGGGTTCCGGGTTCTGTGGTTCTGGTTCTCGGTGCGCTGGTTCTCGGCTGGAGCGCGACCGCTTTAGCCGAGCGATCGGTTCTGGCTGACGGACAAAACGTCGACTGGGCGCTGCACAACCTCGATCTCTTTGGCAGCCGCTACTCGCCGCTCGATCAGATCAATGCCTCGAACGTGAAGGCGCTCGCGCCGCGCTGGCTGTTTCAGCACGGTGTCATCGACGGCGTCAGTAATCAGACCACGCCGGTGGTGGTGAATGGGGTGATGTATGTGACCGACCCGCGCGGCAGCGTGTATGCGCTCGACGCGGCGACCGGGCATCTCCAGTGGACCTTCGACGTCACCGAGAAAATCGGCGGCGGTGCGAAAGCCGGCTACATCTTCCGCAACCGCGGCGTGTGTTACGGCGACGGCGTGATCTACACCGCCGCCGGTTCGTTCCTGTTCGCGCTCGACGCGAAGACCGGCACGCCGATCCCGGCCTTCGGCAAGGACGGGCAGGCGAGCGTGATCCTCGACGTCATCCAGCAACGGTATCCGGAGGTGACCACCGCGATCACGCTCGGCTACTGGTTCACCACCGCGCCGCAGTTCTACAACGGCGTGATCTACATCGGCAGCACGCGCAGCGAGAGCCACATTCCCGGCGGACACGTGCTCGCCGTCGACGCGAAGAGCGGCAAAGTGCGCTGGCACTTCAACACGATCCCCCAGGACGCCGGTGACCAGGGCTGGGCGATCGCCGGACCGACCTGGGTCGGCGGTGAGCGCAACGGCGGCGGGATCTGGGAAACGCCGTCGATCGATCCGGAGCTCGGACGCATCTACGTCGCTGTCGGCAACCCGTTCGGCGACAGCACCAAACGGATCGGCACCAACTTGTTCACCGATTCGATCATCGCGCTGACGCTCGCCGACGGACATCTCGAGTGGCATTTCCAGCAGACGCACCACGATCTCTGGGACTACGACTCGGGCAACCAGCCGGTGCTGTTCGACATGCAGGTGGGCGGCCGGCCGGTGCGCGCCCTCGCCGAAGCGAGCAAGAACGGCTATCTCTACATTCTCAATCGCGAGAGCGGCCAGCCCGTACATCCGATCAAGGAGATGCCGGTGCCGACGGCCTCGACGCGTCCGGGCGAGCAGGCCTGGCCGACGCAACCGATGCCGTTCACCGCGCGCGGCGAACCGATGAAGCCGGTGTCGCCGGTGATCGCCGCCGGCATCCCGGCCGAGCGGCTGGCGACGCGCACGATCGTGCCGCAGTACACGCCGCCGGGGCCGAACCAGATCAGCACGCCCGGCACGGAAGGCGGCGCCAACTACGGACCGATCGCGTACGGCAAGCAGACCGGTTGGCTGTATGTGACCGGCGTCGACAATCCGCTGGGAGGCGGACGACCGGCGCGCGGCTACGTGTCGGCGTTCGACCCGGCGACCGGCGAGCTGGTGTGGCAGAAAAGCTTCGACGGCCACGCCCAGGCGGGGACTGTCGTCACGGCGGGAGGCGTCGTGTTCGCCGGAAGCGGCAGCAACACCGCCGGGTATTTTTACGCCTTCGACGCGAAGAGCGGCGACGAGCTCTGGAAGTTCAATACGGGTGCGGGCGTCTTCGGATCGCCGTCAGTCTATATGGTGAACGGCGAGGAGTTCGTCGCGGTGCCATCGGGCGGCGGCGAGCGCGGCCGCCGCGGCGGCGATCTCATTCTGAGCTTCGCCCTGCCGCCGCGGCGTTGAACCGACGCGGCGCTGAATGCGGACGCCGCGGCAGTCGGGGCTCGGGGCTCGGGGCTTGCCGATCGCTCGGCTGAAGCCTTCTCGCGCTCTCGAATGCAGCTAGCCCTCAGCCCCATCTGCGCTCAGCCAGCCCCTAGCCCCCAGCCCCTTCCCCGATATACAGTCCCCTCGCTATGAACCGATGGCTGCCTGTCGTCGGCGGCGTGATGCTGAACATGGCGCTGGGCACGTTCTACGCGATGAGCGTGTTCATGCTGCCGCTCGAAAAGGAATTCGGCTGGACGCGCGCGCAGACGTCGTGGGTGACGACGATCGGTCTGGCGCTGCTCACCGCCTGGTTCGTCGTCGCCGGCTACATTCAGGATCGGCGCGGTCCGAAGCTCGTTGCCGCGCTGGGCGGATCGCTCTTCAGTCTCGGCTTCTTCCTCGCGAGCTACACGCAGTCGCTGGCTGGGTTCTACCTGACGGCGGGCGTGATCGCCGGCACCGGCAGCGGCTTCGGCTACGTGGTCCCGACGGCAGTCGGCGCGAAATGGTTTCCCGACAAGCGTGGACTCGTCGTCGGGATGATGGTCGGCGGCTACGGCGCCGGCTCCGGCGTGTTCGGCCCGATCGCTTCGTCGCTCATCGATCGGGTCGGCTGGCGCACGACCTTTCAGATCCTCGCGGTCGTCTTCTTCGCGATGACGCTCGTCGCAACCTGGCTGCTGCGCAATCCTCCAGTCGGCTACCGGCCCGCCGGCTGGGATCCGAGCCTGGCGAAGCGCGCCGCGGGCGCGGACGTGCAGGCGCGCGAGATGCTTCACACGCCGACGTTCTACGTCCTGTGGATCGCCTACGCGCTCGGTACGACGGCCGGCACGATGGTGATCAGCCAGCTCGTGCCGTTCGCGCGCGCGGCGGGCCACTCCGCCGCGGCCGCCGCGTTCGCGATCACGGTCGGCGCGATCGGCAGCGCGTCGGGACGTGTCCTCTCAGGCTGGATCTCGGATCATCTCGGACGGCTGAACACGATTCGGATCCTGCTCGTCGTTTCCGCGCTCGCGATGCCGGCCTTGTTCCTGCTCCGCGAGAACGTCGCGACCTTCTACCTGTTCCTCGGGCTCGTCTACTACTGCTACGGCACGCAGCTGTCCGTGTACGCGTCGACGAGCGCCGACTTCTACGGGACAAAAAACGTCGGTTTCAATTACGGGCTGCTGTTGCTCGCGTGGGGCGCCGCGGCGGTGTTCGGGCCATCGCTCGGCGGCGCGGTCTACGTCGCGACCGGCGAATACCGGTGGGCGTTCTTCATCGGCGCGGCGATGTCGGTCGCCGCGCTCGTGACATTGACCTTCGCGAGGCAGCCGCAGACGCGGCCGGCGACGGCGGTTGCTGGAATCCGGTCGGGGCTCGGGGCTCGCGGCTAGCTACCTGGAGGCGTTATGCGACGCGCGTTGATCGCGATGATGTGTGCGGCGGTGCTGCTGGTCGGCTCTCAGGGGATCGGCGCGCAAGGCGACGGCGGCTACAAGCTGGTGCCGAACTGGCCGAAACTGCCGGCCGGGATGTATTTCGGCTTGAAGGATGCGCCGCCGCCGCCCGCCGAGCGTGAAGCGCAGGCCGCTGCGCGACGCGCGCGCGGCGGAGCCGGCGGCGGTCAGGCGACGCAGAACGGCGGGCCGACGAACCAGCCGGGCATCTCCGGCCTCGCCATCGATCAGAACGATCACATCTATGTGTTCAACCGCGGCGTGAAGCCGGTAATGGTGTTCGATCGCGACGGCAACCTGATTCTTTCCGGCGCCGACCAGGAGATCAATGGCAAGACGATCAACCCGTCGTGGCAGCATTCGGGCGGCGTCGACTGGGAAGGCAACGTCTACGTCATCGAGCGCGACGCGCATCGCATCGTCAAGCTGTCGCCGAAGCTGGACAAGTTCCTGCTGCAGCTCGGAACGACGAACGTGAAGGGCAACGACGCGACGCACTTCAACCTGCCTTCGGGAATTGCGATCCTGCACAACGGCAACATCATCGTCACCGACGGCTACGGCAACAATCGCGTGGTGATGTTCGACAAGACCGGCAGGTTCATCAAGCAGGTCGGCAAAGGCGCCGGCGGACCTGAAGACAAAGGGACCGGACCCGGTGAATGGAACCTGCCGCACAAGCTCGCGGTCGACGCCGACGAGAATCTCTACATCATCGATCGCGAAGGACATCGCCTCGAGGTGTTCGACAAGAATCTGAACTTCATCCGCGAGATTCGCAACGACTGGAATCCGTGGGACGTGAACATCTCGCGCAAGGGCACCGACGGCATCGGCTGGATCGCCGACCACAAGGACGAGCGGGTGCTGAAGTTCTCGCTGAAGGACGGCAAGATTCTCGCGGTGTGGGGCAAGCAGGGCTGGGGGCCCGGCGAGTTCGACTGGGTGCACGGCATCGTCGTCGACTCGAAGGGCGCGGTCTACGCGGCCGATACCTATGGGCAACGGATTCAGAAGTTCGTGCAGGGCGGCACCAGCTCGACGCAGCAGTAGGCGTACGCTCGGGTAAAGCCTTCGCGCTCCCAAGCCTGCTCGTGTAGCGCGAAGGCTTCAGCCGAGCGATCGGCGGCCGGCCGCTAACCTGATCGCGAATGGGATCAACAGAAGTGCCGCGATGGCGCCGACTGCGATCCTCGGATCGATGGTCGCGGCGTGGAACTGACCGGACAGATCGATCGGCCGGCTCCACGCATCGCCGGCGATCTCCTCGACGACGATGCGTCCGTCGGCGCGGCGGATTGTGAGCGGATACGGATCGATCGGCAGGCCGTAGTACCAGCGCAGCGCGCGCGCCGTCGGCGGAACCCGGCCGCGCAGGCGATAAGTGACGAGCGGCGGCGCGCTCGCGACGGTCTCGACGGACTCCGGCCGCACCTCACGTCCATCGACGAACAGCACGATGCGATCGGCAAAGCTGGCGCCTGCATCCGCGTTGCGGAACGGAATCAACCGGTGGTCTAGCCAGACGGCGTCGTTGGTGACGTCGAGCACGAAGGACCCGTCGCGCGCGAAGGTGAGCGTGACCTGCGTCCGCTCGAAGTCGTGGGCGCCTGCGTCGCGCGCAAAGGCCGCAAAGAAGAACGCAAAGATCGCAAAGAGGGCGCGGGCCGCTACGTCAGTGCGCATCCCTTTTTCGCTATGATACGCAACCCATGATGACGTCAGCGCTCGTCCTCGCTGCGCTGCTCGCGCAAGCCGCACCGAACAAGATCGATATCGTCAGCGTCACCGGCTGCCTGAAGGAGCTGACGCCGAACAACTGGGTGATCACCAGCGCCACCGACCCGGTGCCGAGCAGCGCCAATGCGCCCGCGGCGAAGGACATTCCCGCGGCGCCCCCGGCCGGCAGGAACGAGTTCAAGCTGATCGGCGTCTCGGAGTTCAACCTGCCGGCGCACAAGGATCGCACCGTCGTCGTAAAGGGCCTGTTTATCAAGGCGACGCCGCAGAGCCGCCTGAATATCACCTCGGTGACCGACGTCGCTCCGGCCTGCGTCGCGGCGGGGAAATAGGCTAAAATTTGCGATTCAGGTGCGGATTGTTCCGATTAATCAGCAATCAGCAATTGGTTTCGGAGGGCGCATGAAACGCGTGTTCGTCCTGCTCCTTGGCTCGGTCGCCGCCATGGCCAGCGTTCATGCCGCGCCCGCCGCGGCCCCTACTCCGACCTTTACGAAGGACGTGGCGCCGATCGTCTTCGACAAGTGCGTGAGCTGCCATCGCAAGGGCGAAGTCGCGCCGATGACGCTCACCTCGTACGAAGAAGTGCGGCCGTGGGCGAAGGTGATCCGCAACAAGGTGATGTCGCGCGAGATGCCGCCGTGGTTCGCCGATCCGGCGCACACGCTGAAGATGCGCAACGATCGCAGCCTGTCGCAGGCGCAG
>Ga0075425_100000348_pt1 | contig 42693 bp, 30 predicted proteins | sample SoiMethybrSBSTD4_FD_75300 | JGI IMG/M metagenome (GOLD analysis project Ga0075425, IMG submission 75300) | Bulk soil microbial communities from a Populus tree surrounding site in Tennessee, USA - Soil MetaG P. TD hybrid SBSTD4 | ecosystem: Environmental > Terrestrial > Soil > Tree plantation... | reverse complement strand
GCACGCGTGCTGATCGCCAGGTCGCTAGGCAGTCTGCGCGTACCTGGCGAGCGTGACGGTCACGTTGTCTTTGCCGTCGCGTTCGACGGCCATCTCGACCAGCTGCGCGGCGGCGCGATCGAGATCGGACTCCTGCTTCAGCACGGCTTCGACGTCGGCGGTCTTGAGCGCGCCGTGCAGGCCGTCGGTGCAGAACATGATCGTCTGGCCATCGGCGAGAGCCAATTCCTCGACCGTCACCTCCAACTCCGGGCGCGCGCCGACGACGCTGGTGAGGACGTGGCGCATCGGGTGCTTCTCGAACGCGCTGGCCGCAAGGCCCGACTCCTTCATCAACATCTCGACCCACGAGTCGTCGCGCGTGATCTGCCGCAGCTCTGTGCCGTCGAACGAATAGATGCGGCTGTCGCCGACGCCCGAGTAGGCGAGCTGCGCGCCGTTGACGAGCGCCGCGACGACGGTCGTGCCCATGCCGGTGTATTCGCTGCTTTCCTCGGACGCGCGGAACACGCGATGGTTGGCGACCTTGATTGCCGTCATCAAGCGATTGGCGGCGAACGACAGCTTCGGCGCGAATCCGAACGGCCAGGTGAAATCGTCGCCGGACGCGCTCTTCTCGAGAAACGCGCGCAGCGTGTCGAGGGCGAGTTGAGACGCGACCTCGCCGGCGTTGTGCCCGCCCATGCCGTCGGCCACGGCGATAACGCCGAGCTCGGGCGCCCACAACGACGAATCCTCATTGATCGTACGCACCGTACCCGGATGCGTGCGCGAGCACACGGTCAACATCGATACAGCTCCGTTCGGAAACGTGCGGCGGCCTGTTATGATACCGCCGCCTTCCACGACGCGCAGATTCGCATGTTCGTTCTCATCGTCAACCAGCGCGGCGCCACGCAGGAACATCCACTCTGCGACGGACACACCATCGTCGGCCGCGGCCAGACCTGCGACGTCGTGATCAACGACGACAGCATCTCGCGCCAGCACGCGCGGCTGGTTGTCCATGCCGGGCAGGTCGACCTGAACGATCTGCAGAGCCGCAATGGCACCTACGTCGGCGGACGCGCGGTGCGCGAGGCGACGCTGCGCGGTGGCGAGCAGTTGAGTTTCGGCGATGTCGAGGCGACGATCGAGCGGCGAAGCGGGACGGCGACTGCCGCGCCTGACGCACTCGTCGCCGAGCACACGATGTTCCGCCAGCTTGGCGATACGGCGACCGCGACCTCGGCGGTCCGGATCGTCGAGGCGCCGCGGCTCATCAACCTGTTGTCCGAGGTCGCCCGCACGTTGGTCGCGACGCTGCCGCTGCGCGACATCCTCAATCGCGTCATCGACCTGCTGCTGGCACATGTCCCGGCCGAACGCGCCTGCCTGGCGCTGGCGGAGGGGGGAACCGTGACGCTGGCGTCGCAGATCGTCCGGCGTGCCGATGGCAAGCCGGCGGCGCCAGTGGAAATCAGCCGGACCGTCCGTCAGATGACGCTGTCGCAGCGCGTTGCGGTGCTCACGTCGGACGTCCACCAGGACCCGCGGTTCGACGGATCGCAGAGCGTCCTGCTCAGCGATGTTCGGTCTTTAATCTGTGGGCCGTTATATGCGGGGGAGGAGCTAATCGGTCTGCTCTATGTCGACAATCCGGTGACGCGTCAATTCACGGAAGCGGACCTGGAGTTGTTCTCGGCGATCGCGAACTACGCAGCCGTGGCGATCACCCAGGGACGGCTCGCCGAGCGGCTGCGCGAGGAAAGCGAGCGGCGCGAGCGCCTGCAGCGCTACCACTCGCCGGCAGTGGTGGAGCGGATCATGGCGCAGGCCCATGGCGACGGCAGCGGCGTCCTCGAAGCGCAGGACCGCGAGATCACGGTGTTGTTCGCCGACCTCGTCGGTTTCACGACGCTGTCGGAAACGCTGCCGCCCGCGGAAGTCGCGTCGCTCCTCAACCGGTTCTTTTCCGAGATGACCGACGCGATCTTCAGCGAAGACGGGACGGTCGACAAGTTCATCGGCGACGCGATTCTCGCGGTGTTCGGCGCGCCGGTCGAGCAGAGCGATCACGCGCGGCGCGCGGTACGTGCGGCGCAGGCGATGCGGCGCGGCGTCGCGCGGTTGAACGCCGAGGGCGGACGGCCGCTGCGGGTGCGTTACGCGATCAACAGCGGCGTCGCAATCGCCGGCGACGTCGGCTCGGCACGCCGGCGCGAGTACACGGTCCTCGGCGACGTCGTCAACACCGCGTCACGGCTCGAATCGCTCGCCGAGCCCGATCAGATCATCGTCAGCCGCGCGACCTACGATCGCATCTCGCCGCCGATCGCGGCGACGCCGCTCGGCGAAAGAGCGATCCGCGGGCGCGCCGCCACGGTCGACGTGCTGTCGATCGATCCGGACTGAGGTTTTGTTTCTGTATAATCCCGCACGCATGCCGACGTCGCCGCGATCGCGCGCTGGAATCCTCTTCGCCGCACTCATCAGTTTTGTAATCGTCCTCGACGTCAGCTCAGCACGCGTGGTGTCGCAGCAGGGCCCTGGCGGTCCGGCGGACATCCTCGGCGCCGCCGATGTCGCCGCGGTCATCAACGCCGCCGCCTCCGCGTTGTCCGACAACACGATGGCGGTCGCGGTGGTCGATCGCGCCGGGACGATCCTCGGCGTCTACGCCCGGCCGGGCGCGGCGGCGGGGACGCCCGACATCGCTGTGTCGCTGGCCCGCACCACCGCCTACTTCAGCAACGATCAGGCGCCGCTCTCGTCGCGGACCGTGCGCTTCATCAGCGGCATCCACTTTCCGGCCGGCGTCGCGAACACCGGCAACGCTGCGCTGTACGGAGTCGAAAACATCAATCGCGGCTGCCAGCTCAATGCCGGCGACACGCTGTACCGAACCATCGGCCCGCCGATCGATCGGCCGCGATCGATTGCCGGAACGCCGAGCCTGAATATTTCGCCGCTGCCGTGCCGGCCTGACGACACGCGCGGCTGCGCGCAGGGTGGGCCGATTCTCGGACCGAGCGGTCAAGCGCTGCCAACCGGGATCACGACCGGCAAGCGCGATCTACGCGACACCGACAACGGCACCGAGGACACGGTCAATCCCGGCGGCATCTCGCTCTACCGCAACGGCAAGCTGATTGGCGGCGTCGGCGTTGCCGGCGTGTCGAACGACCGCGCGGAATTCGCGGCGCTGATCGCCGCGGCCGGCACTCGCAGCACCACCGGCATCACGGCCGCGATCAACTTCCCCAATCTGCTCCCGCGGCCGGGGGCGATCTTCATCGACGGCATCCGCCTGCCGTTCTATTCGACCTGCGGCACCAATATCGCGTGTATTGACGCCGCCTCGCGCGGGCGCCCAGCCGGATCGTCGCCGGGATCGTTTCTCCCCGGCGGCTACGTCGTGCCACCGCGCCCGGGCCGGCAGGCGCCCGAAGGGTATCTGTTCGGACCAGTGGGGAGCGCGGCCGCCACCGGCCTCACAGCCGCCGACGTCGCGCGCATCGTCTCGCAGGCCGTCGCCGAGGCCGATTCGATTCGCGCCCAGGTGCGTCTGCCATTTGGACAGACACCGTCGTTCATCATCGCGGTCACCGACGAGACCGGCGCGATCCTGGCGGAGTACCGCATGGCCGACGCGCTCTTCGACGCCGTCGACGTCGTGCCGTCGAAGGCGCGGAACGCGTACTACTTCAGCTCGCCGGAAGGCTACAGCGTGCTGAAGAGCTTCGTGACGTCGAACCCGTACGATCGCTACACGTGGGAGCCGGATCCGCCGTCGGGCGGCGCGTGGGCGATCACCAGCCGGACGATCAGCTTCGGCGGACAGCCGCTGTTTCCCCCGGGGATCGATCTCGAGAAAACGCCGACGCCCGGTCCGTGGTTCGATCTGTTCGTCTACGACACGCTGAACCCGTGCACGGAAGGGCCCGGCCCGAGCCGCGGCGGCAACCGCGCCTTCGCGAACCAGAACGGGATCACCTGGTTTCCCGGCAGCGCGCCGCTGTACAAGAACGGCCGTCTCGTCGGCGGCCTCGGCGTCAGCGGCGACGGCGTGGAGCAGAACGATCTCGTCACCTCGGCCGGCGCCGACGGGTTCGAACCGCCCGCGGAATTGCGCGTCGACAACAGCGTGATCCGCACTGGCGCCGGCGAGGAAGTCCGGTTGCCGTATCTCAAGTTCCCGCGCAATCCGGAGCAGCGCTGATGCGGAGAGACGGAATTAGGAATTTGGAATTTGGAATTTGGAATTCGCACCGGGTCGTGAGGGTGCGGCGCCAACACGCATTCCAAATTCCAAATTCCAAATTCCTAATTGCCGCTGCCCGGGTGTTGCTGGCGGCCGCGGTTTGCTTCGCCGCGGCGACGTCCGCGTATGCGCAAAAGTACTCGAATGTCGGCCGCGCGAAATGCGTCAACTGTCACGACCACGACCGCGAGAAGCTGTGGTCGGAAAAGAAAGACGGCCCGCCGCCGAACAATCACGTCAACGCCCTCAAGCAGATGGACACGCCGAAGAGCAAGGACTTCGCGAAGGCCGTGGGCGTGGCGGACGTCTACGATCCGGCGTCGAGTTCGTGCCTGAAGTGCCACGCGACCGTGGTGAAGGGCGACGTTGGCGGCGGCATCACCTGTGAGTCGTGCCATGGGCCGGGCAGCGGCTACCTCGATCCGCACCAGAAGAAAGATGCGTACGCGGCAGCCGTCGCAACCGGGATGACCGACGCCGTGAAGAAGCCGCAGGCGTGGGCGGCGCTGTGCATGAACTGCCACGTGATGGACGATGCGCGGCTGATCGCAGCGAAGCATCCGTCGGGCGACGATTTCGATCTCGGCGCGAAGTTCCAGGTGGTCGCGACCGATCACTGGAAAAACAGCTACGACAAGGCACAAATCGCCGCGCTCGGCAAAGCGGAACTGCAGAAGATCGTCGCGAAGCGGAAGGGTGGAGCGGTAACGACCGCCGCGGCAGCACCCGCGGCCGCTGCGGCGCCACCAGCTGCGGCCGCTCCGCCGCCAGCCGCACCGCCGCCGCCGGCAGCGCCAGCACCACCTGCGGCACCGCCCGCGACAACGACCGGCGCACCGGCAACCGCCACACCCGCGCCGCCGCCAGCGGCCGTGCCTGCAGTGCCACCACCGGCCGCAAGCGCGCCGGCGGCGACGCGAACGCCTGCGGCCGCCGCCGCACCCGCGGCGCCGCCGACACCGCGCCCATCGCCAGCGCCCGCGCGCCCTGCACCTGCCTCGGCGCGTTCCGCACCAGCAGCCGCGGCCGTGCCCGCGCCAGGCCTGCCGCCGCCGGCAGCTGCTGCGCCGCCACCGCCGCCCGCCGACGTGTCGAGCGACATGATGAACGCCGTCTCGTCGCTCGCGGCCGCGCTGCCGACGTCGCCGGCCGCTGCTGTCGCCGCCGTGCAGGGGCGCGCGATCGCATTGATCGACGCACTGCTGCGCCGCGGCGGCCGCGCACCGGTGCGCGTGACGCCACCGGAAAAGAAGGCCGACTACAAAGGGCCCGACGCCGATCTGCTGCGCCTGCAGGACGACGTGCTGTCGCTCGCGATCGAGGCGCTGCGCACGGCGCCGCCGGCGCCGAATACTGCAGGCAAGCCGTAGATCCGATGGAGCAACCGCAGGCAGCCGCGCACGGCGCGGGCGAGCCGGAACGCAAACCGAATATCCCGGTCTCGCCGGACGCCGAAGTCGTTCCCATCGAACGGCTCAAGCAGTACCCGTTTCTCAGCACCTGCAGCGACATCGTGCTGAAGAAGCTGCAGCCGCAATTCGCGGAACGGCGCTACGAACCCGGCGCGACGATCCTGCAGCTCGGCGGCTACTCCGACGCCGCCTACTACGTCGCGTCCGGCGTCGTGAGCGTGCGTGTGACGCCGGTGAATGCGTCACGCCGCGAGGCGCGAGCGGCCGAATCGGCGGCGGCGCCCAAGTCGATGGCCGATCGGATGCAGGAGGTGCTGTCGCGCAAAGGGACCGAGCAGGCGGTGCAGCGGCCGCGGGTCTCGCCCGACGGCACGATCATGCTCACCGATCTGCCCGTCGATCTGCGTGCCGACCAGGAAGTGCTGCTCGAGGCCGGGGAGGTTTTCGGCGAGATGAGCGCGCTGTCGCGCTACCCGATCTCCGCCGACGTGATCGCGCGCAGCGACGTCACCTGCCTGTTGATCCGCACCGCCGGCCTGCGGCTGATGTTCAAGCAGAAAGAACTGGCGCCGTTCAAGAAGATGATCGACGACCGCTACCGCGCGCGGACGCTCGCGAATCATCTCCGCAACGTGTCGCTGTTCGGCGGCCTGAGCGACGGCACGATTGCCTCGCTGCGCGAGAAAGCGGAGCTGCTGTCGTTCGAGCCGGGCAAGCAGATCGTCGAGCAGGGCGCCGCCGCCGACGCGTTCTATCTGGTGCGCGGCGGCTTCGTGAAGGTGGCGGTGAAGGCCGGCGAAGCCGACGCTGCCGTGACCTATCTTGGCAAGGGCGACTATGCCGGCGAGATCGCGCTGCTGCTCGACGAGCCGTGGCCGTTCTCGCTGTTCGCGCTCGAGCATGTCGAGATCGTCAAGATCCCGCGCGCTGATTTCCAAACCATCCTCACGCAGTACCCGGAGGTCCAGCGGCGGCTGTGGGAAGCCGGCGTCGAGCGGCTGAAGGCGCGCGGCATGGTCGCGCGCGAGCCGTTGACGTCGCGCTACTTGCAGATGGCGATGGACACCGGCCTGATTCACGGCGAGAGCGTGCTGCTGATCGATCTGACGACCTGCACGCGCTGCGACGACTGCGTGCGCGGCTGCGCCGAGACGCACGGCGGCGTGCCGCGATTCATCCGCGAAGGCAACAAGTTCCGCACCTGGAGCATCCCGACCTCCTGCTATCAGTGCACCGATCCGGTGTGCATGATCGGCTGCCCGACCGGCGCGATCACGCGGCCGCTCGGCACGCTCGAGGTCACGATCAACAAGGACACCTGCATCGGCTGCAGCAACTGCGTCCGCCGCTGTCCGTGGGGCAACATCGTCGAAGTGCCGTTCAGCAGCCCGACGCTGAACCGTGACATCAACCTCGCCACCAAATGCGATCTGTGTCTCGGCCGGCCCCAGGGCCCGGCCTGCGTGCAGAGCTGCCCGCACGGATCGGCCGTGCGCATCTCGTTCAAGGACCTGCCGGCGGTGAGCCGGACGCTCTCGCAATGACGCGGACGGTGCTGCGACCAAAGTGGCCGGCGTGGTTCCGCGGCTTCCTGATCGTGGCGGCAATGTCGCTGCTCGTCTATGCCGTGGCCGCGTGGGAATGGCCCTGGGCGCCGGGCCGGTGGGGCGGGTTGACGGCCGGCACGCTGGCCGCGCTGCTGTTCGTCGTCGACTCGCTGTATCCCTTTCGCCGCCGCTGGAACGCATGGCCGTTTGGCACCGTGCAGCGATGGCTGCAGTTCCACGTCTACGGCGGCGGCATCGCCGCGCTGTACGTGTTGATGCACGTCGGCTTTCACCTGCCGAACGGTCTGTTTGGCTGGTGGCTGTTCCTGTTGTCGTTCTGGGTGATCGCGTCGGGGATGGCCGGTGTGTACCTGCAGAAGCAGATCCCCTCGGTGCTCGCCAACAACCTCGCCGTCGAAGCGATCTACGAGCGGATTCCCGAGTTGACGACGAGGCTGCAGGCCGAGGCCGACAAGCTGCTCACCGGCGCGCCCGACCTGCTGCAGCGCTTCTATTCGTCGAACACGCGCGCGTCGCTGGCGGCGGTGTCGCCGGCCTGGTCGTATCTCGTCGACTTCCGCGCCGAGCGCGAGCGGCGCATGGCGCCGTTCAAGGAAGTGACGACGTATCTGTCGGACGCCGATCGCGTGAAGCTGACGGATCTGCAGGCGATCGTCAGCGAGAAGTTCGAGCTGGATGTGCAGTACAGCCTGCAGCGGATGTTGAAAGTGTGGGTGCCGCTGCACGCGGTCCCGGCGGTGGTGCTGATGGGACTGTTAGTGGTGCACGTGGCTGCGGTGCTGCTGTTTTGAGGTGGGGCTAGGGGCTAGGGGCTAGCTGTCACTAAGGAGCGCGAAGGCTTCAGCCGAGCGACGGCAAGCCCTCAGCCCCCAGCCCCCAGCCCCCAGCCCCGACAGAATTCAGACGATGGCGCGTAACGTACAACCCGGAACGCCCGATCGATCGCCGCGGTACATCTTTCCCGCCGGCACGCGGCGGAGTCTGCGCTTTGCGGCGATCGGCGCGGCGGTGCTCGCGGCGATCATCGGGATCGCCTACGCCGCCGGCTTGAAGCGCGTCTCGTCGCCTGGACCGGTCGCCTCGTCGCACTCGCCGATCGAAACGCGCTGCGAGCAGTGCCACACCGTCGGCCACGGCGTCGCCGACGTCCGCTGCGAGCGCTGCCACGATCCCGGCGGCGCCGATCGCTTCACGCAGCCGGGGCACGTGCTGTTCGGCAGCGGCAACGCGCACAAGGCGGCACTCGCGCCGACCGTGGAATGCGCGGCGTGTCATACCGATCACCGCGGCCGGACGACGCCGCTGAAACATACCGACGATCGCAACTGCGCCGAGTGCCACGATTTCGCGTCGCTGAAGAACCACCCGGAATTCGCCGCCGTGCGCGCGCAGATCTCGACCGGCGCGGGCCTGTCGTTCGGCCACCAGCGGCACATCGCCGAGGCGGCGAAGATCGGCAAGAAATGCGAAGCGTGCCACGAGCCGACCGCCGATCTCGTCGGCTTTCAGCCGATGACCTTCGATCGCCACTGCGCCGCCTGCCATACCAAGGACGGCGCAGTCACCGGCGAAAGCGAAGCGGTCTCGCCGGAGTTCCTCACCGCGGCCACCGATGCGTCGGCCGGACGCCCGCCAACCCAGACGCCGGCGGAACTCGGCCGCATCGTGCTCAGCGGTATGAAGCACAAGGATCCGTGGGTCCTCTACAACGCGGTGCGCCTGCGGCGGATGATCGATCCGTCTGGTGTGGGCGCCGAAGCGGCGGCGCTGCGCGCGCAGATTGCCTATCTCACCCAGCAGACCACCGGTCAGCCGCTCTCGAATGTCGCCGTCGCCGATCTCGAGAAGTGGCAATCGACGCTCGAGCAGGATCTGACCCGGATCGATCAGCGGCTCGCCTCGAAGAGCGCCTCCGGCGGTGATGACGCGGCGTTGAACGAGATGCGGAGCGCGGTGCAGCAGGTCGCGCGGCAACTGACGGCCGTGGAACCGGAAGCGAAGGCGCTCGACACGGACGCGCAGAAAGCGCCGGCGCCGGCAGCGCCCGCCGGCGGCGATGCCGGCGCCAAGGCGTTCGACACGCGCAAGGGCGAACTGCTGGCCATCCTCGACGCGATTGCCGCGCGCGGCGACAAGGCGCTCGCCGATCGCGCGGCGGCGCTGCGCAAGCAGGTCGAGTCGCTGCAGCCGTCCAATGGCGGCGGGCAGGCCGACGTCGCGGCGCTGTCGGCGCGACTGCGAAGCCTCGACGATGTCCTCGGCGCTGTGCGCGCGACCGATGACCCGCAGGCGCAATACGTCGCCGGCCAGATCGGCGCGTTGAAAGAGGTTGCCCAGAGCCAGATCAATGGCGGCCTGGCGCCCGACGCGTTCGAAGATCGCCGCCGCGAACTGCTCACCGTGCTCGACGCCATCGATCGCACCGGCAACCCGGAACTGATGGCACGGGCCGCGGTCCTGCGGCAGCGCGTCCTGTCGCTGCAGCCGGGCAGCTACGGCGACGCCGGGCTGCGCGACGAGCGCGCTCGGACAGTGAAGCTGCTCGATCGCATCGAGGTCGAGATCGAGCTCGCCAAACAGGGCGACCAGGCGGCGGCGTCGGCCGCATCGGGACGAGACGCCGCGCAGCTGCAGACGTCGCTCGCGCGGTTGAAGACGCAGCTGGCGGCGCTGCAGGCCGGCGGCCGGCCGGGCACGGCCGATACGCCTGCGGACTTACGCAAGGCGACGGCAACCCTCAACAACATGCTCGCGCCGTGCCTCAAGTGTCACGTGTTGGACGGCGCGCGGATCGCGCCGGTCGCCGCCGATCCGAAAGTCTTCGAGCGATCGGTGTTCAACCACAAGCCGCACGTCGAGCACGCCGACTGCGCGTCGTGCCACAAGAGCGTCGAGACGAGCACCAGGGCGACCGACGTCAACGAGCCCGGCGTCGCCAACTGTCAGAGCTGCCATGCCCCGTCGAAGGCGCGCGCCGACTGCGCTGCGTGCCACTTCTACCATCCGCCGTCGCTGGCGCGGCTGGTCGGGGCGCTGTGAGCGCGCGCTTGATCGGGCGAACCGGCCGCACCGCGGGCCAGGATTTCGCGATCACCGGCGTCGCCGCCATCGGCGCGGCGCCCGACAGCGAAATCCGGATCGTGGCGCCGGGCGTGTCGCGTAAGCACGCGCGGATCGTGGTCGAGAACGACCAGTATTTCATCGAGGACGCCGGCGCGACCAACGGCACGTTCCTGAACGGCGGCCGCGTCACGCGCGAGCCGCTTCGCCATCTCGACGTGATCACGCTCGGCCGCGACGTCGATCTGATCTTCCTCAAGCGCGAGGGCGAGGCGCCCGCTGCGCCGGCGCCCGATCGGATCACCGCCGCACGCGTGCAGATCATCGATGGCCCCGACGCCGGCTCCGTCGTCGACCTGCCGAAAGGCGAGGTCACGTTCGGGCGGGCGCCGTCGTGCAACGTCGTGCTCGCCAGCGGGTTGATCTCGAAAGTGCACGCGCGCATTCAACGGACCGCGAACCAGGTGGTACTGCAGGATCTCCAGTCGATCAACGGCACGTTCGTGAACGGCGGACGGGTCGACTCAGTGCAGGTGCTGAAGAACGGCGACGTGATCAACTTCGCCGGGGTGCGGAGCGTATCGGTCGCGATCGACGGTCCTGGCGCGGCGATGAAGACGACCGTTGCGGCGGCGATCAGCGACGAGCCGGCGTTCAACCAGGAATGGAAAACGCGGTTCGTGTGGGCGCCCGACGAGCTGGCGGCGATCGAAGCGGCGCGCGCCGAAGCAATGCAGCTCGCGGCGCTGCGCAGCGCGCCGGCCGCGGAAAAGAAAGCGGCGCCGGCGCCGTTGCCGCGACGCACCGATGCGGCAAAAGCCGAAGGCGCTGCGGGCGCAGCCGCGAAGCCCGCGCCTGCGCCGCCGAAACCGGCGGCACCGCCACCGAAGCCCGCTGCGGCGCCTGTCGCACCGAAGCCGGCCGCAGCGGCAGCGAAGCCTCCAGCTGCAGCTGTCGCGCCCAAACCGGCGGCCGCGGAGCCGGCGAAGGCCGACGTCGCGAAGCCGACCGTCGCGGCGCCGCCGATTGCGCCGAAGCCGACGCCGCCGGTCGCGCCGAAATCCGAAGGTGCGCACGAAGGGGTCGCACCGCGCGCAGCGGTTGAGGCCGCGCGCGCGGCGAATCCGCCTGCTCCGCCGGTGCGCGCCGCCGAAGTACCCGTGGCGCCAGTCACGCCGTCCACGCCGCCGGCTACGGCCGCAGAAGCGCAGGCACACGTCGCCATGCCAGCGGGGCCTGCGCAGGCTGCGATGCAGGATGCCGAAGCGGCGGTGAAACCCGGCGCGCCGATTCCGGTGACAAAAGATTCGGCCGCGGCGGAGGTCTTGAAGCCAGCCGCGCTGCCACCGGTTGCGCAGAAGCCGCCACCCGTCCCTTCGAAACCGCCGACACCTGTGACGCCGAAACCGCCGACGCCAGCCGAGGTCGAGGCGGATCGCACGATTGTGAAGGTGCCCGACGACGATCGCACCATCGTCGTGCCGAAGACGCCGCGGCTGAGCGGCGTGCGACTGGTCGGCGCCGGTGCGCCGATTTCAGTCGGCGTCGGCACGTTCGTGATCGGCCGCGCTGTCGGCGCGGACGTCCGCCTCGACGATCGTCAGGTGTCGCGTTCGCACGCGCGGCTCGTCGTCGACGAGACCTCGGCGTCGATCGAGGACCTGCAGACGGTGAACGGGACGCTGGTCAACGGGAAAGAAGTGAAGGCGCGTCAGCCGCTGCGCCACGGCGACACCGTGCAGTTCGGTGCGTCGGAGTTCAAGGTGGAACTGATCACGACCTGAGAGATGCCGATGCCCGTATTTCGATCGAGGATGGTGGTCGCGGCCGCGTGCGCTCTGCTGTTCCTGCTCGCGCCGCGGACGGCCGCCGCGCAGGCGCGCGCCACGCTTCGCGGCACGCTCCGCAACGCCGCCGGTGCACCGCAGCCGAACGTCACCATCAACGTCGTCAATCTCGATACGGAGAACGAGCGACAGGTCATCACCGAGGCGGACGGCACATGGACGATGGGCGGCCTGTTGCCGGGGCGCTATGAGATCCGCGTCGACGAAGCCGGATTCGCGCCGCTGCGCCAGGCGGTGACGCTGACGGCGGGGCAGCAGAGCACGCAGACGCTGACGCTTCGTCCGGCCGCCGCGCCGGCGCAACCCGCACCGGCGCCACCGCCGCCAGCGCCGACTCCGGCGCCGCGACCTGCACAGCCAGCGCCGACACCGGCGCCCACGCCGCCGCCCGCAGCGCCCGCGGCGCCGCCACAGCCCGCGCCGCCGGCGCCGCCCGCTGTCGTCGTGCCCGACTACATTCCCGCGCCGGATCGCTGGCGCCTCGAATTCCCGGTGTGGCAGCGGTATCCGCCCGATGTGCCCGGGCACCATCCGTACAGCGACGGACGGAAGATCGATCCGTATAACCGGAACGTGCTGAAGGGGGACTACCCGGCATTCGGCACGCAGGACGTGTTCGTGGTGTTGACCGGCGTGGTCGAGACGCCGTTCGAGTACCGGCGGGCGCCGACGCCAAGCGGGGTCAGCCAGGCCGAACCGGGGTCGGACCAGTTCTTTGGCAAGCCGGAGCAGTTCTCGTTCGCATCGGAAGCGGTCGGTTCGCTCGAGATCTTCAAAGGCGACACGTCGTTCAAGCCGCGGACGTGGGCTCTCCGCGTGACGCCGGTCTTCAACCTGAACTATGTCAACGTCGGCGAATCGAACGTCGTCAATGCGACACCGGAAGAAGGGCGGACGCGACGCCGCACCGACATCGCGCTGCAGGAAGCCTTCGGCGAGGTGAAGCTGTTCGACGTCGGCTCGAACTACGACTTCGTGTCGATTCGCGCCGGAATCCAACCGTTCACGAGCGACTTCCGCGGCTTCCTGTATCGCGACACCAACCTTGGCGTGCGGCTGTTCGGCACCTTCGGGCGCAATCGCAACCAATGGAACATCGCCGCGTTCGATCAGCTGCAGAAGGAAACCAACAGCGAGCTGAACCTGTTCGAGCGCCGTGATCAGAAGGTGATCATCGCGAATTACTTCCGGCAGGACTTCCTGACCCAGGGCTACACCATTTCGCCGAGCTTTCACGCCAACTTCGACAAGGGCGCCGGATTCTTTTTCGACGAGAACGGGTTCCTGGTGCAGCCGGCGCCAATCGGCGACATCCGTCCGCACGAAGTGAAGGCGTTCTATGCCGGCATTGGCGGCGACGGCCACTGGGGATCGGTGAACGTGTCGCACCAGTTCTACCAGGCGTTCGGCACCGATGAGTTCAACGGCATCTCCGGTCGCGAGGTCGACATCAACGCGCAGTTCGCGTCGGCGGAATTCTCAGTCGATCGCAATTGGTGGCGGATCAAAGGGTCGGTCGTCTACGCATCGGGCGACCAGGATCCGGACGACGACAAGGCGAAGGGGTTCGACGCGATTTTCGACAACCCGAATATTGCCGGGGGGCCGTTCAGTTTCTGGAACCGTGAAGGCATCCGGTTGACGCAAACGCTGGTCGGCCTGACGCAGCGCAGCAGCATCCTTCCGACCTTGCGTACGAGCAAGACCGAAGGGCAGGCGAACTTCGTCAACCCGGGACTGCTGCTCTACAACGCCGGCGTCGACGCCGATCTCACGCAGAAGATGCGGTTGTCGGTGAACGCCAACTTCCTGCAGTTCCGCTACACCGACGTCCTGCAGCGCGTGCTGTTCCAGGAAAACATCGAGAAGTCGATCGGGATGGATTACAGCGCGGGCGTCCAGTGGCGGCCGGCGTTGAACGATCAGATCGTGGTCACCGCCGGCGCATCGGTCTTCATGCCGTCGGCGGGGTTCAAGAACATTCTCACGAGCGATCGGCTGTTCGCGCCGTTTCTCGTGCTGACGCTCAGGTACTGACGCTCTCGGGTCTCGGGGCTCGGGGCTAGCCGAATGACGAATTCATCGACGCGACAGCTAGCCCCCAGCCCCCAGCCCCGACGGCGACGGAGTTGTTGATGCAGACACGGATCGCCGCGTCGGTGCGGCTTGCTGGAATTCTCGTCGCGGTTGGCTGGGTCCCGGTTATCGGTCCGTCGCTGCTCGCGCGCGGCGCGGCGGTGCCGGTGCCCGTCACCGGGCATGGACCGGTGCGTGTCGGGCTCGTGCCGGCGCATGTGGCGGCGGCGCCGCCGTCCGCGCCGCAGGTGCCGCGGCAACAGAGCGACGCCGACGTCGCGCGCAAGAGTGCGGGCTGCCTCACGTGCCACAAGCCGGACAGCCCGTCGATGCACACGAAAGCCAAAGCGATCGGCTGCATTGATTGCCACGGTGGCGACGCCGCGGCGACGCTGCCGTCGGGTGCGGCGCCGAACAGCGGTCCGTTCAACGATACAAAGAAGAAAGCGCACGTCCAGCCGAAGCTCGATATCTGGAAGACCTCCGGCAACCCGGAGCGATCGGCGGCAGCAGTGCTGCAGGAATCGATCGACTTCATCCGCTTCGTCAACCCGGGCGATCTTCGCGTCGTCGATCAGACGTGTGCGCCGTGTCACCTCGAAGAAGTGACGCGCGTGCGGACCAGCATGATGACGCACGGCGCGATGCTGTGGGGCGCGGCGCTGTACAACAACGGCGCCTTTCCGCTGAAGACGTACCAGTTCGGCGAGTTCTACACGCGTGGCGGCAAGCCCGGCAGCGTCGTGATCGATCCGCCGCCGTCACCGCGCGACATGGCCCGCTTCGGCTGGCTGCCGTTCCTGATGCCGCTGCAGCGCTGGGAAGTATCGCAGCCGAGCAACATCCTGCGGATTTTCGAAGACGGCGGCCGCAAGCCGATCGAGCAGGGCATCCCCGATCCCGAGGAGCAGCCCGGTCGTCCGGCCGGACGCTTCAGCAATCGCGGCTACGGCACGTTGAACCGCACCGATCCGGTGTTCATCGGCCTGCAGAAGACGCGCCTGTTCGATCCGACCCTGAACTTTTTCGGCACCAACGATCAACCGGGCGACTATCGATCGAGCGGCTGCACGTCGTGCCACACGATCTACGCCAACGACCGATCGCCGATCACGTCGGTGAACTACGCGTCGGCCGGGAACGAAGGCAAGACGCAAACCGGCGATCCGATGATTCCGAAGACCGAGCCGGGGCATCCGATCTCGCACACCTTCACCAACGCCATCCCCACCAGCCAGTGCATCGTCTGCCACATGCACCCGGGCACGAATGTCGAGATCACCTATCTCGGGCTGACCTGGTGGGACAACGAGACCGACGGCGACAAGATGTATGCGGCCAGGCCGCCGCAGCTCTCATCAGCTCGGCGCGTCGAGATCGCGAACCGCAATCCGGAAGGCAGCGCGCTGCGTGGCCAGTGGGGCGACGTCTCGTTCCTGCAGAAGACCGGCACGCCGGAATTCAACGCCACGCTGAAGAACACGCAGTTCGCCGATTTCCACGGTCACGGCTGGCTGTATCGCGCGGTCTTCAAGCGCGACAAGAAGGGCAACCTGCTCGACGCGCAGGACCGGCCGGTGACCGACGGCAGCGCGAAGGCGCTCGGCGACGCGTTCAACTTCAGGAACTGGCCGGCGCCGGTCGAGGACGACGCGCCGATTCCGAATCGTCCGGCGGCGCCGAACCGCGGGCCGGTGCGCGACGGTCTGCCGGTGCACCTGAAAGACATCCATCTCGAACGCGGGATGCAGTGCATCGACTGTCACTTCAAGCAGGACAACCACGGCAACGGCCATTTGATTGGCGAGACGCGGAACGCCGTGGAGATCGACTGCGTCGACTGCCACGGCACGGTCAACCAGCGCGCGACGTTGAAAACGTCGGGGACGGCGGCGCCGAATCGCGGCCCTGACGGCGGCACCGATCTCACCGAGCTGCAGACGCCGTTCGGCGATCCGCGATTCGTTCCGGCGCGCGGCGCGCGGACCACCGTCGTGCAGCGATCGATGGTCGTGAAAGGCCTGCAGTGGCAGGTCCCCCAGGTGATCGACTCGGTCACGCCCGGCAACCCGCGCTACAGCGAGAAGTCGGCGTGGGCGAAGCTGGTCGGGAAGGACGGCCGGACGTGGGGCAGCGCGAGCGCGCCGAGCGATCAGCTGGCGCACGACAACAGCAAGATGACCTGCTACACGTGTCATTCGTCGTGGATGACCAGCTGCTTCGGCTGCCATCTCTCGCAGTCGTCGAACCAGAAGCGGCCGAACCTGCACAACGAAGGCACCGACACGCGCAACTGGACCTCGTACAACTTCCAGGTGCTGCGCGACGATGTGTTCATGCTGGGCGTCGACGGGACGGTGACCGGCAATCGGATTGCGCCGGTGCGCTCGTCGAGCGCCGTTGTCGTGTCGTCAGAGGACATCAACCGGCAGCAGGTCTATTCCCAGCAGCAGACGATCTCGGCCGAGGGGTTTGCCGGGCAGGCCTTCAACACGCACGTGCCGCACACGGTGCGGACGCGCGAGACCAAGACCTGCACCGATTGCCACGTGTCGCAGGCCGGCGACAACAACGCGACGCTCGCGCAGTTGATGCTGCAGGGCACGAACTTCGTCAACTTCATGGGCCGCTTCGTCTACGTTGGCACGGGTAAAGGCGGCATCGACGCCGTCGCCGTCACCGAACGCGACGAGCCGCAGGCGGTGATCGGCAGCGACCTGCACAAGCTCGCGTATCCAGATGAATACGCGGCGCACCAGAAAAACGACAAGCGGCTGCAGACCGCCGTCCACCATGGATCGAACGAGGCGCTGTCGGTTCAGCAGCGCGGCGAGTACATCTACATCGCGGACGGCTCGGACGGCTTCCGTGTGTTCGACATCGCGCAGCTGAACCAGAAGGGCTTCTCGCAAAAAATCGTCACCGCGCCGGTGTCGCCGATCGGCCAGGACACCAACGTGAAAACGCGCTACGCCACGGCGGTCGCGTCGCCGACGACGCTCGGCGTCGATCCGGTGCGGACACACGCGGCGGAAAACCAGGAGCAGCCGATCGCGAAGGTCTACGGCTTCATCTACATCACCGATCGCGAAGAAGGGTTGGTCGTCTCGACGGCGGCGCCGCTCCTCGACGGCAACCCGCGCAACAACTTCCTGAAGCGGGCGGCGGCCTTCAACCCGAACGGGCTGCTGAACGGCGCCGTCAACCTGACCATCGCCGGCAACTACGCGTACATCGTCTGCACCAAGGGGCTCGTTGTCGTCGACATCACCGATCCGGTTGCGCCGAAGCTGGCAGGCCAGGTCGATGCGCCGGCGATCCGCGATCCGAAAGCGGTCCAGGTGCAGTTCCGCTATGCATTCGTGACCGACGCCGACGGGTTGAAGGTGGTGGACATCACCCAGCCGGCGCGGCCGCGGCTCGTGCAGGACGCGACCGTGCGGATCGAGTCGGCGAACGGCCTTTACGTGGCGCGCACCTACGCCTACGTCGCCAGCGGCGCGAAGGGGATCACCGTTGTCGACGTCGAGAAGCCGGAACAGCCGCGCGTCGACCAGGTGTTCGACGCGAACGGCGCGATCAACGACGCGCGCGACATCAAGATCGCGATGACCAACGCCAGCGTGTTCGCCTACGTCGCCGACGGGAGGAACGGACTGCGCGTGCTGCAGATGGTCTCGGCGAATCGCACGGCGGGTGCGTTCGGCTTCAGCCCGCGTCCGGCGCCCGAGTTGATTGCGACCTACAAGACGAGCGCGCCGGCGGTGTCCATTTCGAAGGGGCTCGATCGCGATCGCGCGGTGGACGAGAGCGGCAACCAGGTGTCGGTGTTCGGCCGCCGCGGATCGCGGCCGTTCAACGCCGAGGAGATGAAGCGGATGTACCTCCGCGGCGATCAGCTGTGGACGGTGTCGCCGACGATCCCCGCACGGCCGGCGGCGTCAACCCGCGGGACATCCTCCCGATAACCGAAGGAGCGCGAAGCCTTCAGCCGAGCGACCGCCGCTCGCCTGAAGGCTTCGCGCTACGGCGTTACGGACGGAGTCTCCACACGCTCGTCGCCGCGGCGACGTAGGTCGCCCCATCGGGTGCGAGGGCGAGCGCGCGGACGCGATCGACGTTCGCGATCGCGACTGCTTCGGTGCCTGTTGGCTGAAGCGTCGTCGGGTCGAACCGGACGCGCAGCAGCGTCCCCGACTCGGCCGATCCGATCAGCAGGTCCCCAGCACGTTCATCGCCCGCGGTGGCCACGGACGAAGGCATGAAGCCGTCCGGCAGGCGGTACGCGTGCCCGCCGTCGCCGGTTTCGCGCAACTGCGCCGAGCCGCCGCTGCGCCGATCCACCACCCAGGCATTGCGCGCGCCGCGCGGCCACGCCAGGCCAACTGGCGCGGCGACATCGATCGCGATCACCGGCGACAGCGCTCGCGAATCGTTCGGCGTCGTCCCGTCAGCGTTCAACCGCAACACCTTGCCGCTGAACGATGCGAAGTCGGCGCCGCGGCCGGCGTTGCCGCTGCCGTCGAAGGCGGCGTACAACCGGCCGTCCGCCCCGCACCGGAGCGCCGCGCGCGCCGAGGCCGCCGCCGGAATGCGGTCGACCAGCACCACGCGATCGGCAAGCGTGCCATTGGCTTCGCGAAAGCGCGCCAGCGTGAACGTGGACGTGTTGCCGCGGTTGCCCTCCGTGTAAATCGCGAAGACGAAATGCGTGCGCGCGAAGTCGGGATCGATGGTGATTGCGAGCAGTCCCGATCCGCCGTCGGTGACCGCTTCGCGCGTACGCGCCGCTCCGTCGATAACCACGACGGTTCCTGCCTGCTCCGCGACGAAGAGTCGACCGTCCGGCGCGAACGCCAGGTCGATCGGATCGACCAGCTCGTCGCTCACGAGGTCGCTCTGATGCTCGACCGATTTGTCGGTTCTCGCGAAGGCAGACGGCGTCTCGCTCCGTTGAACCGCTGGCGTCCGGGGCGCGTCGCCGGCGCGCCGCGGCGCAGACAGGTCGCCGGCATGCTCCGCCGTTGTCGTCACCAGCGTGACCTGGAGCGCCGCCGACCGTGTGCTCTCGAGCAGCGCGCCGTCGTTGACGAACGAGGCGACCTGCAGGCTGTGCGCGCCAGGGGTCAGCGGCGGCAGCGCCGCGGTGCACGCAAAGGTGGTCGCGCCGGCGTTCTGCGCGCACGCCACGCCGCTCGCGACACTGCGCGTGCCGTCGACATAGATCGCGTAGCCGAAGGTGGCGAGTTCCACCGCGTCGCTCGCCGGTTGATCCCATCCGATTCTTTCCGTGCCGGTGACGGTCACCGGCGTCGACGGCGGCGTAAGGACCGGTGGCGAAGGCGAACCACCGCCGCAGGCGACAGTCGAGCTGGTCAACAGAATCGCGAGTCGGCGCACTTGGGTAGCATACAGTTGCGTCACTGAACGTAGGGCTGAGAGCCCGCACCTGCAGTGAGACACGTCGAATGACGACAAACACGACACGGCACGTTGGGAGTGTGCGGTCAGCGGCGATTGTTTTGTTTGTGGCGATCGCTGTCGTCGACCTTGGTGCGCAGATTCGGGCTCGCGTGCAGGCCTCGGGGTTCGACGTGCCGGTTGGGTTCGTGCAGGATCCGACCGATCGGGCGACGCAGTTTGTCGTGCAGCAGAATGGCCGCATTCGCGTGCTGCGCAGCGGCGCGATCCTGCCGCGCGATTTTATCGACGTGTCGGCGGCGATCGTCTCGGGCGGCGAGCAAGGGCTGCTCGGCCTCGCCTTTCCGCCGAACGCGGCGACGACGCGGCGGCTCTTCCTCGACTTCACCAACCGCTCCGGCGACACCGTCGTCGCCCGGTTCCGCCGGTCCGATGACGCGGCCGTTGCCGATCCGGCGACGCGGTTCGATCTGCGGTGGGGAAGTCCGACGGCGCCGGCGTTCATCGCGCAGCCGTTCGCGAATCACAATGGCGGCAACCTCGTGTTCGGTCCCGACGGGTTTCTCTACATCGGCCTCGGCGACGGCGGATCGGGCGGCGACCCCGGCAACCGCGCGCAGAATCCGGCTGAGCTCCTCGGCAAGATGCTGCGGATCGACGTCAGCGTCGCCGACACCGATCCGATCGGCTACCAGATTCCGTCCGCCAACCCGTTCGTGCGAGGCGTGCCGGTCGCGGCGCGGCCCGAGATCTGGGCGTTCGGGCTGCGCAACCCGTGGCGCTACAGCTTCGACGATCCGGCGCGCGGCGGCACCGGCGCCCTGATCATCGGCGATGTCGGACAGAACGCGTTCGAGGAAGTGGACTACGAGCCGCGCACAAGTGCCGGCGGCCGCAATTACGGATGGCGACTGCGCGAAGCCGCGCACGACTATGACCGCTCGCAGCCGGCGGCGTACACGCCGCTGACCGAACCGATTCACGAGTACGACCACACCGCCGGCGCGTCGATCACCGGCGGGTTCGTCTACCGCGGCAGCGCGCTGCCGGCGACGTTTCGCGGCCGCTATTTCTTCGCCGATCTCCTCGGCCGGGTCTGGTCGCTCGGACTGAGCATCGACGCCACGACGGGCGAAGCGCGTACCGTCGACGTGATCGAGCACACACAGGAACTCGGCGGCACCGCGAGCCTGGGCTTCATCAGCTCGTTCGGCGTAGATGCCGACGGCGAACTCTTCATCGTCGGCTACACGACCGGAAAAATCTTCAAGATCATCGGCCCGCCCGCCGCGCCAGGGACGCCAACGGGCCTCAGAATCGTGCGCTGATGGTGAAGCGCGTCGGGGCTGGGGGCTAGGGGCTAGCCACGACGGTCCGGCTAAAGCCGGACACTACCGGAATAAAGCTAGCCCCCAGACCCGAGCCCCGACTCTGCTCAGCGTCAGTGGGTCATCGAGTAGAGCAGCGTGTCGACTCCGAACGCATAACCTGGTCCGGCGAACTGCTCGAAGTACTCGCGGCTCTCGCCTTCGCGTTCGAACGCGTCGCCGAAGTCGGTGTTGTGGGTCATCACGACCAGGACATGGCCGCTGCGATCCGCGATCGCGCGCACGTGCGCCTCGGCGCTGAGGCTGCCGCGCTCGGAGGTGCTGCCGCGCGTGCCATACCAGAATCCGATCGACGGAATCTGCGGGATCTCACGGACGTCGTAGAGCATGTGAAACAGCTGATGGTCGAGCGGCACGTCGAACATCGGGTAGTCGGCCGTCGGCAGCGCCTTGCGGATCTCGTTCTCCCAGTGCGCGAAGGCGTAATCGCCCCAGAAATCGTCGGCCCACAGGAACCCGCCGCGCTGCAGGTAGGTGCGCAGCGCCGCCGCCTCGGCGTCGTCGAAGAACGCGCCGCCGGGCTCGGTCATCATGATGAACGGACAGCGCGCGAGCGTCTCCTCGTCGGTGAGCCGAATCAGGATGTGGTTGAAGTTGCCGTCGGCGGCGCGGCTCACCGAAGTGCGCGTCAGCTCGGAAAACCGATACGAGAGATTCTGGTCGGCACGCGGCCAGTCCACCGACCAGCCGCCGCCGTCGCCGTCCGGCGCGTTGCGGAACATGATCCGGCAGAACTGAAAGGCGCCGTCGTAGGGCGGGTTGGGGCCGATGCGCGGCTGGAAGAATCGTCCGCCGCCGCGCCGCTGGAACTGCGCCGCCGCCGTCGCGCCGAAGACGGCGATGATGATCGCGCCGGCAACAACGGCTCGCATCGACCTCACGACGGGCAGTGTAGCACCGTGGTGTTCGCCCGTAGTGTCCGCCTTCAGGCGGACGTGGACGCGGGTCACGCGTCCGCATTGTCGCGCGGCGGTACGACGGTCCGGCTAACCGCCTCCGCCGAGGCTACGGCGGTCCGCAGAAGCGTTCCGCGAAGGCGGAAGCCGGACACTACGGATGGGTCGTCCGGGCTTCGTCGGTGCGGTAGTAGACCGCGTCGACCGGGATCTTCGAACCCTGATAGTCGCGTTCCTTGAACGGGTAGACGGGCCGCGGCTTGCTGTTGATGAACGCGGCGACCTGCTGGGCCTCCTCGTCGGTGAGGCTGCCGGGGTTCAGATAGGGCATCGAGTAGCGGATGATCCCGGCGAGCGTGTAGACGCGCGCGGCGCCGGCGCCGTCGTTCCACGAGCCAGGTCCCCAGAGCGGACCCGCTTTCTTGTCGCCGATCTGCACGCCCTGTCCGTCGGCGCCGTGGCACGAGACGCAGCGCTCGGCGTAGATCGCCTCGCCGGCGTGGGCGTCGATCTTCGAGACCGGGACGAGCTTGTCGGCGGCGATCGCGTTGCGGCCGCGCCACGACGGGCTTGCGCCGACGGCGTGGCCGCGTCCGAGCCACGACAGATACGCACTCAGCGCGAGCACTTCCTTCGATGTCGGCGTCGGGAGATCCTCTTCTCCGTGTCCCGTCGCGTTCTCGCTGCGCATGAAACAATCGACGACGCGATCGGCCACCGTGATGAGGCGCGCCGCGCGGTTGTTGTACTCGGGAAACATGCCGGCGACACCGACGAGCGGCAGCGCGCGCTCGCGCTGTCCGGCGTTCAAATGGCAGTTCGTGCACGCCACCGCGCCCCCGGTGAAGCGGCCGGCCTCACGCGGAGTGTCGACGAAGATGCGATAGCCCCACTTGATCTGTTCGGCGAGCTTCGCGTCGCCGGCGATCGGCTGCGCGAGCGGGTCGAGCGGGATCTGCCACGCCGTCACCATCGTCGTGCTCGCCGGCACGAGCGGGTTCGGTGGCGCCTTCGGCTTCGAGCAGGCTCCGTGGCAGAGAGCCGTCACCGCAATCGCACAGACAGCGCGTCTCACGGCGACAATTTTATTACCAGTCCCGGTCATCCGGGTGAATTCCGCGGTGCCGGCACCGGATCGGACGGGTCCGGCCAATAGACACGCGACAGGTAGTGCAAGGCGATGCCGATGCCCCACCGGTTCGGCGCGGTCCAGACCAGAACGATGCCGAGGACCGCGAAGGTGATCAGGCCGAGGACGTGGTGCGTCCGGCCGTAGCCAAAGTAGATCAAGACGATGATCGCGGCGACCGGCAGCCGATCGCCGATGATGGTGAAGGCCCAGGTATCGCCGGGGTTCCGCTCGTAGACCAGGCCGCACACCGAGCAGCGCTCGAGGTGATGCGCCCAGCCGGAGAAGAGCGCGCCTTCGCCGCAGTGCGGACAGCGTCGGCGCATGCCGCGGCGAAGCGCGGTCAGGATCACTGCACGTTCAAGAGCGTCACGTCGAACAGCAGCGTCCCGTTCGGTGGAATCTTCGACGGATCCGGCGTCGACGATCCGTAGGCGAGCTCCGGCGGGATGATGAGCCGCCGCTGTCCGCCGATCCGCATCCCGAGGATCCCCTGGTCCCAGCCGCGAATCACGCGTCCTGCGCCGAGCACGAAGCTGATCTGGTTCGAGTCGAACTGGTTGCCCTTACCGCTCGGCTTCGACGTGTCGTACAGCCACCCTGTATACGAGACCGAGACCGTGTTTCCGTTGTTCGCCGTCGCACCCGTGCCGACCACTAAATCGGTCTGGACGTAGGGCGAACTGGATGTGCTGGGTGCGGTCGGCGTGCTGTCGCTCGAACCGCCGCAGCCGAACGCGCACGCGAGCAGCGTCGCGAGAATGATCCTTCGGGTCATTTGTTGAGTCTACACCGGCGCGCGATGCCTCCAAATCCCCGGATTCGTTGCACGCCGCCGACTGTCTGTAAGGAAACACCGCGGTTTTGCTTTGACACGTCGATCTCGGGGCCGTAGATTTCATCCGACTTATATATCGCGTCGGCGCCGCACTCGTCTCGTCACAAGGAGCGATCATGCAGAGACCGGGATTTCGGTGGCGCGTTGTTCCAGGGCTTTTCGTTTTCATGATGCTGCCGGCCATCGCCTCGGCGCAGAGCGCGATAGCCGGCGTGGTCAAGGACACCTCGGGCGCGGTGATGCCGGGCGTCACCGTCGAAGCGGCAAGCCCCGCTCTCATCGAGCGGACACGATCGGTTGTCACCGACGGCCAGGGTCTCTACAAGATCGTGGATCTCCGTCCGGGCGTCTACGACGTGACCTTCACGCTCCCCGGGTTCAACACCGTGAAGCGCGACGCCGTTGAACTGCCGGCCAACTTCACCGCGACAATCAACGCCGAACTTCGCGTCGGCTCGCTCGAGGAAACGGTCACGGTGTCCGGTCAGTCGCCGGTCGTCGACGTGCAGAACGCGGTGCAGCAGACGGTGCTCAACCGGCAGGTGCTCGACGCGGTGCCGACCGGCCGCAGCATTCCGACGCTCGGGGCCCTCCTGCCCGGCGCACGTCTCGCGCTGCCCGACGTCGGCGGCACCTCGGGGATGCAAAACCGCGATCTCACGGTCCACGGCTCCGACGGTCGCGACACCACCTTCCAGGTCGACGGCATGACCTTGAACGGGATCGAGGGCGACGGCAGCGTCCAGAGCTACTTCAACGAAGCGATGTTCGAGGAGATCAGCTACCAGACGAGCGCCATCAACGCCGAAGTGTCGGCCGGCGGCGTGCGCGCGAACATGATCCCGCGCGACGGCGGCAACCAGTTCCGGGGCACGGCGTTCTTCTCGGCGGCGAACCAGGGCCTCCAGTCCAACAACAGTGACGAGGCACGGGCGCAGGGGCTCGCGGCGCCCGACAGCCTGAACAAGGTGTGGGATTTCAACGTATCGGAAGGCGGGCCGATCAAGAAGGACAAGCTCTGGTTCTTCACCGCCTATCGCGACTGGGGCGTCTATCAGTACATCGCCAACAGCTTCTTCAAGAACGGCGACCAGACGATCGACGATGCGAGCATCCGCAGCGGCATGCTGCGTCTGACCACGCAGGTCGGATCGAAGAACAAGTTCGCGGTGTATCTCGATCGCATCCGCAAGTTCCGCGGCCACGAGAACTCGGCGCCGGCCGGTTACGCGATTGCCGGCGAGGCGACCGACATCCGCGCGCCGAAGCAGTACTACACCACCGAAGCGAAGTGGACGAGCACGGTCAGCAGCAAACTGCTCGTCGAAGCCGGTCTCGCGATCAACAACGAGAGCTACAGCCTCGAGCCGGTGCCGGAAGGCGTCGGCGTGATCCCGCGCCGCGACACGATTCTGCAGACTTCTTACGGCGCGTACGACGGCGGACTCTACTATCGCGAGCCGATTCGCCACACCGCCGTCGCCTCCGCGTCGTATGTCACCGGTTCGCACGCCTTCAAGGCCGGCATCCAGTACGGGTGGGGCTACTTCTGGCGGCAGCGCGCCGAGGTGGCCGACTTGATTCAGCTGTATCGCAGCGGCGTGGCCTCGCAGGTGATCATCCACAACACGCCGCAGGATTCGCTGCAGAACATGAACGCCGACCAGGGCATCTACGCGCAGGATTCGTGGACGGTCGGCCGCTTCACGATCAACCCCGGCGTCCGCTTCGAGCACTTCAACGGATCGTTCGGCGGGCGCGGCGTCGCGCCCGGCCGCTTCGTGCCGGCGCGCGATTTCCCGGTGGTCAACGACGTGCCGAACTGGAACGACGTCTCGCCGCGCGTCGGCTTCGCGTGGGACGTGCAGGGCAACGGCAAGACGGCGGTGAAGGTCGGGACCGGCAAGTACGTCCGCGCCTACAGCACCGGTTTCGCCGAAACCTACGATCCGGAGTTCTACACGAGCGCGACGGTCACCTGGAACGACTTGAACGGCGACGACATCGCGCAGGGCAGCCGCGGCTGCGTGTTCCGGACGCCTGGTTGCGAGATCGACTTCTCGACCCTGCCGGCGAACTTCGGCGCCAAGCCGCTGCAGAATCCGGCGGACGGGATCGCGCGCCCGTACCAGATCGAGACCAACGTCAGCGTCCAGCGAGAGATTATCCCTGGCACGTCGGTGACGGTGAGCTATTTCCGGCGCGACTACCGGAACCTGATCTGGTCCGACAACATCGGCATCGATCCGGCGGACTACACGCCGTTCACCGTGCCGAGCCCGCTCAACGACGGCTCGACGTTGACGCTCTACAACCTGAACCCGGCAAAGGCGAGCGCGTTCAACCTGCTCGATCAGAACTCGTCGACGAACTATCGCAAGTACACCGGCTACGACGTGAACTTCAACAGCCGGATGAAGGGTCTGACGGTGTTCGGCGGCGTCAGCCTCGGCCACCAGGTGTCGAATACGTGTCAGGTGGAAGACCCGAACCTGACGCTCTACTGCGATCAGTCGCAGCTTGACATCCCGTACTACACGCAGGTGAAGTTGAATGGCAGCTACATGCTGCCGTGGCAACTGTCGGTCAGCGGCACGTTCCAGAGCTATCCGGGCGACGCGCGCAACGCCTCGATGGACACGCTCATCGCGGCCGAAGATCCGTCGCTGCGGGTCAACTGGCAGGTGGATCGCCCGACGTTCCTGCGCCTCACCGGGCAGCCGCTGACGCAGTCGTCGATCACGCTGCCGCTGAACGCGCCGGGGACGAAGTTGCTCGAGCGCCAGAATCAGCTCGACATCCGCCTGAAGCGGCTGTTCCACGTCGGCGGCAAGACGCTCGAAGCGCAGGTCGATGCCTATAACGCGCTGAACACCGGCGTCGTGCTGACGCGCGTGCAGACCTTCGGCAGCGCGCTCGATCGTCCGGCGTCGATTCTCCAGGGCCGGCTAATTCGCTTCGGCATGCAGGCCAAGTGGTAGCTGCGCCTGTCGGGGCTAGGGGCTAGGGGCTAGGGGCTAGGGGCTTGCTGAATATGAGGCAGCGTCGTAGCTAGCCCCAAGCCCCCAGCCCCGACGGCGCGGCGCGGATGACACTCCGTCGCGATCTGCTCGCGTATCTATCACACGAGCCGCGGTCGGTGTCGCGCCTGGCGCGGGAGCTTCGGCTCCCGCGCGCGGACGTTGAAGATGCGCTGCGCCACATGGTCCGCTCCGCGCGCGCCGCCGGCCACCGGATCGTCGTCGTGCCGGCCCGGTGCCGCGCCTGCGGCTTCACGTTCGACGAAGACCGGCTCACGAAACCGAGCCGGTGTCCGGAGTGCAAGGCGAGCCGGATCTTCGAACCGCAAATCAGCGTGGAGTAAAGCGCGGCCGGTTGTAGCGCAGGCCTTAAGCCTGCCTGGTGGCCGCGCGGCAGCCCTGAAGGGCTGCGCTACATCGACTCAATGGAGCCGATACACGACCGCCGCCGAGAACCGGTACTCGTATCCCGCCTCGTTTCCCTCGGGCTGATTCCTGATGAAGCGCACGTCGAGCTGTCCGCGCGCGGCGAGCCGATCGCTGAGCGGATAGTCGAGACCGACGCCGGGCTGCAGCGCGAAGGCATTGGTGGTATCGGTGAAACCGAACGCGGTACCGCTGCCGCGAACGATGCCGGCGAGCAACTGCGCGAACTCGGTCGCGCGTCCCAGCTTCGCGTGCACGCGGCCGCCGCCGACGATCGCGTGCGTGCGGAAGTGGAGCTCGGCGCCGAACGCGTCCTCGGTCTTGTAGCTGCCGCTGACGTCGGCAGCCGCGGCAAGCCAGGGCGTGATGGTAACGGCGGCGCCGGCGACCCAGCCGGCCGGCAGGCTGATGTCGTTTTTCGCATCGTGCACGAAGGTGTAGCCGGCGGCGATCTCCACGGCGCGCGGTTGCGCCGTGGCCGAACCACCGAGACACAGCCACACCGACCCGACCGCGAGCGCACGACGCATTGCCGGTATGATCGCACGCCAATGCCGCGCCTCGCGTTCATCATCCTCGCCTGCTCGCTCGCCGCCACCGCGTCAGCCTCTGCGCAGGACCTGCGTTACGGGATGAACACGCGCGTGCTGACGCCGCAGATGGCCGACAAGATGGCGGAGCTCGGCGCCGGTGTCGTGCGGCTCGCATTCGGATGGGACGTGATCGAGCCGGCGTGCAAAGGCTGTTTCACGTGGGAGCGAACCGATGCCTGGCGCGACGAAGCGCGCCGCACCAACCGGACCATCTTTGCGTCGCTGGCCTACACGCCAGGCTGGGCCAACGGCGGCCGCCACTACCGCTTCCCGCCGTCGAATTTCCAGGACTGGTACGACTTCGTCTTCGCAACCGTCTCCCGGTATCGCGACGACATTTATTTCTGGGGTATCTGGAACGAGCCGAACCTCGACGTCTACCTCGATGAGGCCGACCTGCGCACCTATCGCACGCTCACAGTAATGGCGCACGCGGCGATCCGCGCCGCCAACCCGCGCGCCTTCATCGTCGGGCCCGACGTGAGCTGGCACGGCGTGAAAGACGGCTGGTTCGCCGCGGCGATGAACGACTTCGGCGATCTGTTCGACATCGTGTCGGTGCACTGGTATGTCGACGGCCCGGACCTCGAGTTCTTCATGGATCAACTGGTGCAGCCGGCGTCGCTCGGAAAGCCGGTGTGGTTATCCGAGACCGGGATGAAGCCGTGCTTTTCGCTGTTCGGGGAAGCCGGCCAGGCGCTGTTCTATGGCCGCGTGCTGCGCGCCTTCGCGGCACGTCAGGAGTGGTGGACCGGCGTCAGCTTCTACGACCTGCACGACGACCTCACGCCCGGCAATTGCGGCAGCGGCATCACGCGCCCCGACTGGTCGAACCGCGCCGCGTTTCGCATCTATCAGCACGTGATCGGTGTCGGGGCTGGGGGCTCGGGGCTAGCGGCTGTCGCTGCGGGGGCTGGGGACTGGGGGCTTGCTGCATTCCGGCGGTAGCGTCCGGCTCTAGCCGGACCGTCGTAGCGAGCCCCTAGCCCCAGCCCCAACTGCGCGAAGTCGTAGCGAGCCCCCAGCGCCTAGCCCCAACTGCGCGAAGCGATCCAGAACAGCGCGAGCAGCAGGAGTACGCCGCCGAGCGGGACGAGCAGCACGCCAATGCCGGGATCGCCGGCGTAGAAGATGACGCCGCCGAGGAAGAAGCCGAGCGGCAGCAGCACCGTCGCGGCGATCAGCGCGATCGAAATCCGCGGTGCCGCGGCGGCGCTTGTCGGTGACGATCGCAGCGTGAGCGCGAACAGAACGTTAATCGCGCCGAGCAACGTACCGTGCGTGTGCGCGAGCCGCCACATCGTCCGCCGCGTCTCGTTCGCGACGTCGAGGTACGCCGCAATCTTGAAGCCCTGCAACGATTCGAGGACCAGGCCGAGCGTCGCGAAGACGAGCAGCGTCCACCAGCCAAGGCGTAGATGGCGCCGCGAGTAACCCGCGGAGTCGCCGACTGGCTTAGTCCCCAAGTCCCCTAGTCCCCCAGTCCCTTGTCATTCGCGGTACACGATCCGCCGATTGTTGCGCTCGCGCACCAGCCGATTCACGCGCGCCGCATCGAAGACACCATCGCCCGTGATCAACAGCTGCGGTTGTCCTCGCGGCAGCTGATCGCGCGTGAACGGCGGCAGCGTTTTCGCCGACCGCGACGCAATCAGCCTGACGGCGTCGTATTGATCTTTTTGCGTCAGCGCAAGATACGGCGCGAGCCATCCGGCACCCGATGCTTCCTGCGCCGGCCGCCAGCCCATCGCCTGGGCGACAATCGCGCGCTGTCCGGCGTCGCCTTTGAGCAGCCAGAGAACCGACGCGGCGACCGACGCTTCGTCGTCGCCGAGCGCCGGCCGCGAGATGCCGTACCACTCCGCGAGGCGGTCCGCGGTCCATCCGAGCGTCCTGTCGAGATGACAGAGATTGCAGGCGTTCGGCCGGCCGGTGTCGATCGTCGTCTGCACGGACGGACTGCTAATCTGATGACTGCGGATCGTCTTGAGCAGCCCGTAGGTCGTGTGCGGCATATGGCAGTTCTCGCACGCGCTGCCGCTCGACCCGGCGCGATGGTGCGAGTGCGAGTTCGCGGTCTGATGACACTGCGCACAGACCGCGTCGCCGGTGGCACGCACCGACAGTTGGTCGTCGGCCCACTCGCGTAGCGACCGCGAATCGTCGGCCGCCTTGTGCATCGTGTGGCAGGTGAAGCAGGTCATCGTGTGCGATGGATCCGCGGCGCGCGCGTAGCACGGCGACTCGACAAGCGCGTTGTACTCGCGGCCGGTCGCGCGGATCATGCCGTCGGACCAGAAGATGTCGCGCACGAAGCCGGGATCGGCGGCGAGGAACCCGCGCATCTCCGGCGTGTCGAGATTCCGTGTCGGCTGCACGATGAAGCGCGTCGCCGCGAGATCGTCGCCGGGCCGATAGGGCAGGCCGCGGCTGTTCGCGTCGCGCTCCGACTGCGCGCTGCCGAATTCCCAGAACGAGTGGCACTGGCCGCACACCTGCGAGCCCCGCCGTGGATCGAGCCGCGCCGGCTGGACGATCGTCGCGTCGGCAGCGCGCGTGAAGTGGAGTGAGTAGCGGCGCAGCGGGCTGCGGTTGGCGGTAGCGTGCGCGTCGCCAGGCCCGTGGCAGGCTTCGCATGCGATGCCGAACTCCAGCGTGCGTGTATCGGCGGTCTGCTCGGCGCTCGGCCGCGAGCCGAGCGGCGCCGCGAGGCGCGGCTGGCCGATCGTCGCGTGGCACGACACGCAGACGCCGTTCCACGCGCCGGTCTCGGAATAGTGCGCGGCGCTCGGCGGCGCCATGATCGCGGCGCGCCGCGGGATCCAGGTCCGTTCCGCGGTCAACCAGATCGCCGGCAACTCACCGAGCACGCGGCTGTTTCCCGTCGCGTACCAGAAGATCTGCTGATTGTGCGAGCCGGTGGTCATCACCACCTGACGCGTGATGCGCGGTGGCGGTCTGTCTGGAGTCTGACCCCCGCCGTCCGGGTCGGCGAACTCCGCCCACAGCTCGCGGCCCCGCTGTTCGAGCCGCATCGGGCCGCCCGGCGCCGCCTCGACGACGACGCTGTCGAAGCTCGTCGCAATCGATTGCGGCGTTGCGAGCTGGGTCATCGTCCGGTGATACGACCCGTGCCACGACGCGTACTGGCTGGGATGACAGGCGCGGCAGCCATCCGACGACCGGTAGCCGTCGAGGTGCACCTGGCTGGGCCGCTGGTCGCGGCTGACGTCCGGGGGCTGGCGTGCGGCCAGGTATTCTCCGGCTGCGAGAAACACGCCGATCGCGAGGCCCGCGGCGGGCAGCAGCAGATTTTCCGCCTTGCGAATGCCCTCGAAACGGCGCATCATGCCGCGAGATCTTACAGCGGAGGTTCTGATGTCGAAAGCGCTCCGGCTGACACCGTTTCTCCTCGCCATCGCCACGGCGGCGTCAGCGCAACCTGTGACCTTCACGAAGGACGTCGCGCCCATCCTGCAGCGATCGTGTCAGAGCTGCCATCGTCCGGGGCAGATGGCGCCGATGTCGCTGCTCACGTTCCAGGACGTGCGCCCGTGGGCGCGCTCGATCAAGCAGCGGGTGGTGGAGCGCACGATGCCTCCATGGGGCATCGATCAGCGCGTCGGCATCCAGAGCTTCAAGAACGATCCCACCCTGCGCGACGACGAGGTCGAGAAGATCGTCAAGTGGGTCGACGCCGGCGCGCCGATGGGCAACGCCGCCGACATGCCGAAGCCGCGCGAGTTCGAGGACTCGGATCGCTGGCACATCGGCAAGCCCGATCTGATCGTCACCTCGCCGAAACACGTCGTCCCCGCTGAAGCCTCCGACTGGTGGGGCAGCTACTACGTCGACACCGGGCTCACCGAGGATCGCTACATCAAGGCGATCGAGAGCAAGCCGGGTAACACGGCTGTGGTGCATCACTTGCTCACCTACGCGGTGGATGCCGACATGACCGGCGACAGCAACGGCGACGACAGCAACGGTGATGCCGGCGACTTCCTGAACGAGTTCGCCGTCGGCAAGAACGGCGACTTATTCCCCGAAGGCACGGGCCGCCTGCTCAAAGCCGGATCGAAGATCAAGTTCGACTTCCACTACCACTCGGTCGGCAAGGAGCAGTCCGATCAGTCGCAGCTCGGCATCGTGCTGTATCCGAAAGGCTACACGCCGAAGCACGTCGTCTACTCGAAGCAGCTCGGCCAGCCGACGGAACCGCTCGACATCCCCGGCAACTCGACGTGGGTGCGCAGCGATGGCTACACGCGCTTCAACAAGCCAGGCAAGCTGACGGCGTTTCAGCCGCACATGCACACGCGCGGCAAGCGCCAATGCATCGAGTTGATTTATCCGGACAACAAGACCGAGCAGATCAACTGCGCCGACTGGAGCTTCAACTGGCACATCGTCGCGGTTTACGCTGACGACGCGGCGCCGATCTACCCGGCCGGCACGGTGCTTCACGTGATCTCGTGGCACGACAACTCCGCGTCGAAGGCGAATCCCGATCCGCGCAACTGGGTCGGCAGCGGCCAGCGGACGATCGACGAGATGGGCTTCGCCTGGATCACCTGGTACGACCTGAGCGACGACGAGTACAAGACCGAGTTCGACGCGCGCAAAGCGGTCAACAAGAAAACGACGACTACGGCCGCGTCACCGGGTCAGCCGCAATGAGATGGCTGATTGCTGATTGCAGATTGCTGATTGCCGCCGCGGTTATCGCGGCGGCGCCGCTCTTCGCGCAGTCGCAATCGACTGAACTGCACGTCCGGTTCAACTCGGGCCAGGCAGTCGTCCCGATCTACGAGGGCTGGGAGCGCGTTCCCGACGGCAGTTTCAACATGGTGTTCGGCTACTTGAACCGGAACCATGTCCAGGAGCTGAATCTCGCCGTCGGCGCGCAGAACGGCTTCGAACCGGGCCCGGCCGATCGCGGCCAGCCGACATACTTCTACCCGCGCGAAAACCACTTCCTGTTCAGGGTCAACGTCCCGAAGGACTGGGACAAGAAAAAGGAACTGGTGTGGACCGTGGTCGCCAACGGCAAGACCGAGGTCGCCCGCGCGACGCTGCTCGACATCTGGGAGATCGACCGGAAGGTGGAGGTGTCGAACAACGGCGGCGTCCAGATCAGCAACGATCTGATCGCGAAGGACATTCCGCCGGTCGTGAAGATCGATCCGATCGTGCGGCCGCGCGCCGGGACGCCGGTGACGATCGTCGCGTCGGTCACCGACGATGGCATTCCGCCGCTTGGGAAGACGCGCGGCCCGCGCCAACTGGAGCCGTCACTGCGCGGCGCGCCGCCGTCGCCGGTGAACGTCCCGCTGCCGGCGCGTCCTCGCCCTGTGCAGGGTGCGCTGTCAGTACTGTGGCAGGTGTGGCGCGGACCCGGCCACGTCACCTTCGATCCCGACGGCTACGTGAAGGTCGAGAACGGGAAAGTGGAGGTGAAAGCGACCTTCACCAAACCGGGTACCTATACGCTGCGCGCCTTCGGCCACGACACGCTGCTCCGCGCGCCGGCCGACGTCACAGTAAACGTCGAGGGCGGAACCTAACCACGTAGCGCAGCCCTTCAGGGCTGCCGGGCCATTTGGCAGGCCTAAAGGCCTGCGCTACGTGATCTAGAACATTGCGATCGCGTTGAGTGGAAACCCGGTGCCGCCGGTGACGGGCACCGGCGCGATCGTCAGCATGAACTCCCAGCGATTGAGCTTTGCGGCCGTGTCGGCGAGCGCTTCGAGATCCTGGTTGTCGAGCAGGCTGACGCCGAGTCCAGGGATCATCAGCGTGTGCACCGGCAGCGCCACGCCCTCCACCATCGACGGGACGACGTCCTGCGCCGCGTCGCCGCCGAGGAACGCGACGCCGCGTGCTTTGATCCACGGCGCGACCGAGGCGTGCAGGCCGGCGGCGTTCTGGCCGACGTTCCAGGCCCCCAGTTTCTCCCGCCGCGCCCAGCGGCCGGTGCGCACCAGCAGCGCGTCGCCCGCCGCGATCTTCACGCCGGCCTTCTTCTCCCACGCCTCGAGATCCTCGACGTAGATCGGCGTGCCCGGCTCGAGATACGGCACGTTGCGCAGCCGCGGGATGTCGACGAGCACGCCGCGGGTGACGATCCCATCCTTGAGGTTCTGGATGCCGAGCTTGGCGCAGCCCTTGTCGGTGTTGACGTCGGCGCGCGCGTAGCCGTTGTAGGTCTGCTCCTTGTAGAGAATGTGGCACAGCGCGTCGATGTGGCTGTGCGCGTAGCCGTGATACGAGACGGCGTAGCGATCCATGTTGTTGCCGCGCAGCATCGTGTGCTCGAACGGGTTGTTGTTGTCGTCGGCGCGCTCGGTGAGCGGATTGTGCGCGAGCGACACGGTGGTGCCGGCCTTGACCAGCGCGATCGCCTGCTTGCGCTTCGCGGCGGTGACCAGGTTCGCGGCGCCGAGCTGATCGTCGGGACCCCAGCGCCCCCAGTTCTTCACCTGCTGGAACAGCGCGTCGAACTCGGCCTGGTTGCGCGGCGCGCGTCCCGCCGGCTGCGCCGCGATGGCCACCGCAGACGCGAACAACGCAGCCGTGACGATGCGTGATCTCATCGAGTCCTCCTCGTACGAGGCCGGGAATTTTGGCTATAGTATGCGGCGAAAGGGGAGAGCGCTCATGAGGAACACTGTCCTGAAAGCCGTGGCGGTCGCCGTCGCGCTATCGCCGGCCATCGGGTTGGCACAAAGCAAGCCGACATCGGCGACTTACATCACCGATGAAGAAGTCAAGGCCGTCAACGCCACGCCGGGCATCGATCGGACGATCAGGGTCGTCGACATCGGCCCCGAGAACTACGCGGTTGGCGTGATTCATCGCGGCGCCAGCAACGCCGCCGCGCGCGGCACGGGCACGGGCACGGGCACGGGCGCCGGCGCCGGTGCGGGCGCCGGCGGTGGTGCGGCTCGCGGCGCCGGTGGCGGAGCCGCAGCCGGCGCTGGCGGCGGCGCGGGACGCGGCGGCGCGCAGCAGGGCGAGCCGTGCGGCGAACAATCGACCGCGCCATCCACGGGCGGAACGCCCGGCATGATCGCGCACGACCAACAGACCGAAGGCTATCTGATCATTTCCGGCGGGGGCACGCTCGTCACCGGCGGGAAGATCGTCAACGGCCGCAAGTCGCCGCCCGAGAGCGAAGTCACCAAGGTGCTGAACGGGCCGTCGTGCAGCGGTACGGCCGTGGGCGGCGACATGGTCAAGAAGGTCGTCAAGACCGGCGACATCATCATCATCCCCGCCGGCGTTCCGCACGGCTGGACCGACATCGGCGATCACGTGGACTATCTGAGCTTCCGGCCGTCGGCCCGCGTCCTCGAGGCCGGCTACGTCAACCCGGCGCTCAAGAAATGAACCACTGAAATCCCTCGCGCACGATCGCCGGCGGTACGCCGTGGCGTCCCTCGTATTCGCGGAACGTCACGTCGTACCCCAGTTTCTTCAGCCGCGCCACGAACGTCCGGCTGGTCACGTCGATGGGCATCACCGGATCGCTGAGGCCGTGTGAGATGAAGATCTTCGGCCTGCCGTGAACTTCGGCCGGCGTCATCACACCGGGCGAGAAGGCGAGCACATGGCCGAAGGTGTCGCCCGTGCCGATGCCGAGCGACAGCGAGTAGGAGGCGCCGTCGGAATGGCCGGCGATCGCCATGCGCTTGCGGTCGACGTTGCAGCGCGCGTAGGTGTCCTTCAACGCCAGCCCGATGAACTCGACGTCCTCACCAAAGCCGTGCAGCAGCATGTCCCAGGTCGCCTCGTCGCGTGAATCGGGCGCGAGGACGATGAAGCCGAGTTCGTCGGCGATCGGAAACGTGTAACTGACGTTTAGCGCGGTGCTGCCGGCGCCGTGAAACATCAGGACGAGCGGCGTCGGCACGTCGGGTTTGTAGTTCTGCGGGACGTAGAGCAGCCCGTCGCGATCGCCATCCGCCAATTTCAGTTTCTGCTGACCGATCCGCACCGGATCGGCGGCGGCACGCGCCCGCAGGCGCGGTGCGACTGCCATCGCAGCAGCCGCGGCAGCCAGAAATCGTCTTCTCGTCAGCACCTGAACTCCCCTGTCCGCCCGTGACACGGCCGCCAACGTGTGGGGCCCTGACGCCGGGTTCGAATCTCCGGCGGCAATCGTTTTATAGCATTGCGCAGGCATGTGTGCGTCCAGAAGGCGCGACGGGATGACTGGTCCTCTGTTCGTGCCGCGGCGGGTGTATAACAACGCACGTCAGCCGGCCGGATCGTCGCGCACCGTTGCCGGCTGAGTGAATGGCGATCGCGACGTCTACGGGATGAGCATGGATCGGCTTCTTACGAGCAGGCAAAGTCTGTGCGAGGCGCTGCAGGCGAGGAACGTCGTCCTGGTCGTCGGGCCCGATGCGATGCTGATCGAAGTGGACCGCGCCGATGGGACACGCGGCACCGTGAACTTGTACCAGGCGGTGACCGTCGATCTGCTGGCGGCCTATGGCGTCCAGCAGCCTGATCACCAGCGCCCCGAGGTCGGTAGTGCCTGGCTCCTGCATCAAGCGGTTGCGCAGATCCTCGCCGAGTCCCCGGGTGTCAGCGTGGAACGGGTGCGCCGATCGGTTTCGGCGATCGTCAAGACTGTCAGCCAGCGCGCCCTCGCCACACCGCTCGTCACCCGGATCGCCGAGCTGCGCGCCTTCGATCTCTTCATCTGCCTGACGCCCGATGATTGCCTCGTCGACGCCCTGCAGCACGTCCTTGGTGAGGATCACGTCTCGGTCAGTGCGTATGCACCCAATGCCGACACATCCCAGCCGGTGGACGTGCCGCCGCTGCGCCCCGCGTTCGCGCGCGTGTTCTTTCCGTTGGGGAGGAGCGCCTCCGGGCCGCGAGTGGCGATCCACGAAGAGGATGCGTTCGAATTCCTCTACAAGTTTCAGGAGGAGGCGCCGCGTCGCGCGCCCAACCTCCTGGCGGAACTGCGCAGCCGCGACCTGTTGTTGCTCGGCTGCAATCTGCCCGACTGGCTCGGCCGCGGATTCCTGCGGCTCGCCAACGAGTCCCGTCTCTCGTTACAAGAGCGGAAGATGGAGTTCTTCGCCGCCGACGAACACGATGCGGGGCTGAATTCCTTCCTGTCGCGTTTCGATCCGAACGCGACGGTGTTTCCATGGTCGCCGGAGGAGTTCGTTCACGAGCTGACGGCGCTGGTCCAGCCCGCCGATCCCCACGCGATCGCGCCACCGCCTCCGCCCGCTACGCCGCGGCCCGGACTGTCGCCGACGGTGTTCGTGAGCTATGCCAGTGAGGATCTCGAATCCGCGCGGCGTCTGGCCGACGCGCTCGGCCGGGTCGGATTCGGCCAGGTGTGGCTGGACAAACGGCAGTTGGTTGCCGGCGACGACTGGTCCGATCAGATTGGCGAGGCGATCGAGCAATGCGATTTTTTCATGCCCGTGCTCTCCCGCAATGCCGACCGGCGGCGCGAGGGCGTGTTCTGGGAGGAGTGGCGTAAGGCCGTGTCGCGGGCGATGCGCGTCAACGACGCCTTCCTGCTGCCGGTCGGGGTGGACGCGACGCCCCCGGACCGAGCCGGCTACGATCGAATCTTCAGCGGATTCTCGGTTGGCTTTCGCGAGCTCCATTTACTGCATGCGCCGAACGGCGTCCTGTCCGACGACGGGACCAAACAACTGGAGGCACGCTGCAGCAGCTTCAAAGGAGAACGGCGGTGAGCGACGCCGCCGTGCTCGATCCGCAGAATCCCTGGCCGTGGCTCGATCCGTTCACGGAAGCGGCCCGCGATGCGTTCGGCGGACGCAAAGACGACGTGCAGGCATTGCTGCGCGGCGTGCTCGCGATGCCGGTCTGCGTCCTGTTCGGCAAGTCAGGCCTCGGGAAAACCTCACTGCTGCTCGCCGGCCTGGCTCCAAAGTTGCGCGCGCAAGCGATGCTGCCGGTGCCGGTGCGCCTCGAGCACCGCCCGGGTGCCGCAGGTGTGTCCGCACAACTGCATCGTGCCCTGACCGCCGCCGCCGCCGAGGCGCGACTGCACTGGTCGCAGCCGTCGACCGAAGATCGCGACCTGGCGCAGGTGTCCGCGCTGTGGGAGCGGCTTCACGAGCGCGACCAGTACCTGCGCGACGAGCATGACCGCCGCTGGACGCCGGTGTTCATGCTCGATCAGTTCGAAGAGGTCTTCACGCTCGAGCCCGACCAGTCGCTGCGCGCGCAGGCGTTTCAGCAGCTCGGCGATCTCCTCGAGAACCGGGTGCCGCCGGTGGTCGCGCGGCGCCTCGATGCCGACGAAGCGCTTCTCGATCGCATCGACCTCGATCACCAGGCCTACCGGTTTCTGATCTCGATTCGGGAGGATTTCCTCGCCGAGCTGGAATACTGGGCGGATCTGATCCCGCGACTCGCGATGAACCGTGTCCGGCTCCTGCCGCTCTCGGACAAAGGAGCCCGCGAAGCGATCTGCAAAACTGGCGGGGCGCTCGTCACCGCGGACTCGGCCGAAAGAATCGTGCAGTTTCTCGGCCGACAGCTCGCGCCCGGTGTCCGGGTCAGGGACGACCGTCGCATCGAACCTGCGCTGCTCAGTCTCGTGTGCGCGAGCCTGAATGCCGATCGGCTCGCGGCGACGCCGCCCGGCGCGCAATTGGATGTCAGCGACCTCGAGATCCGCGGCGCGAAAATTCTCGACCGCTTCTACGACGACGCGTTCGGTGCGCTGGACGCTGACGGCCGCGCCGGCGTCGAACGGTGGGTGGAACTGAACCTGATCACGTCGAGCGGGTCACGCCGGCCTTACCCGCTCAACGCTGTCGATGACGTGCTCAGGCCATCGTTAGCCAAGCTCGAAAAGCGTCGACTGCTGCGAACCGAACCAACCGAGCAGGGCGACCAGGTCGAGCTGGTCCACGATCGGTTGGCCGCCGTCGCCTCGCAGCGCGCGGTGGCACGCCAGCGCGTCAACGACGAGGCCGATCGCTTGCGACGTGAGAAAGACGAAGCCGAAAAGCAGGTCCTCGTGCAGCGTGCCGAGCTGGCGGATGCCGCGCAGAAGCGGGCCGTCGCCGAAGAGGAGCGCGCACGCGCCGAACGAGCGCGAGCCGACGAAGCAGAGCGCGCAAAAAAGGCGGAACAGACGCGTGCTGATGAAGCGGTGCACGCGAAAGAACGCGCCGGCCGGCAGACCCGGCTCGTCACTGCCGTCGCGGTGATCGCGATGGCTCTCGCCGCCATATCCATTAGCCTCTGGCGGAGGGCGGAAACCGCACAGAGGCGGGCGAACGTCACCTTCTTGGCGGCGAAGGCCGCTTTGGCCTCTGCACAGAGCGCGCTTAGCGCTGCCGACCCCGCCGCTGCACCTTCTGGTGCAGACGCAACCCGACTGCTCAGCGAAGCAAGAAACTCGTACAACACCGCCGCCCGAGCCGTCAATCAACTCCAGCCCTGTTCCGCTGAACGACGCATATACCCACAGATTGCCGCCGGCACCGACGGCGCCGCGCTGAACGCCGTAACACCCGCACTTCGTGCTGCCGGCTTCATTGTTGCCCCGGTGCAGTCAATGCCGCGCCAAAAGATGCCCAACGCAACGGCCGTACGTTACTTCCGTCCAACTGAAAGCCAGGGGGCCGATGATGCAGTCGCCGCGCTGCGCAAGGCCGGAATGACGGCGGCGCCAGTGCTCACGCAGGGCTACGAAGCTACCGCCCGCCCGTGCCAGTACGAGCTCTGGATCGCTCCGGGATCATAAGCCGCTCTCGCGCCTGCCTCGCGCAACGATCTCGGATCCTTGCGCACTGATCTCGAGCGCATACTACGCGTCATGACTCGTTCAATCGTCACCGCCGGACTGGCCGTCGTCCTCGTCACCGGCGCACACGCGCAGCAGCCGGACCGCATCCGCCTCGCCGCCGGCTTCGCCGCCGTCGATCGGTTGATGAAGGAGTATGCCGTGCAGGCGCACGCGCCAGGCGCCGCCTGGGGCGTGATCGTCGACGGTCAGCTCGCGCACACTGGGGTCACCGGTTACCGCGACCTCGCGGCAAAAGCACCCGTCGACGCCGACACCGTGTTCCGCATCGCCTCGATGACCAAGAGCTTCACCGCGATGTCGATCCTGAAGCTGCGCGACGAAGGCAAGCTGTCGCTCGATGATCCCGCGGAGCGCTACGTGCCGGAACTGAAGACGCTGAAGTACCCAACCTCCGATTCGCCGAAGATCACCGTCCGTCACCTGCTGTCGCATGCTGAAGGATTTCCCGAAGACAACCCGTGGGGCGATCGTCAGCTGGCCGACAGCGAGGCGCAGCTGACCGAGAAAATGCGTGCCGGCATTCCGTTCTCGAACGCGCCCGGCGTGGCCTACGAGTACTCGAACTTTGGCTTCGCGATTCTCGGCCGGATGGTGTCGAACGTGTCGGGCACGCGCTACAGCGACTACGTCGCAGCAAACGTTCTCGAGCCGCTCGGCATGGCCTCGACGACGCTCGAGCCGAAAGAGGTGGCGGCGAATCACCTCGCGCTCGGCTATCGCTGGGAGGACGAGAAGTGGAAGCCCGAGCCGCTGCTCTCGAACGGATCGTTCGGATCGATGGGCGGCATGCTCACGACGCTGCGCGATCTCAGTCGCTACGTGGCGGTCTACCTGTCGGCGTTCCCGGCGCACGACGGACCGGAGACGGCGCCGATCCGCCGCGCCTCGCTCCGTGAAATGCAGCAGGTGTGGCGGCCGTCGCCGGCGACCGTTGGACGCGACGCGAGCGGCGCGCTGCAGCTGAATACCGGCGGCTACGCCTACGGCCTGCGCGTCGCGCAGTCGTGCGCGTTCCGCCACATCGTCTCGCACACCGGCGGCCTGCCGGGATTCGGATCGATCATGCTGTGGCTGCCCGACTACGGCGCCGGCATCGTGGCGTTCGGCAACGTCACCTACACGAGCTGGACGCGGGTTACCAACAGCGCGATGGAAGCGTTCGTGAAAACGGCCGGACTGCTGCCGCGACAGCCGCAGCCGTCGCCAGCCCTCGTCGAGGCGCGGACCAACGTCTCGCGGCTGATTGCGAACTGGGACGATGCGCTCGCCGACCGGATCGCGGCGGAGAATCTGTTCCTCGATCAGACGAAGGCGCGGCGCCGTGCGGAGATCGAACAGCTGAAGACGTCGGTCGGCGCCTGCCGGCCGGAAGTCGCGGCATTCGATCTGGTGGAGAACGGATTGCGCGGTAGCTGGACGATGGGGTGCGACAAAGGCAAGCTGCACGTGGCGATCACGCTCGCGCCGACGATGCCGCCGACGGTGCAGTTTCTGAGCGTGCGTCCGGCGCCCGCGACGGCGCCGCGCGCCGACACATGCACGCCGTAACAAAAAAGGGCGGGAGACGAGGTCTCCCGCCCTGAAACTTGCTACTGTCCTCTGCCGCCGCCACCGCCGCCGCCACCTCCGCCGCCACCACCCCCGCCGCTGCTCAGGTCGATGGTCGCTTTACCGGAGGTGCAGTTTGTGAGGTCGGCCGCTTCACACACCTGGTAGGTGAGCGTGAAGGTTCCGGACACCGCGTTCTTCAGGACGCTGATCGCGCCGGTCGAGGCATTCAGCGCGATCTTGTCGGTCGCCGGCGAAACCGTGTACTGCGGGCTGAGCCGCACGTTCGCCAGCGTCGCCGCCATGTCGCCGAGCGTGTCGTTGGCCAGCACATTGGCGATCGCCGTCGCCGGATTCTTCGGCGAGAGCCGCGCCGAGTCGCTGCCCGCGATAATCGCGTACGGGCTCACCGTGACGGCGACGCTGCCGGCGGCGCAGTTGGCGCGCCCGGCCTCGCAGACCTGGTAGGCGAGCACGTGCGAACCAGATGCCGCGCCGTGCGCCACCGAGACGAAGCCGTTGGTATCGATCGTCACGCCGGCGCCGTCGGAGACGGCCGCGGAGATCACCGCGTGTCCGGCCGCGGGTCCGCCGTCGAACGTATCGTTGGCGAGCACGTTCAGGATCGCAGCGGCACCGGTCCGTGGCGCGGTTGCGGCATCGTTCACGGCGACGAGCGCCCGGTTCACCACCGAGACCACCACCTGCGCATCGCCGGAGCAGTTGTGCGCCGCGCGCTCGCAGATGTGGTACGAGACGACGTGCGATCCGACTGCCGCGTCGCCGCTGACGCTGACCGCACCCGACGCCTCGTCGACGCTGACCCCGCCAGCCGCATCAAGCGCGGTGATCGTGATCGACACGTCGCCGATGTTGGTGCCGTTCGATCCGTTCAAGGAATCGTTGGCGAGGACATTCGCGGCCGACGCCACGCCAGGCACCGACGTGAGCGCGTCGCCAGACGCGGCGATCGCATAGCGGTCGCGCACGGTCAACGTCACGTGTCCTGTCGCCGTATTCGCGGGCTTGCCGATCTCGCGGATCACGTAGGTGAGCGACTGCGCGCCGGGATCGACGCCGTCGGCCACCCAGACCGCGCCGGTCGCGCGATCGAGCGACACACCGTTGGACGGTCCGTCCACGAACTCGACGGTCTTGAGTGTCGCGGGGACGCCGCCGAGCGTGTCGTTGGCGAGCACGTTGGCGATTGCGGCGCGAACGCCGCCCGCGGGAACCGGCCCGGCGGCCGAATCGTCGCCAGCGACGAGTTTCAGGTCCGTGGGCGTCGCTGCCGCAGGGGGAAGCGCCGCCAGGTTGGTCGGATTGCCGACAGGAATCGTGTCGGTCTCGAGCATCCCGGTCGTCACGTCGATCAGTGCGATCGAGTCGCCGCTCGGG
>Ga0075425_100000347_pt1 | contig 42696 bp, 30 predicted proteins | sample SoiMethybrSBSTD4_FD_75300 | JGI IMG/M metagenome (GOLD analysis project Ga0075425, IMG submission 75300) | Bulk soil microbial communities from a Populus tree surrounding site in Tennessee, USA - Soil MetaG P. TD hybrid SBSTD4 | ecosystem: Environmental > Terrestrial > Soil > Tree plantation... | reverse complement strand
TCGGCTGATCGATCTCACCGGTCGCGAGTTCGAGCTGCTCGAGTACCTGCTGCGCCACCAGGGACACCTCGTCTCGCGCGAAATGTTGGCCCGGGACGTTTGGAAGGAGCCGCGCCGCGCCACGCCGCTCGATAATGTCATCGACGTGCAGATGACCCGCCTTCGCCGGAAAGTCGACAACGATGGCGCGATGCGCCTCATTCACACGGTCCGCGGTGTGGGGTTCGTCGTCCGGGAAGGCGAACCGTGAGGCGGTGGTGGTCGACGGCGTCGATTCGCGTGCGTCTCACCGCGTGGTACAGCGCGGTGTTGACGCTGATGCTCATCGTCTATGCGTCGGCGACGTTTGTCGCCGTTCGACACGAGTTTTACGAGCAACTCGAGCAAGAGGGGCAGGTCGAGGCGGCGCGGTCGCCGGCAACCGCCGAGCAGCGGGTCGAGCAGCAGCTCGGGGAGATCCTGGTCGTTCTGGTCCTGGGTCTGCCGGTCATCGTCGTTCTCGCCGGCGTCGGCGGATACGTGCTCGCTCGCCGCGCGTTGTCGCCGATCGACCAGCTTGCGGTCGACGCGCGCCGGATCACCGCCGAACGGCTCCATGAGCGGCTGTCGGTCGCGAACGCGCACGACGAGATCGGGCGGCTCGCTGCGGTGATCAATGACGCCTTCGCGCGCCTCGAGTCGTCGTTCGATCAGCTGCGCCGATTCACGGCCGATGCTTCGCACGAGCTTCGCACGCCTTTGGCGGTCATCCGCGGCATTGGCGAACTGGGCCTCGGCGAGACCCGGAGCGCGGCAGAATACAAGGAAGCGATCGGGTCGATGCTGGAGGAGGTGGATCGGCTCACGCGGATGGTCGACACACTGCTGCGGCTCTCCCGCGGAGATGCCGGCACCGTTCGACTGTCGCCTCAGCCCCTGGACCTCGCCGAGCTCGCGCGCGACGTCGCGACGTCGATGGCGATACTCGCCGAGGAACGGCGCCAGCGCCTCGACGTGGAAGCGCCCGCCGCGGTGCCGGTGGTCGCCGATCGACTCGTGCTGCGAGATGCGATCAGTAACCTGGTCGACAACGCCATCAAATACGGACCATCTGCGTCCAGGATTGTCGTTGCGGCGAACGGCGAGGCCAGGCAGGCAGTCCTGACCGTCACTGACGAAGGTCCCGGCATTTCGGCCGAGCATCGCGCCAGGATCTTCGACCGGTTCTACCGTGTCGACGAAGGACGCTCGAGAGAAATGGGAGGCACCGGCCTTGGTCTCGCGATCGCGAAGTGGGCGGTGGAAGCGAACGGCGGGCAGATGACGCTCGACAACACGCAGCGCGGATCGACCTTTCGGATCGTGCTGCCGCGAACAAGCTGAATCAATAGGGACGGCCGTCGCATGCGTATCGGGTGCGTCGTACTGGGATTCGTTTTCGTGACGGTGAACGCGGGTGCCGTGGCCGGGCCGATGGTCTTTGTCCGGGCAATCGAGTTGCCGCGCGTCGAGGGACGGATCGATCATCTTGCCTTCGACGCGGCGACCGGCCGGATCTACGTCGCCGCGCTCGGCAATAACAGCGTCGAGGTGCTGGACGTCGGCACGGCGTCGCATTTGAAGAGCCTGACGGGATTTCGCGAACCTCAAGGCATCGCCGTTATCCCTGAGATCAAGTTGGTCGCCGTGGCAAACGGTCAAGGCGATGGTCTGCAGCTGATTGGTGCCGACGATTACCGCGCCGGCGCCATGATTCGCCTGGGTGACGACGCGGACAACGTCCGATACGACGCGTCGGCAAAGCGTGTGTACGTCGGATTCGGCGGCGGCGCGCTTGCGGCGATTGATCCGGCAACAGCAAGAGTGATCGGTGAAACACGACTCGCCGGGCACCCCGAGTCGTTTCAGCTCGAACGCGGCGGCTCCCGCGCGTTCGTCAACGTGCCAGGCGCAGCGCAGATCGCCGTCGTCGATCGCAGTTCGATGAAGCTGACCGCCACATGGGCCGTGTCCTCGGCGAGCGCCAACTATCCGATGGCGCTCGACGAGGCCAACCATCGAGTATTCGTCGGCTGCCGCCGACCTGCGAAGGCACTGGTATTCGACACGAACAGCGGCACGCAAACAGCGTCGTTCGACATTGTCGGCGACACCGACGATTTGTTTTACGATGCCGACCGAAAACGCGTCTACGTCACCGGCGGCGAAGGCTACCTCGATGTTGTGCAGGATGAAGGCGCGAACAGATTCGGCCGGCTTGCGCATATCCCTACTGCGCCTGGCGCGCGGACGTCGTTGTTCGTTGCCGATGAGGGGCGGTTGTATCTCGCGGTGCCGCACCGCGGGAGCCAGAAAGCCGAAGTTCGCGTCTTCGAGGCGCGCTAGGAGTCGCCGATGGTTTTCGTCATTGCAGCGCTCGTGTTCGGGCTCGTTCAATCAACCACACCGTCACCGGCCGTGGTCTTCGTCTGCGAACATGGCGCGGCGAAGAGCGTCATCGCGACCGCATACTTCAACAAGCTGGCGGCTCAGCGGGGTCTCCCGTATCGCGCGACGTTCCGCGGCACTGCGCCCCAGGACGATCTGTCCGCACGCGCCGTGGCGGGATTGAAGGCTGATGGTCTGGCCATCCCTGCGGGGAAGCCGGCGGCAATTTCCGAAGCTGATGTCACGGCCGCGACGCACATCTTCGCGATCGGCTGCACGCTGCCAACGGCCGCGGCCACGTCGGGCAAGGCGGCGGACTGGACTGACGTGCCCGACGATCAGGGCTATGCGCCGATGCGCGATGCGATCGTGCGGCACGTGACGGCGCTTCTGGACGATCTCGAGAAACACCGTAAGTGATTTCACAAACCACTCGGCCGAGCCCTTATGCAGATATGTCCACCATCAGATTCCAGGCCAGACGCTGCCGGTACGTGAAGCCGGCGGCGTTCGGCTGGTTGACGAAGCCGCTGCCGATCGCCGCCTGGTTGATGTTCCTCACGATGTTGAGACGTCGTCCCTTCGAGCCGACGTAGCCGATCTGCACGATCGCATTGTGGCCGAGCGTCTTCTCGACGTTCACGTTGTAGCTGGTCACGTAGGCAGGCTTGAAGTCCGGACTCACCGAGAACAGGTTGATGACGTTGTTGCCGGAAATCGAGATGTTCGCCGGAAAGATCGGCTGATTCGGCACGATCGTGTACCCGTTCCGGGTGAACTGGTAAACCGGCTTCGAACCGGCCGGGTTCGGCTCGACGCCGATCGCGCCGTTGTTCGCCAGCGTCGCCTGATCGAGCAACGGCGAGATCGCCGGCGTGTCGTAGAAGAGCCCAAGACCGCCGCGCACCACGAGAGAAACGGCGCGCCCGAGAGATCGGCGCCGCTGACGCCGGTATTGAAGCCGAGGCTCACCGGGTTGAAGCTGCTGTTGGCGTCGGAAAACGTCTGGTTGAGGTGGTTCACGCCGAACAGAATCTGGTTGGTGAGCGTCGGCTTCAGAATCGCGTTGTGCACCACCGAGTAGTTCTGCACTTTGATGGGTCCGACCTGGAAGTCTGGTAGGCAGTCGACGGCATGGTCGTCAGCGCCTGGTTGCCAATCTCGAACCCCTGGTGCTCGTAGGTGGTGAAGAAGAAGGTCCGGTCCTTTTGGACGGGACCGCCGACCGAGAAGCCGAAGTGCTCGTTGCGTGCGACTGGGTCGGAGCGAGAAGTCGACCTACCGGTCGCCGCCGTGCACGTCCAGCACGCGACGCCCGCCACGCGCCAAGCCGCGGCGGTCCTCGCCACATCGCCGATTCTCGGCGGCTGCCTGAAACGGCGCCACCGCGAACTCGCGTCTATCCGAGTTCCATAACAGATCAAAACGGCAGGTCGGACACCGGTACGTCACCCGGTCTCGTGGCGCGTATTCGTAGTGCTTGATGGTCTCGCGGCACAGTGGGCACGTCCATGCAGGAGGGGCAGGCGTCATCATTCAATCGCCGGGCGAAGCATCGGAAGATCGTAGTGGCGGCAGCGCCTCATCATGGCCTGTCAAGCGGCGGCGCCGCATGCGGGGCGCCGACACGCCCCGCCGCGGTCTTCGGAACAGATCACATGGTGTCGACGATGGCCAGCACGTGCGGACCCGACGGCACGTCAGAACGTCAGGCGCAAGCCAATCTGTCCTGTCCTCGTCGACGCCACGCTCGTAATCTGGCCGAACGTGGGCGACGTGACCGTGGTGTTGGGATTGTTGTATTGCGCCCAGTTGAAGACGTTGAACGACTCGAAGCGGATCTGAAGCGTCGACTGGCCGTTCAGCTTGAACGCCTTCGCAACAGTGAGGTCCACACGCCGGCGGCCCGGCCCGCGCACCTGAGAGGAGTTCTGGTTGCCCGGCCGGATCGTCGCCTTCGTCGTCGGTGAGGTGGGGACCAGCGTGTAGGCGTTGCGATCGAGGTACTGCAGCGTGTCGCGCCAGTTGTCGAACACCTGGTTGCCGCCGTTGTAATCGGGGCGGCTGTTTGCAATGCCCGACGCCTGAGTGATTCGCAGCGGTTCGCCGGTTCGGAAGTTGAGGACGCTGGACAGCTGCCACCCTCCCAGCACGCTGCCCACCACGCCCTGGCGGTTGGCCAGCCACGGGACGTCGTAGACGATCGTGCCGGTGACGCGATGGCGGACTTCGCCGATCAGCGGGGAGTAGTCGACGTCGAGGTTAGGGTTGAAGAAATCCTGCGTGTTGTTGTAGGTGGTATCACCGATCGAGCTGTTGAAGTTGCCAATCAGGTTGGCCCCCTGCTGCGACCAGCCCTCCGACAACGTGTAGTGGGCTGCCATCTCGACGCCATGGAACCGATTGAGCTTGGCGTTGGCTTCGAACGCGTTGTACCTCATGGTCTGGCCACTGGTGACGTACCACCCGCCCGGAGTGATGTCAGGGTTGGGCCGCGCGCCGGTCACGCGATCGTAGGCGTTGGCAAAGTTCAAGAGGATCGGCAGGTTCTCTCCGCTCGTGTGGACGTAGCCGGCTGAGACCGAGGCCAGGCGGCCGATCTGTCGCTGCACGTCGAAGGTGGCTTGCAGGGTCTCTGGACTCTTCATGTCAGTCTGGAACATGTAGTAGAGGTTCTTCTTGCCGGCCGAGTCGCTGATCGCGATCTTCTCGGCGTCCTCCGCATAGGTGGACGGCCACGCGACCCCCCGCGCCTCCTGCTCCGTGCGATTCCAGCCCTGGCGGATCGGGGTGAAGGGTCGCGCCACCGCATTCTGGAACAACGCCATGATGTGGCCGGTGGTGAAGACGCCGACGCCACCGCGAACGACGGTCCTGCCGGCGCTATCGAGGGTCCAGGCAAATCCGGCGCGCGGGGCGAAGTTCAGCTTGTCGTCGTCGATCGGCTTGTCCAGAGGGCGGGGCGCGCCGAAATCCATCTTGCGAATGTCGGTCGGGTTGTTCAGATTGTTGACCTCCGCCGGATCACTCGCATCGAGGGACTCGTAGCCAAACCCGGGATAGTAGTCGTAGCGCAGGCCCAGGTTGAGCACGAACCGATCGGTGACGCGCCAGTCGTCCTGGAGGAAGCCACCGAACTGATCGACCCACGCACGATGCGGTGGGTTGCCCATCGCGAGCAGGAAATCGCTGGCCTTGTCCGCCAGCAAGTCGTCGAGGCTGGGGAAGGTGAACCGGTTCGTCTGCGGATTCGACTTGAAGCCTTTCTCGCGCGCCCATCGGAACCCGAATTTCATCGTGTGGGGTCCCATCAGCCGGGTCACCTTCTGGTCCAGGTTGTAGGCGTCGTAGGTCAGCGCGAGGATTTCCGTATCCCCGCTGGCAAATAAACCCGTCACGCTGAAGGTTGGGATGCGCTTGCGCACATTGTAGAGGTCCGACTGCGCCCCTCGCGTCGGCGACTCCGCCAGCCAGAACGCGTCGAACCGGTCGAGCGTATTACGATTCCAGCCGAACCGGCTTTCGGAGACCCATGAATTACTCGTCAGCACGTAGTTGGTTGAAAGGCGCTTCGAGCCGTTCGTGTACTGCTGGTCGTTGTTGATCTGAATCCGCGGAACGGAAGCAAACGGCCGCATCCGCGAGGCCGTCACCGACAGTCTGCCCTTGCCAGCCTCGAAATCCACTTTCCCCAGGAAGGTGTTGTCGCGCCGGATCAACTGCTTCGCGTCCGTGTACCGTCCGATGACGTCGTTGATCGGGACATTCGGCTGCGGCATGTTGTCGAGCACCATCTTGGTCTCGGCATACGGCAGTGCCGCCAGCATGCGATCGCGCGTCGCCTGCGTGGCCACGTTCCCCTGGACCGTCACGCCCGACTCCTCGCGATAGCCTTCATACGTGCTGAAGAAATGGACGCGGTTCCTCACGATGGGCCCGCCGAGCGATCCGCCGAACTGGTTGAATTTGATTGCTGGTTTAGGTGTCGTGGCAGGCAAAAACGGATCGCGCGATGCGAATGCGTCGCTCTGGAAGTTTTCGAGTAGCGATCCGTGGAACTGGTTGGTCCCCGATCGCGTAATCATGTTGACCTGTCCGCCGATCGAGCCGCCGTACTCGGCCGCCAGGACACCCTTGATGACCTGCACCTCGGCAACCGACTCGACGCTCAGGATCTCGATCTGGTTCTGGCCGCCGTAGTTGCCGAAGCCGCGGTTTTCCGGGTTGGTCTGGGCGCTGCTGCCGTCGACGGTGATGGCGCTGCCGCCATCGCCGACGCCGTTGACGCGAAAGGCCCGGCCGCCGCCGACGGCGCTGTCCGGCGAATTCACACCGGGCGCCAGCATCACGACGTTCTGCAGGTTGCGCCGCGACACCGGGATTTCCCGCACTTCCGTTCCCATCGTCTGCATCTGGGCCGTAGACGACGTCTGCACCAGCGGCGAGGTTTCGGTGACCGTCACCGATTCTTCGATGTTGCCGACTTCGAGCGCGTAGGTCTGACGCACGGTCTGTCCGGCACCGAGGTTCAGCCCCTGGCTGTTGTAGGTCTTGAACCCGGAGAGCTCGATCTTGATCGCATACGGTCCGGCAGGAAGCGCCGGCAGCGCGAACTCGCCGCGTTCGTCCGACACCGTCTCGCGCGTGAGATTGGTCCCCTGATGCGTCACGACGACCGTGACCCCGGGCAGGATGGCTCCGGTGCTGTCATGCACGACGCCGTACAGCGTCGCGGTGATCACCTGTGCGCGGGCGGGCCACGACGAGCCCGCGAGTGCGGCGACGAACACGAAAGCAATGGCGGACAGGCGCCGACAACGCGTCATACGGACCTCCAGTTGGATGCCAGCCTGAACGACGACGGCTCGAATCGATCCCGCGACGTGCGGTTGCGTCTTCAGTAGATCTGCTGTGTCTTGGCGACGATGACTTTTGGCGGCGTCACGCCAGCCGCGATCATCACTTCACGAATCGACGCCTCGGTGTCTGGCGACGGCTTGAAGTTGCCGAAGCGGTAGCCGACGGCAATCGCCAGGGGCGTCCACCCGTATTTGTCAGGTGTGTTCCAGACGGCGATGGTCGCGCCTTTCGAGGCCAGGAACTTCACCACCTTGGGCAGGTTCTTGTAAGCCGCGGCGTGCATCGCGGTCTCGCCGTTCTTGTCGACCGCGTTGATGTCGTTGCCGAGCTCCAGCGCCACCTGCACCGCCTCGATCACTTCCTCCTCGGTGCCGGCGTCTTCGCCCGGCGAGCGAGTCGCGAGGCCGGCCGCGGCCATCAACGGCGTGCTGTTGTCAACATTGGTGATGAAGGGATCGGCGCCAAGCTTCGCCAGCTCGCGCATCAGTTCGGCGTCGGCAGTCAACGCCGCCATCATGAACGGCGTGGCGCCGACTTCATTCAGCCGCGTGTTGGCGAGGTTGGCCCGGCGTGTCATCCGCGCGTTGATGTCGGCGCCGGCCGCGACGAGCTTCCGGACGAGCTCGAGGCTGCTCATCGTGCCGGATCCTTCGGGCGCCGGATCGTTGTCGCCGACGCCAGGCTTGCGGACGGGAACGATGGCGTGGAGCGCGGTGTAGCCGGGCAGGCCGGCATTCGGATTGGCGCCGGCGTCGAGCAGCTGCGCGGCCAGTTCGAAATGGCCGTTCATCACCGCTGTGAGCAGTGGCGTCGCGCCCCCCGGGAGCGCGCGTCCCCCGACGGCGCGGCGACGTCCGCCCTCGACTGGAACCGTCTCGTTGACGTCGGCGCCCGCCTTCAACAGGACGCGCACGACGTCGCTGCGCCCTTCGCGCACGGCGAAGAGCAGCGGCGTCATTCCTGACGCCAACCGGGCTTTCAGATCGGCGCCGACTTCGATCAGCATCTGAACGACCGGCGCGTGACCTTCGGCGGCCGCCCACATCAACGCAGTCTGTGCGTGCTTCTCATCCTTGCTGTCCACTTGTGCGCCGCGCGCGAGCAGCGACTTCACCGAGGCAAGCGTCCCGACGCGCGCGGCGGTCATCAATACCGTTTCGCCGCCGGGTAACGTGGTGTTCGGGTCGGCGCCGGCCTGCAGCAGCATTTCGACCATCGCGCTGTCGGCGTTGGTGATCGCGAGGGTCAGCGGTGTGATGCCGTAGCGATTCGCCGCTTTGACGTTGGCGCCGCCGCGGACGAGCAGCTCGACGCTCTCGAGGTCGTCCTGGTACGCGGCCCAGTGGAGCGCGGTCATGCCGTCGGCCTGTGGCGCGTTGACGTCGACGCGCCGTTGCACCAGCGCGCGGACCGCCGCACGATCCATCTTCTCCATCGCATCCGCCACTGGCGCGTCCGCGGCTGCGGCGGACAGCGTGACGGCCGACAACAACGACGCGGCCGCGAACAGACCGAGCGACGTCGAACGGATCATGGTGTATATCCTCACAGCGCGAGCAGCTCGTTGATCGTGCCCTGGCTGTCCGCGAACCGGTCGAGACGCACACCAACTTTCTCGAGCAAGGTCAGGTGCAGGTTCGCCAGCGGCGTCGGCTCCGCGTATGTGATGTGCCGTCCGCCCTTCATCCGGCCGGCGCCGCCGCCGGCGACGATGATCGGCAGATTGACGTGGTCATGGACGTTCGGATTCCCCATGCCGCTGCCGTAGAGGACGACCGAATGATCGAGCAGCGTCCCCGCGCCGTCGGGCGTGGACTTCAGCTTCTCGAGGTAGTAGGCGAACAGCGACACGTGGAAGGCATTGATCTTCGCCATCCGTGCGATCTTTTCCGGGTCGTTGCCGTGGTGCGTCAGGGGGTGATGCGGATCGGCGACGCCAATCTCCGGATAGGTGCGCGTGCTCGTTTCGCGCGCGAGCTGGAACGTGATCACGCGGGTGACGTCGCCCTGCATCGCCAGCGTCTGCAGGTCGAACATCAGTTTCGCGTGGTCCGCGTACGATGCCGGGACGCCGACCGGGCGATCCAGGTCCGGCAGTTGATCGCCGGCATCGCTTTCCGCCTTCTGAATGCGGCGCTCGACCTCGCGGATGCTGTCCAGATACTGGCCGACGCGCCGGCGATCGTCGGCGCCGAGGGTGTTCTGCAGGCGTGAGATGTCGTCACGCACCCAGTCGAGCAGGCTGGCCCGACGCTTCAACGCCGCGCGGCGGTCGGCGGCACTTCCGCCTTCGCCGAAGAGACGCTCGAACACGACCCTCGGGTGCGCCTCGGCCGGCAGCGGCGTCGTCGGCGAGGACCACGAGAGATCATTCTGATAGACGCACGCGTAGCCGTTGTCGCATTGGCCGACGGTCTGGAGCAGGTCCATCGCGAGCTCGAGCGACGGCAGGACCGTTTGACGGCCGATCTGCTGCGCGGCGATCTGGTCGGCGGTGGTGCCGAGGAAGTAATCGGTGCTCTCGGTCCATTTCGCTTTCGCGGCGCTGAGGAACGCGGCGTTCGACGTGGCGTGCGTCCCCGGATAGGCGTTCTTCAGCTCCATGTTGCTGAACACGGTCAGCTGATCGACGAACGGCTCGAGCGACTGGAGCGCCGGCGACAGCATCTTGAGCGTGCCGTCGGTGCCGCGCGGCGTCCAGCGGGTGATATCGCACCCCATTGGCATGTAAATGAACCCGAGTCGGCGCACGGGTTCGGCCGGCGTGTTGGCCAGCGCCGTCATCGACGGCACCATCGCGTCGAGCAGCGGGAGCGCCAGCGTCGCACCCATTCCGCGGAGGAACGTCCGTCGCGGCAGAGCCTTCTTGGTAATAATCATCGTGACATCCTCATCTGGAACGGTGCGCTGTTGACGACACCGAGAATGAGCGACGAGACCCGAAAATCCTGTGCGCGCGAGTCACGGACGATCGCTCGCACGGCCGGCGCATCGTAGTACTCGACGCCGCGTCCAAGCGCGTAGGTCAGGAGCTTCTCCACGAAAGTTCCGACGAAGATGTCTGGTCGGCTCAGCAACGCCTTTTCGAGACCGGCGACGTCCTCGAAGTGGCTGCCGTCGGGCATCCCGCCCGACGCATCGATGGCGACGCCGCCTTCGTCGTTGCGGCGGCGGCCGATGGCGTCGAACTTTTCCATCGAGAGGCCGATCGGATCCATCACGTTATGGCACGAGGCACAGACGGCGTTGCTGCGGTGCTCGGCGAGGCGTTTGCGCACCGTCAGGTTCCCGTCGACGGTGTTGTCTTTCAGTGCCGGCACATCGGGAAGCGGCGGTGGCGGCGGCACGCCGAGCAGGTTGTCGAGCACGAACTTGCCGCGGATCACCGGGGAGGTCCGCGTCGCGTACGACGTGACCGTCAGCAGGCTCGCCTGGCGCAGCAGGCCGCCGCGTCCGCTGTCTTCGCCGAGCTCGACGCGGCGGAACCGCGTCCCGTAGACGTGCGGGATGCCGTAGTGCTTGGCCAGCCGCTCGTTGACGTAGGTGTAATTGGCGTGCAGCAGATCGAGGGCGCTGCGGTCCTCGCGCAGGATGCTTTCGAAGAACAGCTCCGTCTCCTGCCTGAACGCCTGACGGAGGTTGTCGTCGAAGTCCGGGAAGAGGCGCATGTCCGGCGTGATCGAGTCGAGATTGCGAAGATGCAGCCACTGCGACGCGAAGTTGGTGACGAGCGCGCGCGAACGGCTGTCGGCGAGCATCCGCTTCACCTGCCGTTCAAGGACCGCCGGCTCGTGCAGTTTCCCCGCAACCGCCTGATTGAGCAGCTCATCATCGGGGATGCTGCTCCAGAGGAAGAACGACAGCCGCGATGCGAGCTGGAGATCGCTGACGCGGTAGGGTGTGTTCGTCGCAACGCCTGCCGGCTCCTGTTCCACCCGGAAGAGGAACTCGGGACTGACGAGGACGCCCGACAAGGCCATCTCAATACCGGCGTTGAATCCGTCGGTGGCGGCCGCGGCGCGCGCCTGCGTGTAGAGATTGAATGCCCCCTGCACGTCGGCGTCGGTGACCGGCCGACGATACGCGCGGCGCATCAGCGAGCTCAGGATCTGTCTGGCGGCGGCGTCTTCGTCGTTCGGACCGGTTGGCTGGGCGGTGAACAGGCGCCGCCGGGTCGGCGTATCGCCAGGCCCTTTCGCGGCATACGGGCCGATAATCGCAATTGAATAGACCGCTGGTTGGATCCGCGGATGGCGATAGGAGTTGAAGTGCGCCTGATACGGCTGCCGCGCAGTTTCGAGCAGCGCAGTCGGGTTCTTGACGAACGCGACGCCGACGGCATGCGGACCGGCTTTGACCGGTACGCGGATTCGCAGGTCGCGATCGACGTTGTCGTGGTTCGGCTGATAGTCCTCGGAGAATCCGGCCTCGCGCGCCGGCGGCTTGACCGTGAACAGCTTGACGCGATCGCGGTCGAGCAACAGCTCCAGATCGGCCGCGTCGTTCAACCCTTCGACGTGCTCGTTGCGATCGCGCGTCAGTCGAATCTGGATCTCGTAGTCGCCGTCCATCGGGAAGCTGTACTGGATCAGCGCGCCGCCGCGGGTGCCGATCGGCAGGCCGTCGATGTGCTCTTCCTGCGTCAGATCGGCGGGAATGCGGATCGTGTCGCCGTCCGGAGAGACGCTCGGCCGGCCGACCGCGACCCGGCTGATCTTCTCGGCCGCAGCGATGTACCGGTCGAGTAAGGTCGGCGACAGATCGCCGACCGTCACGTTGTCGAAGCCGTAGCTCGATTCGTCGGCGGGCAGTAACGACGTGACGTCGACGTCGAGCGCGAGCAGATCGCGAACGGCGTTCTGATACTCGGTCCGGGTCAGGCGCCGCAGCGTGGCGGTGCGCCCCGGATTCGGCGAACCGGCAACCGCGCGATCGAGCGCCGTCTCGAGCGTCGCGACCTCAGCGTTGTACGTGCTTTCGTCCGGGCGGGGCAACCCGATCGGCGGCATCTGGCGCGCGCGCACTTTGCGCAGAACCTTCTCCCACACCTCCGGAGCGTGACCGACGTCGTCTTGCAAAGCGGCGTCGAGCGTGAGGCCGCCGCGTTTCAGGCGGTCGTTGTGACACGAGGTGCAATAGCGAGTGACGAACCTGGTGTGGTCGGCGGTCGGCGCTTGTGGATCAGCGGGTTTGGGCGGAGGTTGTCGCGCTTCGAGCGTCAACCAGCAACTGCAGGCGACGACGACGATCGATGCGAAGCCGCAGAACGACACCCTCGAGGCGTTGACCATGCATAACCGCCTTTGTGACCGGTCCCGATATGCGGCCAAATGATACGACATTTTTACACCTCGAGTGCGCGGCGGAGGCGGAGTTTTTTGCGGGGTTTTCCCGAGCCGACCGTGCAGGATTCGGCGCCGACATGCGAAACGCCGACCTCGACCGGTGCTAAGCCCTGCACGGCGTCTCGTGCGTTGTACGCATCACGCCCTTAAAAGTCGTTGCGGTCGCAACGACCTGACAGTCAACGCTCTCACACGACGGAACGGTCGCTCCAGAACGCGCTGAAGAGTTTGCCCTATCGTTTCGAGCTCGACACGCGAACGCAATATCGATCGACGACCTTGGACCGATAGCTGACGTAGCGACCGAACAAGTTTATGGGCGGTCGCCGTTCGGCACGAAGTGGATCCTGGCGAGGCGCCGTATGACGCCTTCTCCTGGATCGGAATCCTTCTCGCCGAACACCGAGCGCCCCCTGACCGCCAAATTGCACTCGTCACGCGATGTTTGGTCAACGGACTTCGTGACTCCGTAACGCGTCTCGACCCTGCTCACTCCACTCCGCTCGGCCTCGATTCCAAGCCCCTGGTCATCCCGAACGCGATGGTCCGAGCTCGCGTTCAGTCTCGACGCAAGTCCACGCAACCCCGTCAAAAGAATTTACGCCATGGTGAGCGCATCGTCATACGCGTCGTCCATCTTGTTCACTCGACGCGACACGGCGCGCGCGAGGCGCGACCTGTCGTTCGAACACCGGGCGCGCCGGCGCACGGCGCACCGTGGAGCAGGAGGACATCATGCGCTCGCAAACGCTTGGTCGCGCGGCGATCACGCTACTGGTTACATGCGGAATCGGAACGACGGTGATGGGCGTTCGTCACCGTCAGGTGGTTGGCGTCCAGGACGATGGCAGCATTCTCGTGCCGAACGGGCGGACGCTGACGCCCGCCGGTACGCACATCGAAGTGGCCGACCGGCCGCTCGGCATGGTCGTCAGCCCCGACGACAGCGTGCTCGCCGTCGTCACCGGCAGCAATTTCAACCCGCGGGCGCTGCATCTCATCGACATTCGCACCCGCGCGCTGAAGCAGACGATCGCGATCGCAAACAGCTTCGTCGGCGTCGCGTTCAGCCCATCCGGCGACACCATCTACGTCGGCGGTGGCGCGAGCAACGACGTGAAGATCTTCAAGGCGACCAACGGCGTGTTCGCGGCGGCCGGCACGATCGCCATCTCCGGGGGACCGCAACCGAGCGGTCTCGCGCTGAACGCCGACGGGAGCCGCCTTTACGTCGCCCTGAACCAGACGAATGAAGTCGGCATCATCGACACCGCGACGCGCGCCGTGACGCGAGTGAAGGCGGGAACATATCCCTACACGACCGTGGTCTCGGCCGACGGCCGGAAGGTCTACGTCAGCAACTGGGGCGGCCGGATTCCTGGCCCGACCGATTTCACGGATGGCCAGAATCCCGTCATTGTCGATCGCCGCACCGGCATTCCGACCACAGGCACCGTGTCGGTGCTCGATACCTCGACCAACACCATCGTGAAGCACATCGACGTCGGTCTGCATCCGACGGGCATGGGTTTGAGTGCTGGCGGCGATCGCCTCTTCGTCACCAACGCCAACAGCGACACGGTCTCAGTGATCGACACTGCCACCGACACCGTCGCGAAGACGCTTAACGTGGGCGCGCGCGGTGACGACCGGATGCCGCTGCTGGGCAGTGCACCGAACGCCGTAGCCATCGGCGACGACGGGCGCACGCTGTTCGTGGCCAATGGCGCTGAGAATGCGGTTGCGGTGGTCGACGCGGATGCGGCGGGCGGCGATGTGGTCCGCGGGAAGATTCCGACCGGATGGTATCCAACCGCGGTCGCCCTCGATCGCGCCGGCACGCACGTCTTCATCGCCAGCGGGTACGGCTTTGGCTCGATCGCGCCCACACCGGCGACGCGCGGTGGCCGCAGCTTCGTCGATCGCGTCGGAGTCGTCTCGATCGTCGATGTGCCCGGCCGCGGCGACCTGGCGCGCTTCAGCGAGCAGGTCCGCCGCAACAACCGCAGCCTGCCGCCGGATGCCGACGGCAACGACGGCGACCACGGCCGCGACGATGGCGGCGAGCACGACGGGGCAGCGCCGATCCCCAAGACCATCGGCCAGCGCTCGCCGATCAAGCACGTCTTCTACGTCATCAAGGAGAACCGTACCTACGACCAGGTGCTCGGCGATTTGCCGCAAGGCAACGGCGACCCGTCGCTCGTGGAGTTCGGGCGCACCGTCTCACCGAACCATCATGCGCTCGCCGAGCAGTTCGCGCTGCTCGACAACTATTACGGCCCCGGCGATCAGTCCGCGCTCGGCCACCGCTGGGTGCTGCAGTCGTATCCGAGCGACTGGGTCCACAAATACGGCAACGCCCGTAACAACCAGAACCCGATGCTGCTCGGGCCGACCGACGCCATCTACGACCACGCGAAGGCGCGCGGTCTGCGCGTGCGGGCTTACGGCGAGCGCGGCGCCAACACCATCACGCCCGCCAACGCGACGTGGACCGACATCTACAACGACTGGAAGAACGGCACCAGCAAGGTAGACATCGCCGCCCAGGCGATCATCGTCGGCCTGCGGGACGTCTACCATCCGCGCTATCCGGCCGCAGAGAGCCGAGTCCCCGATCAGTACCGCGCCGACATCTTCCTCAAGGAGTTCGCCGAGTTCGAAAAAAACGGCAACCTGCCGGATCTGAACCTGCTGCTCCTCTACGACGACCACACCGAGGGCACGAGCCCGGGCTTCCCGACGCCCCGCGCGATGGTCGCCGACAACGATCTCGCGCTCGGCCGCATCGTCGACGCCATCTCGCACAGCCGGTACTGGAAGGACAGCGCGATCTTCGTCACCGAAGACGATTCGCAGGACGGTCTGGACCACGTCGACGGCCATCGCACCGTCGGGTTTGTCATCAGTCCCTACGTGAAGCACGGGCAAGTCGACAGCAGCTTCTTCTCGATCGTCAACGTCTTCCGCACGATCGAGCAGATCCTCGGACTGTCGCCGGTGAACCAGTTCGACGCGGCCGCAGAGCCGATGTTCAGCGTGTTCACGTCGAAGCCGGACCTGACACCGTATTCGGCGCGGCCGAACCAGGTCCCGCTCGACGAGATGAACCCGTCGCTGGCCGGCCTGGTGGGATTGCAGCGCGATCTGGCGAGATTCTCGCTGACCATCGACAGTTCCGAACCGGATTCGGCGGACGCGGACATGTTGAACCGTGCGATCTGGCACTCGGTGAAGGGGTTCAACACACCGTACAACTACGGGCGCGCGATCGAGTCACGGCCTGCGTCGTTCGAGTTGCTGCTCCGGCTTTCCGGCCACTGAGCCGCCGCCACACCTAAAGCGCAGGCACAGACGATGACGCGAATCGCGCTCGAAGCTTACGGGGTGTCGAAATCGTTCGGAGACCGCGTCGCGCTGTGCGATGTCGACCTCGTCGCGAAGCGCGGCGAGGTGCACGGTCTGCTCGGACCGAACGGGGCTGGGAAGACCACGCTGATGCGTGTGCTGCTGGGTCTTGTCCGGCTGGATCGGGGACGCGTGTACCTTCTCGGTCGCCGGCTCGAGCCGGCTGGACGAGTGCCGGATCACGTGGCCGGCACGGTCGACGCGCCGGCGTTCTACCCATTTCTGTCCGGCCGCCAGAATCTTGCGCTGCTGGCGCGGCTCGACGGCGCGCACGCATCCGCGGGCCGCGCCGCCGCGACGGCTGTCGTCGAGCAAGTCGGCCTCGCCGCAGTCGCCGACGCTCGCGTGTCGGCGTACTCGACCGGCATGCGTCAGCGTCTCGCGCTCGCCGCCGCGCTGTTGCGCCGGCCGGAGCTTCTGCTGCTTGACGAGCCGACCAGCTCGCTTGATCCAGGAAGCGCGCGCGAGGTCCGTGAGCTCGTGCGCGGCCTCGCGAGCGATGGTGCTGCCGTGGTGTTGAGCAGCCACGACATGGCCGAAGTCGAACAACTGTGCACGACGCTCACGATCGTCGACGGAGGACGCGTGATCTTCTGCGGCCGCGTCGACGCGCTCCGCAGGCGGGCGCCGGCGCCGCCGCACGCGCTGCGAACCAGCGACGACCGCCTGGCAAGAGAATTCGCCGCACACTGCCACGGTGTGCGCGCGATGCCCGCCGCCGGCGGCGGCCTCGATGTCTGGGCGGAGCCTGCTGCGATGGATGCGTTTGTCATCGCGCTCGGCCGAGCCGGCGTCGCGGTTCGAGCACTCGCGCACCGCGCGCGCTCGCTCGAGGCGCTCTTTCTCGAGCTCACCGCGCCTGACGCGCTCGACCTGCCTCCGGTCGGCCCACCGGCGGACGAACCGGACTGGGAGCTGGCGTCATGAGTCCTGGCGGCGTTCTTGTTGTCGCGTGCGTCGAATCCGTGAAGCTGGCGGCGCAGCGGAAATCGCGTGTGGCGCTGCTCGCCTGCACGATCGGGCCTTTCGTCTTCGCTGCGGCGATCCGGATCCAGAGCACGCTGCCGGAGGACACGCTCTTCGGCCGCGCCGTCAAGGAATCGGGTTTCGCGGTGTCGCTGGTCGTGCTCGAGTTTGCCGCATTGTGGGTCGTCCCTGCGCTGACGAGCGTCGTCGCCGGCGATCTGTTCGCCGCCGAGGACCGGTACGGCACGTGGACGACGATGCTGACGCGTTCGCGGACGCGCGCCGAGGTGTTTGCCGGAAAGGCGCTGGTCGCGTTCGGCTACGCCGCAGTTGCGCTGTTCGTGCTCGCGGCGAGCAGCGTGCAGGCCGGCGCGCTCGTCATCGGGCTCGCGCCGCTCGTGAACCTGTCCGGCGTTGTCCTTCAGCCGTCGCAGGCGCTGACACGCACCGCGCTCGCGTGGGCGTCGGCGCTGCCGCCGGCGTTCGGTCTCACGGCAGTGGCGCTGGCGCTGTCAGCGGCATCGCGCAGCGCCGTGGCCGGAGTCGGCGTCCCGGTCGTCGTGGCCCTCACGATGCAGCTGTGCGCGCTCGTCGACGGGCCGGCCGTTGCCCGGCTGCTGCTCGTCACCTCCGCGTTCAGCGGGTGGCACGGCCTCCTCGCCGAACCGCGATTCTACGGACCGCTCGTCCGCGGGTTTCTGGTGAGCGGCGCGTACGCCGTCGTCTGTCTGGCGATTGCGTACCGCACGGTATGCCGGAGGGACATTGCGGGATAACGGCGCCAGTCGCGCCGCGTGGCGACGTCTGCGGCACATCGCGGTGCTCGCTTCCGCGATCGCCATATCGGCGTGCGGCTCGAACCCGATCACCTCGGATCGTGTGGAGCGCGCCGTCGAGTCGACGTTCGCGAACCTCGTCCAGGTGCAAGTGGCGCGGCTCAACATCGCGCCGATCGCCATTGCCGATCTCGACGTCACGGCCGTTTGCCGCACGCGTACCGGCCGCGATGCCGGCGCCGGCGAATGGACGTGCCGGCTGCGGTGGTTGGGTCCCGATCACCTCCCGCTACGCGACACGTTCGACGTCTTCGTGACGACCGATGCGTGTTACACGGCCGCTGCCGAAGGCGATCAGCTTGGCGGCCCGACGTTGAAAGGGGCGAGCGGCGCCGAGATTCGAAATCTTCTCTACGTGTTCGAAGGCTGTTTCGATCCGACGTGACGGGATCGCGATCGATCGCGTACGGGCGGCGGGATTGTGCGAAGGAGGCGGCGATGTTTCGTAACGGCAACCGATACAGATTGATCACCGGTGCGGCCCGCGTCGTGCTGGCGTTGGCTCTCGCGGCCGGCGGGTGGACCGTCGCGGCGCAACGTGGTGGGCTCGACGGCCGGGCCTCGGGGTTACTGAACTTTTCGGCTCCGGCCGGCAACCGTCCGGCAACGACGAGCACGATCATCGGCGGCGTCAGGGCAGCGGTCCTGCCGAACGGCCGCCTCGTCACGCCGGCCGGCGTCGAGGTGAACGTCCAGGCGCCGAAGCCCTTCGGCATGGCGCTGTCGCCGAACGGACGGATGCTCGCGACGCTCAACAGCGGCGCGGAGCCGTTTTCGCTGACCTTGATTTCCGATCTCACGAGCGCCACGCCGAGCGTGAGACGCATCGACGTGAACGCCAGCTTCATGGGCGTGGCCTTCTCGCCCGACAGCCGGCGCGTGTACCTGTCCGGCGGCGAGAACGGGAACGTCTGGATTGCCGACGCCGACGCCGGCCGGATCGTCGGCTCGGTGAACCTCAATGGCGCGGCGCATCCGCTCGACCGGCCGTTGAATGTCCTCGTCACGCCACAACTGCACTTCAAAGGTGCGTTCCCGGGCAACATGGCGCTCAGCACGAGCGGCCGGTTTCTCTACGTCGTCGACCAGGGTGGGTTCAAAGTCCACGTCATCGACACGTCGGCGATCGCGACCGGAGTCGACGGGCTCGGACGCGTCACCGAACCGGACAACTTCGCCGCCGTCGTCGGACACGCCGGCGTCGGCCGATATCCATTCGGCATCGCGCTGACGCCGGACGAGCGCACGCTGCTCGTCACGCACGTTGGCGTCTTTCAGTACGCGCACCTTCGACCGGCCACTCCGAACGGTGACGACAACGTCGATTACCCGCTCTGTTTTCCGGGCGCGGGTTATCCAGACGAGACAAGCAGCGATCGGGTGATTGCGATCGCGAAGGTCGATCCACGCAATCTGCCCGATGACCTGCGAGATCCCGGCGGCATCCGCTGCGGCTACGTCCCGGCCGATCGCCTTTACACGGTGCCGGGACTCGGCAGCCCGAACGCGCCGGAGTCCTCGTCGGTCTACGTCGTCGACGTGTCGAATCCCGCGGCGCCGCAGCGTCGCGCGATCGTCAAAACCGGTCCGCTCGTCGGCGAAGCCGAGAACGGGATCGACGCGTACTCGGGGAGTCATCCGAACGCCGTGGCGGCAGCCTCGGACGCGATCTACGTCGCGAACGGCAACAACGACAGCATCTCGATCGTCGACCCGCAGACGTTCGCCGAAACCGGTCGGATCGGGCTGTCGCTGCTGCACGGGCAGGATCGTGCCCTCAAGGGTGTCCAGCCGGTTGGCCTCGCGCTGAGCGCGGACGAGCGATTTCTCTACGTTGCGGAAGCCGGCGTCAACGCGATTGGCGTGATTCGGCTGGAAGGAAAGCGCGGGCGCGTGATTGGCCACATTCCCGCGGGATGGTGGCCGAGCAGCGTGCGCGTCAGCGCCGACGGCCGAACACTGTACTTCGCCAACGCACGGGGGCGCGGCGCGGGCCCGAACGCCGTCGGCGAGAGCCGTTCGCCGAAGTTCAGCGTCCTCGGCACCGTCAACATCGTCCCGGCGCCTTCAGGTGGGCAACTCGATGCCTTCACCGAGCGCGTGTTGATCAACAACGGTTTCGCCGGCGGCGACGCGGGCGATCGCAGCCGCGACGAGCACAACCCGATTCCGAGTCGTGCGGGCGTGGCCAGCGCGCAGATCCGGCACGTCGTGTTCATCAACAAGGAGAACGCGACGCACGATCTGATGCTCGGCGACATTACCCAGACGCGGCGAGGTGTGCCGGTGAACGGCGACCCGGCGTTCTCGCTCGGTGTCGACGCCAGCCCGAATCACCATGAGCTGGCGCTGCAGTACGCGTTCAGCGACAACTTCTTCCTCGAGCCGTCGGTCTCGTCTGACGGGCACCGCTGGCTCACCGGTCAATACACCAGCGAGTCGGAGGAGACGCACTGGCCGGCATCGTACGGCGGCCGCCGCAACGACTCCGGCGACGACCCCGCGGTGATCCGCGATTTCCCTGGTCGAATCGGCTTCACCGATGCCAACGCGTCGCCGGAGCCAAACGACCTCAACGAGCACGGCGGCACCTTCCTCCACCTGACGCGACACGGCCGAACCGTGATCAACTTTGGGAACGGGTTCGAGTTCGCAGTCATCGACGAACCGCGCGGCGCCGATCCGACGGGCGCGCGCGAGCACACGAACGTGCCGATGGAGAAGGTCGTCCGCGACAACAGCGATCACCTGTTTCCGACGTTCAACACGCACATCCCCGACGCGCCGCTCGCCGAAGATCCGACGCGCTTCAACCGGTTCGATCGATTCAAGCGCGTCTTCGAGACGCAGTTCGTCGACCGCGCACGCGGCGTGTGCAAGCTGCCGAATTTTGTCGACCTCTACTATCCCAACGACCACGGCGGCGGCGCCTTCGACATCAACCCGATCGGTCCGGCCTGGTCGTTCAAGCGATTCGTCCAGGACAACGACGTGGCGCTGGGCCTCACGGTGGAACTGCTGTCGAACAGTCCCTGCTGGAAGGACACGGTGATCTTCGTCGTCGAAGACGACACGCAAAATGGCGCCGACCACGTCGACGGCCATCGGTCGGTCTTCCTGGCGATCAGCCCGTGGGTGAAGCGCGCGCATGTCAGCAAGGTGCACACCAGTCTGGCGAGCATCTTCAAGACGGTGAACCTGATGTTCGGGCTGCCACCGCTCAATCAATACGACGCGGCGGCGACCGATCTGCACGAACTCTTCACCGACACGCCGGACTTCACGCCGTATCACGCGCAGACCGTCCAGTTCGCTGCGCGCGTGAGTCCGTTGTGGCTCGCGCTCACCGGTGATCTCGACTTCACACGGCCCGACTCGAACGAAGTGGCGCTGCAGGATGCGATCATGAAGTCCGAGGGGCTGCCGCGTCGCTCCGACACGCGGATGTCCGGGGTTGTGGCGCGGTGAGGGTCTGTCGCCGAGCCGCCGTTGCGGTCGTTTCGGTCCTCGCTGCGGCTCGCGCCGCTGCGCAGGCGCCGCCGGCGCAGCCGCCGGATCCGATCACGTTCCAGGACGTCGTCCAGGTGACGGCAACGCGTTTCGGCGAGCCGGTCGCGCAGGTGCCGGGATCGATCGCCGTCGTCACCGGCGACGAGTTGCGTGCGCGCGGTGCGACCGACTTGCGGACCGCACTCGGATGGCTCGGCGGCGTCAGCGTCGCGCCAGGCGGCGATGCGGGACCCGCCGCGGCCGTGCCCGGGCTGCTCGGTGTCCGCGAGGTCGACGATCTGCTGCTGCTCATCGACGGCATTCCGGCCGGCGGCGCGTTCATCCCGCAAGTCGAAGCGATCACCCTGACGAACGTCGAGCGCATCGAGGTGATGCGCGGCGCTACGCCCGTCTATTTCGGGACGACGGCGTTTGCCGGGACGATCAACGTGATTCATTACGCCGCGGGACGTGCCGACACGGTGGCCGCGGTCCACGCCGGCAGCTACCAGTCGGCCGGCCTCGCCGGCGCGGCGGTTCTGTCGGACGGCCGCGTGCGTCAATCGATCGCCGTCGAAAGCGCGCGCGACAACGTGTCCGATCCACGCGCGTCGTACGGACGCGTACAGGGTATCTGGCGGCTCGCGACGCACCTTGGCCGAGGCGCCCTTCGCGCGGACGTCGATCTGCTCGCCTTGCGCCAGAAGCCGGACAGCCCCGCGCCGATCGACGTCACCACGGGCGACTTCACGCGGCTGCTACCGACGGACTTCAACCAGAACCCGGTCAATGCCGCGCTCGACACGACTCGGTACAAGGTCGTGGCGGACTACGATCTGCCGCTGCCATTCGGCCGATGGGGCAGCACGGCCGCCTTCACCCACACGCGCACCGACAGCGTTCGCGGCTTCATCGACGCCGGTGACACGCCGCAGCCGTGGTCGGCGACGACCAACGCCGACCTCGAATCGTTCGACCAGTCGCTTGGCTTGAACGAAGTGTTCGTCGACAGTCACCTCACGACGCGGGTGGCGAAGAAAGCGGACCTCACCGCGGGGGTCAACGTGCTTGCCGGCGATGGCGCCGCCGACAGCCTGCGGTACGGTCAGCGGCTGCTGCTCGACGGCGTCGGCCAGGTGCCGAGCACCGAATCGATCGCGCCCAAGGGCTCCGTCGATTTCACCGACCGACGTCGCTTTGTTGGCGCCTACGCGCAGAGCCGGTACGAATTAACCTCGCGTGGCAGCCTGCTCGGCGGCCTGCGCTGGAACAGCACGCGCGAAACACGCGACGAAGTTCGCGTCAACAGTCGCGGTGTGAGGACGGACATGCCGGCCTCGCAAGACATCGATCGTCTGACCGGCTCACTGGGTGCAGCCTGGCGGGTGCGTCAGTCCGCGGACTCGTCCATCAACAACGTCACGGTGCACGGCAGCATTGGCTATACATTCCAACCGTCGCAGATCGATTTCGGACCGGATCCCGAGGCGCAGCCGGAGGGCGGTGGCCTGCTCGCGCCGGAGACGCAGCGCAGCGTGATCGTCGGCGCGAAGGCGGATGCCGCGCACGGCGCCGTGGAATTCGACGTCGATGGTTTCTTCGTCGATTTCTACAATCAACCGACGCAAGCGGCCTCCGGCGGGACGCCGGTGCTGCGGTCCATTGGCGCGCAGCGCTATCGAGGCGTCGATGTGGAGGGTCTCGTACGACCAGCGAAAGCTCTGACGGTCAAGGGCAACGTCGGCTGGGCCGACGCGCGGTACACCGACTTCCTGACCGACGTCGACGGCACGCCGACGCAGCTGGCCGGTAACCGGCAGGTCTTGACCCCGTCGCTTCGAATGGGAGGCGGAATCCTGTTTGCGCCGCCGTTCGGCTGGCGCGCGTCGCTGACGCTGCAGTGGATCGGCGCGCACTGGCTGGACAGGCTCAACACCTTTCGCGCGGCGGGGTACGCCGTCGTGGACAGCTCGCTCGGATATCGCTTCGAGCGGTTTACGGCGGCCGTCCTTGCGTCCAACATCGGCAATCGCCGCGACGCCGTGCAACTCAGCGAACTCGGGGAAGGACAGTTCTACCGCCTACCGGCGCGCCGCATTGCCGCCACGATCACCTGGCACTACAAAACGGATCCGGCAGCGGGGAAGCCTCGCGAGCGTGGCGGCGCATGACATCGCTCGCTTCGACGCATGACCGAGAAAACGCTGCCTACGGCGTGTTACCGCTGCGGTCGTGGCGAAGCGCCATTAGCCGATGCCCGCCGGCTGCGTCGCAGCAACGCTGGACGCGGCGGCGACGAACAGGCCGTGGGCGCGGTCGGCGATCTCGTCCTCGGACGGAAACGGGTCTGCGCGCCGCCAGGCGCACGGCGACGGCGATGAACCGAAGAGCGCGCCGTCAGTCATTGTCGTTCACGTCGACGAGCGCCTCGGTGTCGTCTCCCCGCTCATCGTCCGACGCTTCGACGTCGCGCTCGAGCGTCGTCGACGAGTCCGATTCGACTCGGCGCTCCTGCCTCAGTGCCGGTGCCGGCTGTTCGTCGTACTCCTTATCCATGCGCACCGCCTCACGACGTCTCGCTCATTAGCGCACGTCGGTCTGTCGCTTCTATGACAGCCGACGCGGCGCTTTACCGGTACCTGGCCGGCGCGACTGGCGACGCTCGAAAATCGCGGATGCAGCGGCCAAGAAAAGTCGTCGCACGTCCGGATCGAATGACGCCGTGTCGTGGATCACGCCACCGCGTCGATGGACCGTCAGTCGGTCACGTGGCCGAAGAGCGGTGTTGGCTGTGGCGCATCGGTTGCTTTCGGAACCGGGGTGCCTCTTCCGAAAGTTTGACGCACAGATAAGCCATGACTGCACTGGACCTCTTTCAACGCGAAATCGCGGTGGTTCGCTGTCACTACGATGGGCTCCGGGACGGCGAGCACGGCAGTATTCATGACACTCGTATCGCTACGCGACGCATCCGTGAACTGCTGCCTCTCACCTACGACTGGCACCGCCGTGCGCACGCCGACGATGTCGCGGCGATGGTCAAGCGGATGGGCCGCTCGCTCGGCCGCGTGCGCGACGCTGATGTGCGGATCCAGCTGCTCCGGTATCTGGAAGCGCGGGTTCCTCACGCGGCGCCGTCGCTCGTGCTCGTCCGACAGCGCGAGGAGCACGAGCGCCTGCTGATCATGCGCGCGCTCGTCAAACGCTTCGAGCAGCTGGGCGTCGAGCGCGAGCTGGCCGAGCTGGCCGTGCCGTCGCCGGCGGCGCACCTCCCGTTCTGGTGGGCGCGGACCAGCACCTGGCGCGAGGCAGTGCGGCGTTGCGTCGAGGAGCGCGCGAGTGCCGTGGCGGACACCGTCCGGCATGCGACCGGCGTGTATTTTCCGCGGCGTGTGCACGCCGCGCGCATCGCCATCAAGAAGTTCCGCTACGCCGTCGAGATCGCCATCGAGACCGGGATAGTGGCCGCGAGCGTGCCGCTGCGAGTGCTGAAGAAGACACAGGATCTACTCGGGGATCTGCACGATCGCCAGGCGCTGATCGACCAGTTACGCACGACCGTGGCCAGCGATCGACGCGTCGATGCCGGTCACATCGCGCTCGTGGAGCAGGTGATCGAGGCCGAGATCGCCGATCTGCACGCGCGGTACCTGGGCCGGCGTGGCGACCTCCACGAGGCGTGTGCCCAGATTCGCGCCGAGGTGCGACGCCCGCGCACCGCGATGCATGCCGCCGCCATTGGCGGGGCGCTGGCAGTCGCGACCGGAGTCGAGGTGGCGCGCCGGCTGCGCCGCCGCCGTGGCAACACGCCGCCGGACAGCGTTGCGGTACGGGTCGCGGTGCCGCTGGTCGAGCCGATCGCGAATGAACGTGCCGGCGGCAGCGCGCACATCCCGACGGAGGTCACATGCCGATCGAACTCGCTGACGTGAAACGGATCGCACAGGACGTCGCGCACGCATACGATCCGGCGCTGGAAGTCGTCGGCGCGAGCACCACCGAAGGAGGATCGGCGTACACCGAAGTGACGGTCACGATCCACGGCTGCCGGAAGGAGCCCTGCATGATCGTGATCGGCGCCGATCGCAGCGGCGGGGAGGCCGCGCTGCGATCGGAGATCGCGTCGCGGTTGCGGGAACACCTCGACCAGCATCGCGGCTGACCGACAATCCGTGCGAGGAGAGCCGATGCCCCGGCAACCCTGGATCGAACCGGCAGTGCTCGGGTTGATCGCCGGCGGCGCCGTGCGATTACGGCTGCTCTGATCGCTGGCGACCGTTCGAGCGATCTGATCGACGCTGCGTCCAGTCGACGCGCCGTGCTGAATCAACCAACGGGCATCTTCGCGCGCTCAGCGATCATGGTTGGACGCTTTGGCAAACGGGAGTAGCTGGCGAGCGACGAGGAAATCGAAGATCGCCTCGGCGTTGATTGAGTGCGCAAGCGGGTTCGGGTGGCCGTCGCGTTCCGACACAGCGAACACCGTCCGCAAGTTCGCGTCCGGGTGTCGGTTCAAATAGTCCACGTAGTAGGGATAGGTATTCAGGAAGTAAAACCCCAGGCGCTGGCTCTCTCGCTCGAGAAGCTCGCGTTGGCCATCACGCCACTCGTCGCGCACATACGTGGACTGAAGGCCCGGGTAGGGCTTCACATCAAAGACGACGAAAGGAATGGCGCGCTCGCGCGCCGCACCAGCCAGCCGCTCGAGCGCCCGCACGACGCCTTTGGCGCCAACCATGTGTCGATATTCGTCTGGCAGGGCCGGATCTTCGTCGAGGTGTGCGGCCTGGCGAAGTGCCGTGGTGCGGTTCCTGAAAACGAACGGCGGTGCCTCCTGTTCTCCAACCCCCATGACCCCTTCATAAACGGAGTATGCGAGGTCGAACAGGTATGACCTGCGTAACGTGGCCAGCTTCCTCGGCCGCCGCATGAAGTTCGGCACGTCGTAGTCATTGGTGTTGAAGTTGAGAAGAACGAGATCGGGTGCGTATTCAAGGCACCTCTGCACAAACGTTTCGGCCTCCATGGCGGTGTTGTAGCCTGGCGCGGCGAAGTTGATGACCTCGAATTTCTGCGCACGCGATTTCTCATTGAGGCGCCGCTCCAGCACTTTCAGGCCGCCGTCCTCGAATCGCACGCCCCAGCCAAACAGCGACGAGTCACCGACGCCCACGATCCGAAACGTACCGGCTGGCTTGCGTCGGCTGTACTCGTAATCGCGAAGCCCCTGAGAGTTGATCAGGAGCGGCTGGCCGACGAATCGTCCACGAACATTCGGCCTCAGTTCGTAGACGATATCCGCGTGCCGGCTCGGCTGAACAATGTCGCCGACACTCAGATCGTGCATCGAAGACTGCCCCTGAGCACGAGCACTCTGCAGTTGCACCGCGAGCGGCCGCCGATCCTCGCGGAGGTAGGACGCCAGGCGAACGATCCCCTCCGCGACGAGTAAGGTGACGATGGTTGCCGCGAGCGACACCGCGACGCGCAGTGCGGACCGGCGCAGGTCGGCCGTGGCGCTCTCGCGTGCGCGCTTCGCAATCCGCGCCGCAACCATCAACGCGAGCGCAAACCAGGACAATGCCCACAACAACGAGATGCGGCGAGTCAGAAAGACGATGACGGCAGGTGGTTGGTGGACGAACAATTGCTGCGTCGGGAGCGCCGATTCGCTTTTGTCGCCCGGCGGCGTCCAGGACGCACGAAACTGGAAGCCGTCAGTTGCCTGCATGAAGCGCACGCGAATCTGGTGCGGTCCCGGAGTCATCGCGATGGAGGCAGCGCGCACCGTCGGATCGTGAACACCGCCGTTGTCGACGACGCCGCCGCCGTCGATCTCGATGGTCGAGCCATCGTCGCTCCGCGTGGAGAACGTGTACTGACCGTCGCGATCGATCCGGAGCCACCCACTCCACTCGACGCTGAACTGCTGCTGCGGCAACGACGCCGAATCGGCGTTCAGGAAGTCGAGATTGATCTGTCGCTCGACGCGCACAATGGCCGGTTCGCCTCGCCAGTCCGGGTTGGTGTAGAACGCCGTCGTCACCCCGCGCTGTGGCCAGACCCACAGGATTGGCACGAGGAAGACCAGCACGAGCAGAATACGTGTCATGCGCTGCATGTTCGCGCTCGAGACCCGGTATCACGTCCGCGGCAAAAACGGATCGATCTTGTATGCGCGCCGCCTGCTCATGTCAACACGATGAATAATTCACCGGTCTCGGCGACTCGAGGCGAGCGAACCAATGGACAAGACGAACTTGTCCGGTTCATCACGATGCACAAACAGGTCGTCGGTCGCGATTCGTTGGCCGACAAACGGAGCGGCCGCCAGCGCGATCTGTGCGCAATGCCCCAAATTGCGTTACGGAACAGGATTCCGTTGTCCCGGCGTCAACTGGTTTCGCCATACCGCGGGAAGGTTCTGCACCCATCCGTTGTAGACAACCGGAATCGGGAGAAGACCCTGTCCCCCCATGCCGGCGTTGCCGGTAATCGTCGCGTCGCGCTGGGTTGTGTTCGAACCGAAGAGCCCGACGCTGCCGACAATCGCGGCGTCCGCAGGATTGCCGTCGCCGTTCGGATCGGGATCGACGACGAGGAGCCGATTGGAGAACTTGCTGGAGACGTACGCGTAGTAGCCGCCGCCTTGCTTGGCGCCGTACTGTACGCCGTGGCACCCGGGATCGCAGCCGAGCATCGCGACGACCGTGTCGGTGTGCGTGTTGGTCACCACGATCGTTCCGGTTAGCGTGTTCGCGGTCACCATGCTTCGCCCGTTCGGCGAGACCGGCGTCTGGATCGGCAGTGCGCCGACCGGACCGGTGATCGCGCCGGTCACCGGGTTGTAGTCGGCGATTAAATTGATTTCCTTGATCACCGCGTGCGTGTTCATGTTGATGACCGTAATCGTGCTGTCGAGCAGGTTGGCCACGTAGTATTTGCTGGCGTCAGGCATCATGCCGGTGGCGATCGGATGGCCGAACGGGCTGCTCGTCGGAAGAATCGCATCGATGCGATCGGCAGGAAAATCGAATTGCGTGGTATCGCCGGTGAGAATGTTCGGCGTCACCATCTTGTGGCCGTCGGCGCTCATCCAGTGTGCGTGCGGATTGCCGCGGCCGATATCCACGCGACGCTCGACGGCGGTCGCCAGCGGCGCGAGCTCCATTACGGAATCGGTGCGCACATCCCCATTGTTGGTGACGTGGAGTTGATCGGTGTCCGTCCGGGTCATGACATGGGCCGGCGCCTCGCCCACCGACACGTTCCGGACAAATGCTCCGGTCACGCGGTCGAACACAGCCAGCTTGTGGTCGAACCACTGGGTTGCGTAGATCAGATTCTGGTTCCGGTCGGTCCACATGTTGTGCGGATTGTTCATGTTGACCGACGGCAACGCGACCTTGCGGCGGACCTGCCAGGTTGTCCCGTCCACCGCCGAGACCGTCCCCGGCTTGGTCTTACCGGAGGTCAGCTCGAATTGCGTCGCAGCCCACACTTCTCCAACCGCTGGCGTTGGTGGATTCTGCAGCGCCGCCAGCGTCAGATCGTTTCCATAGCGTGCGTTCAACACGGCCGGCAGGTTCACGACACCGACGTCGACCCGAACGTCGACATTTGGATAGGTGACGTGCCAGGGGGCCTTCGAGGCGTAGTTCTGCCAGTTCGCGGGATTGTTCGCGATGAAGAACGTTCGCAGCAGGCGCGTGGCGAGATCGCTGCTCGTCGGTACCGTGATCCCGTTGATCAGTGTGACGGTGTTGCCGAGATCGAGACCGGTCGTGGCCGGATCGTCGACGATCACCGCCCCGAACATATAAGGGTGGATGCTGCACGTGAACACGTACAGCCCCGGCGTCGTCAGCGTCACCGAGTCCCCGCCCTTGCGCGGATCCGTGGTGAACGGCATATTCGCCGCGCCGGTCGGGAACACCAGACTCGATCGCGTGTGGACGGTATTCGAGGCGCCTGAGAAATTCACGCGAACGCCAGGCGTCGCGACCGCGAGCGAACGGGTGCCGGCGATGTCCACGCCGGTATCGAACCACCGTCCCGGATTGTCGGTGATTGTGAAGTTCACTTCATTGCCGTCACCGCGGACGGCTTTCGACATCGTCAGAACCGCCAACCCGATCACGAGCACGTAGAGAACGATTGACCTGGCGTTCCTCGCGCGATTTCTCATCACAAACGCTCCTTCTTTAAACGCGCCGCTGCCTTGGCGGAACGGGACGGATGCCACCACCTGCCAGCGCGGCGATTAAGTGCCACAGAACGAGGGTCGCCAACTGCTTCCTATAGCCTCTTCACGATCGGGATGTTCTGGGCCTGTCTCATTGGCGCTCCTGTTTACGATCGGCGTTCGATGTGTGACCGGCGCAGAATAAAACGCGACCCATTTTGCGATCACCGCTTGCGCAAGTAGGTACGAGAAGATAAAGCTGAACCACAGACGGTTGGTGCTTGACTTGCGCGGAACCGGCGCGTAGCCTGCCGCGCTAAAGCACAGGTCCTTGCCCAATCCCAGGGTTTCTCGCAAGCAAGACATCGTGAGAACAGCGGCTCCGTGGCTGATCTCCGTGTGCGTCGTCCTCGCAGGTCCGCGCAACGTCGCCGCCGAACAGCTCGCCATCAAGGCTTACAACACCGAGGCGGGCCTGGCGGCGAACCGTGTGAAGCGGATTGTGCAGGATTCGCACGGATTCCTGTGGTTCTGCACGGCCGACGGCCTCAGCCGGTTCGACGGCACACAATTTACCAACTACCGGTTCGAAGACGGCCTTCTTGCTCCATCCCTGAACGACCTGCTGGAAGTCAGCGACGGCGTTTACTGGATCGCCACCAACAGCATCGGCGTGGTGCGATTTGATCTCGCCGGAACACCGCCTGGACGTGGCGAACTGCGATCGCGATTCACTACGTATCCGATCAGCCACGAGGGTGTGGCGAACCGCGTCAACGTCCTCTACCGCGATCGCCGCCAAACCGTGTGGGCGGGGACTGACGGTGGGCTGTTCCGCCTGGCCGCCGGCGATGATTCATTCCGGCCGGTGGGCCTGCATATCGCCGAACACCCCGACATCCAGGTGCAGGTCTGGTCGATTGTTGAAGACGGAGCCGGGCGCCTCTGGGTCGGAACCCGGTTCGGTCTCGTCAGAATGGCTGGCGATCGGATGACGCACTACGAGATCCGTCCGTCTGCAGTGGACGACAACGTGGCCGCCCTGGCATTCGAACCGGGCGGACGCGTGTGGATCGGCCACCGTGCAGGCTTGTTCACTTTCGTGCCGTCGCCGTCGGCCGATGATGTCGACTCACAGCGGCTCCCGGCGGATGCACGGCGCTACAGCAGCGCCGACGGTCTCGACAGTGACCAGGTCCTCGCTCTGCACCGATCCAACGACGGGACGCTCTGGGTTCGGACGTTCGGATCGGGCCTCAGCCGACTCGACGGCGCCGCATTTCAAACCTATCTCGTCGGGTCGCGCGCCGGGGAGGATGTCGTCTCGATCACCGAAGATCGCGACGGGAACCTGTGGACTGGAACCAGAACCGCCGGCGCGCTGCGGATCACGACGCGTCCGTGGACCAACTACAACGCCGCGGATGGTCTGGGACAATCCGTCAACGCGGTACTCGAGAACGCGGCTGGTGAGCTCTTCGTCACGAGCAGTGCGTGGCGCGTCGGTCGGTTCAACGGCAAGAGCTTCTCGACGGTGCGTCTGCCGCTGCCGCCCGCGGTGAAGGACGAAACGTGGCGCGACATGACGGGTGTCATCCAGGACCGCGGCGGAGACTGGTGGGCGAGCACGCGCGAAGGCCTCTACCGGTTTCACGGCACCGGCGCGTTCGAGGATCTCCACGCGGCGACGCCCGTCGCGCACTACACGCTCAAAGATGGCCTCGCGAGTGACGATATCGGCCGGCTGTTCGAAGACGGCGGCGGCAACATCTGGATCGGCGCGTGGGCGCCGGTCCGCGAAGCATTGGTCCGCTGGGATCGATCCACGTCGACGTTCCACCGCTACGGCGAAGCCGACGGTCTGCGACCGTTCACCATCGCGCAGTCATTTGGCTCCGACGCCGCCGGAAACGTGTGGGTAGGTTTTCGGGAGGGCGGCCTCGCGAGATTCCGCCGCGGCCGATTCCTGATGCTCGGGAAGGAACACGGGCTGCCGGGCAACATGATCAACGGCATTTACCTCGACCCCAGACAGCGGTTGTGGATCGGGTTCAGCGGCGGCGGTCTCGGCCGGATCGATGCGCCGGATGGCGAGCGGCCGCGCGTCGTCGAGTACACCACCGCCGACGGGTTGACGACCGATCTGGTGCTCAACGTGACGGGCGACGAGGCCGGCAGGATCTACGTCACCGGCGCGCGCGGCATCGACCGCTTCGATCCTGAGACGCGCAAGATCACGCATTATTCGACCGCCGACGGGCTCGTCGGTGGCGAGTTCATGGCGGCGCTTCGCGACCGCAACGGGGCCCTCTGGTTCGCCACGACGACCGGCCTGTCGCGCCTCAGACCCGAGCCCGACGTCGTCGTGCCGCCGCCGCCGATTCTGATCGGTGGACTGCGCGTCGCCGGGGTTGTCCACCCGGTGTCGGCGCTTGGCGAGGCGGCGGTCGGCCCGCTCGAATTGGACGCGCGTCAGCACAACGTGCAGGTCGACTTCTTCAGCCTCGGATTCCGATCCGGCGAAGCGCCGCGCTACGAGTACCGGCTGGACGGGGGCCGCGGCGAGTGGAGCGCGCCGAGCCAGCAGCGAAGCGTCAATTTCGCGAACCTGTCTCCCGGTGCGTACACGTTCGCCGTTCGCGCCGTCACCGTCGACGGGACCCGGAGCGTCTCACCGGCCACTGTCTCGTTCACGATCCTGCCTCCCGTGTGGCGGCGGTGGTGGTTTCTGGCCTCGATGGGTGCGGCCGTCGCCGTCGCGGCCGGAGTCTTCGCGCGGTCCCGCTACGAACGCATCCGCGCGCTGCGCGAAAGCGAGAACCGCTTCCGGACGCTCGCCGAAACCGCGTCAGACGCCATCATCACGATCGACGAGGACAGTCGGATCGTCCTGGTCAACCAGGCGACCGAAAAGATCTTCGGCTACACGCGGCAGGAACTGATCGGCGCCGACCTGACGATGCTGATGCCAGCGGCGCTCCGCGACCGGCACCGCGCCGGGCTGGCGCGGTATCGCCGGAGTCTACAGCGGCAGATGTCGTGGGAGGGCATGGAGCTGCCCGGTCGGCACAAAGACGGCCACGAGATTCCGCTCGAGATCTCGTTCGGCGAATTCATCCGGGACGATCGCCTCTACTTCACCGGTATCGCGCGTGACGTCACCGAGCGGAACCGCACGCAGGAAGCCCTGCGCCGAAGTCGCGAAGAGCGGTTCGCCGAACTCGAGCGGGTTCGGAAGCGGATTGCCACCGATCTGCACGACGATATCGGATCGAGCCTGACCCGGATCTCGCTGCTCAGCGAGGTGGCGAAACAGCGGGTCCGCGGAGACCAGCAGCTCCGCGATCCACTCACCTCGATCGCTGGCCTGTCGCGGCAGCTCGTCGATTCGATGAGCGATATCGTCTGGGCGATTAACCCTGAGCGCGATCACGTCAGCGATCTGTCGCGGCGCATGCGTCATTTCGTCAGCGACCTGTGTACCGCGCGGCAGATCGCGTTCCGGTTCGAGACGCCGCCACCGGAAAACGATCTTGTCGTCGGCGCGAACGTACGCCGCGAGGTGTTTCTGCTGTTCAAGGAAGCGGTCACCAACATGGCGCGTCATTCCGGCTGTTCGCAGGCGGATCTCGAATTCCGCTACGATGCGAACCGCCTGTTCCTGAGAATTGCTGACAACGGTCGCGGCTTCGACATCGCCGCACACAGCGACGGTCACGGGCTGCGCAGCATGCGCACGCGCAGCGAAGCCCTCGGCGGCCGTTTTGACGTGTCGTCCGCCCCAGGCGGCGGCACGATTCTCACCGTTTCGATCCCCCTGAACGAGCAGTCGCCTGCCGAGCAGGCCGACAGCCGCCCCTACATGTCTATGCGGTGACGCCGCGCGCGCGCGGGGATACTGTATGGAAGGGTAGTTACTGAATGGTGCCTGGTCAGACGCCGCCACCGGCGGGCTCCGTGCCTGCCGACAGGAAGATCACCGTCGCCATCATCGAGGACGAGCGCGACATCCGGGAGTGCCTCTCCGTGCTCGTGAACGGAACGCCGGGGTATTCGTGCACCGGCAGCTTCCGGACGATGGAGGAGGCGGTCGAGAAGATTCCGCTGCGTCTTCCCGATGTCGTGCTGTCGGACATCGGTCTGCCCGGCATGAGCGGAATCGAGGGCGTCAGGATCCTGAAGGGCCGCTTTCCACAACTGCTCGTCCTGATGCTTACCGTGTACGACGACGATGAGCGGATCTTCGACGCGATGTGCGCAGGGGCGTGCGGATACCTGCTCAAGAAAACGCCGCCCGGTCGCCTTCTCGAGAGCCTGCGGGAAGCAGTGGAAGGCGGCGCCCCGATGTCGCCGGAGGTGGCGCGACGCGTCATCGGCTTGTTCCGCGACATCCGACCGCCCGATCGCGCCGACTACCAGTTGACGCCCCACGAGACGCGCCTGCTCAAGCTCTTCGTCGAAGGTCACAACTACAAGACCGCGGCGGCCGAGCTGCGCGTGTCGGTCAACACGATCAACTTCCACGTTCGAAGCATCTACGAGAAGCTGCAGGTGCACTCCCGGTCCGAAGCCGTCGCGAAAGCCCTCCTCAACCGCCTCGTCTGAGCGGCCGTCGCGGCGCCGCTCGCCTGCCACGCACCTACCTGTGTAAGCGGCGACTTTCTCCGGTCGGCCCGGTAGGCTCGGCCGAGAAAGCGAGAGAACCACCGTGCCGCACCTCTGCGTACCCGAAGCCGTAGACGTTGACGTTGACATCGAACGCGCGCGCGAACGGCGCCGGCTGCACCTGCTGCACGATGTATACGCCGGTGCGGGTCGGCGCGCGCTGGTCGCCGCGGGCCTCGGTCCCGGCATGGCCGTCGCCGACTTCGGCTGCGGCCTCGGTCTGACGACGCGAATGCTTGCCGACTTGATCGGCCCGCGCGGAACGGTGACCGGCATCGATCGGGATCCCGTGCTGCTGCACCAAGCGGAGCAGCACCGCACCGCCAACGTTTCGTTCGTACGACGCGACGTCTGCAGGACCGGGCTGCCGTGTGAGTCGTTCGATCTCGTCTACTGCCGGCTGCTGCTCCTGCACCTGCCGCATCCGATGGACTGTCTCGGCGAGATGCGTCGCCTGCTCCGGCCAGGAGGCATCCTCGTCGTCGAAGAGAGCGACCTTACGACGGCGATGAGCGTGCCGCCGACGGATATCGACGACTTCGGCGAGCTGTTCGCGCGGTTCGCGCCGACGCTCGGTCTCGATCTCTCCGGCGCCCGCAGACTCGATCGCACGGTGCAAAGCGCCGGTTTCGCGGATGTACACCTCGAGCGGCATCAGCCGGCGCTGCCGCCAGGTGAGCATCGGATGCTCCTGAAGTGGAACGTTGAGGAAGCGGCGGCCGCGTTCCTCGATGCCGGGATCGTGACCCACGACGCGCTGAGCCGCACGCTCCGCAACATGCAGGAAGCGATCGACGATCCCGGAGTGGTCATCCTGGCACCGCAGATGTCGATCGCGTGGGGACGGAAGCCGCTGCCCTGACGCGGCTCGGCGGCGGCAGCCAGTAGTTGCGGTACTCACCGGGATTGCCGGCGGCACCGTCCTCGGCGGCCCGGACTACATTCACCATTTCCCGGGCGGTGACGTAGTGCAGGAGCATCCCGTGTTCGCGGACGTACTCCCAAACCGCTGCGTGGAACTGGCGCATGGCGTCGCCGAGCAGCATGGGTCCGTCGCCGCCCGGGACTGGTGTGGATCAACCATTACGGGCTGACCGAAACGACGATCGGCTCGCTGACCTTCGATGTGCGCAGGAATCTGGAATGCCGCCGCGTCTCGGCGACAGTGCCGATCGGCGATCCGATCGCGAACACTGCAGCCTATGTCCTCGACGATCAGCTTATGCCGGTGACGCGCGGGACGGCGGGTGAGCTCTATATCGGCGGTCGCGGCGTCGCCGCCGGCTATTTCAATCAGCCGGAGCTGACGAGGCAGCGCTTCCTCGGCGACCCGTTTTCGGCACTGCCGGGCGCACGCATGTACAAGACCGGCGATCGTGTCCGGCAGCTGCCGGGCGGCGCGATCGAGTTTCTGGGGCGCGTCGATCGCCAGGTCAAAATCCGCGGCTTTCGCGTGGAGCTTGGCGAGGTGGAGGCCGCGCTGCGGCGGCGGCCCGAGGTTCGACAGGCAGTGGTGGTGCCAGTGGAGGATCGAGCCGGCGATCTGCGATTGGTTGCATACGTGGTCGCGCTCAGGCGGCGGCAGGATCTCGGGGCGGTGCTCCGGACGGCTCTGGCAACGGAGTTGCCCTCGTACATGGTGCCGTCGGCGTTCGTCACAGTGGACACGTTGACGCTCACGGCAAATGGGAAAACGGATCATCAGGCGTTGGCATCATCGATATCCGCTTGGCCGCGACATTCCGAGCTCATCGAAGCGCCCGCCGCGGCGGTCCGCCTCGAGGACCAGATCAGCGCGGTATGGCGGGAGGTGCTTGCTCTCGGGCACATCGGATTGCACGACAACTTCTTCGAAGTCGGCGGCGATTCGCTGAAAGCGCTCCACCTTCTTGCCGGCATCGAGCGCGCGACCGGCGCGCGCCTGTCGCACGCCACGTTTCTCGAAGCGCCGTCGATCGCGGCGACGGCCGCGGCACTGCGGCGCGTCGAGCCGAGGCAGTTTGCGTCCCTTGTCGTGCTGCAGGCTGCTGGAACCCGTCCGCCGATCTTCTGCGTGCACGGTGGCGGCGGCCATTGCTACTACTAGCGCGATCTCGCGCGGCGCCTTGGACCCGATCAGCCGTTCTATGGACTGCAGGCGCGCCATCTCGACGGGCGGCTGCCCCGGCAGACGTCGGTCGAGGATATGGCGGGGTTCTACCTCGATGAAGTGCAGCAGGTTGCACCGAACGGCCCGTATTACCTGGCTGGCGCATCGTTTGGCGGCAAGGTCGCTCTGGAAATGGCGCAGATCCTGAGAGCTCGCGGCGAGCAGGTCGCGCTCGTCGCGATGTTCGATACGTGGGGACCCGGCTATCCGCACTACACCGTCGGACGAGTCCTCCGGATGGGTGGGTGGTGTTACCGCCGCGTCGAACACCATCTTGGCAGTCTGCGTTCTCTCGAGCAGGGAGAGCGGGTTCGCTATCTGCGCGCGAAAGTTGCGAAGACCATCGATGAATTGCGCGACAGCGTAACACTCGCGCGCTCCCGCGCTGCCAGAGCGCTTGACGTTCGCCGGACGGCGGATGTCGATGAGGGGTTCATCGCCGTTGCGAGCCGCCGGTACCGCCCTCGGTTCTACCCCGGCAAAGTGGTTCTCTTCCGATCGCGGCAGCAGCCCCTCGGGATCGTGGCGCACCGGACGCTCGGATGGTCGCCATTCATTCGCGATCTAGAGATTCACGACGTGCTCGGCCTGCATGCGGCGGCTGTGGCGGAGCCGAGAGTCCGTGACCTGGTCGAGAAGCTGGTCCCGTGCCTCGAGCGGGCTCGGAGCGCCGCCGACGATTACGTCGTAGCCTGAGCGATGACGCCGCTTGTCTGAGTAGCAACAATCCCGCAAGAGAAGGCCAGCGCTACATGTTCATGCGGTGACATGAGGCAGACGCAAGCTTAGAGTCGTTCTCGACCTGGATCGACGTTCGACGTGGCTTGCTCCGGTACTCATGTCAAAGGAGAGTTGCTGTGCGCGACGGATATACGCTTCCCCCGGAAACAACCATTGGTCACGTGCACCTGAAGGTATCCGACCTCGGACGGTCGATTGCGTTTTATCGCGATGTCCTCGGGTTCACGCTTCGAGCTGACGGCCGCGCCGTCGGCGTGCAAGCGGCCTTTCTCGCCGCCGGCTCGTATCATCATCACATCGCGCTGAACACGTTTGACAGCGCAGGCGGCACGCCACCGCCGACCTCGTCAACGGGCTTATACCATCTCGCCATCAGGCTTCCCGATCGTCTGTCAGTTGCGCGCGCGATTACCCGCGTCGTCGCGTGCGGAGGACGTGTCGACTCTGGCCGCGATCACGGGGCGACGGTATCGGTGTACTTGAACGACCCCGACGCGAACGGAGTAGAGCTGTATTACGACCGCAGCGAGGCCGACTGGTACGATCCGAGCGGACGGCCCGTCTTGAAAAACGAACCGTTCGACCCGAACACTCTGGTCGCCGAGGTACTCGCGCATCAACTGCAGCCTTGAGCGCCTCGATGTTCCCCAAATGCCCAGATGCCGACTTTGAATGTGGTGTTTTGGTTGCGCACAACCGTTCGTAACGGGCGAGGAGGCTCCCATGAAGACAGTGACAACGGTGATCATGCTCGTCGTCGGCGCGGCGATTCTCGGCGCGACCGTCCTTCGTGAACCGATCGCACACGCCGCCCAGTTCGTCAACGCGTCAATCGTCGATCCAGTCGATGCTCAGGGGAGCGTCAAGGTACACGAACAGGGCACCGTCATCGTTCGCGATCCGGAAGCGGCGCACGAACCGTGGCACATGTTCCTGGGGCCGGCCGACGTGTACACCGTGCCTGCAGGAAAGAGACTCGTCATCGAGTACATCAATGGCATCGCTCAACTGTCCGGCGCTACGCAGCCAGACTGGACTCTGGACATCAGGGAGCCGGCCGGTGGTCAGGGTTATCATTTCGGGGGTACCAGCTTGTTCAACTGTTCGAACTGTTACGTGATCAGTCAACAGATCCGGGCATATGCGCCCGCCGGCAGCCTCGTACGCGTCGGCACAGTGCCGATTGGCTCGGTGCTGCGAGTGTCGGGCTACCTGCTCGAGGTCGAGTAACGCTTGCAGCAGTTTCGACGTCCGAGCGAACCGGCGGGGTCCGTGCACCCGTTACTGTTATTGATCGAGGTCTATATGCGAATGATGATTCGAGCGGCCGCATCGTCGTTGCTGCTCACGGTTGCGGTCATTTGCGGCGCCTGCGCCTCGTCGACGCGCCCGGTAAACGTGTTCGACGCACAGCGTTCGATCGAACACTACGTTCAAAGCGGCGCGTACGACTCGGACTTTCGGAAGGTTGTCGCCGACGCCCAGGCGTACGTAGAGCGTCGTGCGCCACACGTCAAGCGACCGGCGGTTGTCCTGGACATCGACGAGACGTCGCTGTCGAATTGGCGGGCTTACAAAGTCAACGGATGGGCCCGCATTGCCAATGGTCCCTGCGACATCGATAAAGGACCCTGCGGCTTGCGTGCCTGGCAGGAGATGGCGCAGTCTCCGGCGCTCAATCCGACGCTCTTGCTGGTAAACCGTGCCAGGGAGTTACGGGTCGCGGTGTTCTTCATCAGCGGTCGTCCAGCTTCGCTACAAGCGGCAACCGAACGCAACCTGCGCGAACAAGGCTACAACTGGGAAGCGGTCGTGCTGCAGCCGCCGAACGCGGCGTTTACCAGTGCCGTCGATTTCAAGGCGCCGGAGCGCCGCAAGATCGCCGAACGCGGCTACACCGTTCTGCTGACGATGGGCGATCAGGAAAGCGATTTGAAAGGCGGCTACGCCGAGCGCACGTTCAAGCTGCCCAACCCTGTTTACTACCTTCCGTAGGGCGTCTGCGCGGCTGACGTTTCGGCAGCGCGGTTGATTCTTTCGGTGGTTGGCGCCTTCGTGACGCTGAGCACCTGCCGCGACTCGGTTGCCAGCTGGCGACTATTCAGTACCGCGAGACGGCCAACGATTTCGCCGCGTTCTCGCCGCTCGCTGTGTGTATGCAGCGTTTGCGAACATGTTATTTTTATAACACATCGGAGTATTTATCCCCATATAATCCCGCCCCGATGGACACGCTCCTCCACGACCTTCGCCACGCAGGCCGGATGGCGCGGCAGTCGCCGGCCTTCACCACCGCCGCCGTCGCCGCGCTGGCGCTCGGCATCGGCGCCAATACGGCGATCTTCTCCGTCGTCAATACGGTGCTGCTGCGGCCGCTGCCGTACCCGGACCCGTCCCGTCTCGTGTACTTCACGAACACGTCGCCGCAAGGCTCCGGACCGGGGGCGTCGCCGACGCGTTTCAACATCTGGCGTAAACAGACCGGCGCGTTCCAGGACGTCTCTGCGTACCGCTTCAGCGCGGTCAATCTCACCGAAGGCGACCCGGAGCAGATCGCGACGGCACACGTCAGCGCCGACTTCTTCCGTCTGTTCGGCGCACCCGTCGCGCTCGGTCGCACGTTCACCGCAGCCGAAGACCTGCCGAATGGTGGACGGGTCGTGGTCCTCAGCGACGGTTTCTGGCGGCGGCGCTTCGGCGCCGACCGCGCCGTCGTCGGCCGGACGATGTCGCTGAACGGCGAGCCCCACGACATCATTGGCGTGCTCGGCCCGTTCGACACCGAGGCCGTTCAGTCGCAAGCCGGGCCACCGGATCTGTATCTCCCGTTCCAGATCGATCCGAACAGTACGATGCAAGGCAGCTTCTTCACCGTCGCGGGACGGCTCAAGCCGGGCGTCGCTCCGGTCGCCGTCACCGGACAGCTGCAGCAGGCGGCCAACGAATTTCGCGCCGCGTTTCCGAATTTCCTCGGCCCGCAGAACGGATTCGGGTCCGAATTGGTCCAGGAGATCATGGTGCGCAACGTGCGTTCGTCGCTGCTCGTGCTGCTCGGGGCGGTCGCGTTCGTCCTGTTGATCGCGTGCGCGAACGTCGCAAACCTTCTCCTCGTTCGCGCGACCGTCCGGCGGCGCGAGATGGCGATCCGCGCAGCGATCGGCGCCGGCCGCGGCCGCATCGTCCGCCAGCTCCTGACCGAAAGTGTCGCTCTTGCGGCCGTCGGCGGCGCCATCGGCATGGTCGTGGGCGTCGTCGGCATCCGCGCGCTGCTGTCGTTGAACCCGGGCAACATCCCGCGCGTCGGCGTCGACGGTGCGCGGGTCAGTATCGACTGGCGCGTGCTCGCGTTCACCGTCGCGGTGTCGCTGCTGACCGGCCTGATCTTCGGTCTCGTACCGGCGCTGCAGGCCTCGCACGTCGATCTCAACACGGCGATCAAGGAGAGCAGTAATCGTTCCGGCAGCGGCTTTCGGCAGAACCGCGCGCGCGCCGTCCTGGTGATCGTCGAAATGGGGTTGGCGCTGGTGCTGCTCATTGGCGCGGCGCTCTTCATCCGGACGTTCATGGCGCTGCGCGCCGTGGACCCGGGCTACGACGTGCACAACGTGATGACGATGAGGATGTCGCTGCGCGGGCCGCGGTTCGCGACCGCCGCGAGCGTCGCCCAGGTCATGCGCGACGGATCGGAACGCCTGGCCGCACTCCCGGGCGTCGAGGTCGCCAGCGCCGCGATCGGCCTGCCCCTCGAGGGCGGCTTCGGCCTCGGCTTCGTCATCGAGGGCCGGCCGCTCGACGGCCCGGTGCACGGAGGCGGCGGCTTCGCCCCGATCGGGCCGTCGTACTTCCAGGCGTTCAAGATCCCGGTTCTCCGCGGCCGGGCGTTCACCGATCAGGACACGGCGGCCGCGCCGAAAGTCGTGATCATCAATCAGGCGATGGCGAAGCGGTACTGGGCGAACAGCGATCCGCTGGCGGACCGCCTGACGGTCGGCGGTGGACTGGGACCGCGCATGGGGCTCGTCGGCCACCAGATCGTCGGCATCGTCGGCGACGTGCGCGACGCGGCGCTGAACCGCGAACCGGGTCCTGTCATGTACTTTCCCTGGGCCCAGGTCCCTGACGCGCACAGCGCCAACTTGATCGACATCGTCCCGATTTCGTGGATCATCCGCACGCGCGGCGAGCCGTACGCGCTCAGTGGGGCGATCCAACGCGAGTTGCGGATCGCGAGCGGCGGCCTTCCGGCCGCCCGTCCTCGGTCGATGGAGGAAGTGGTCTCGCGCTCGACGGCGCGATCCGACTTCAACATGATTCTGCTGACGACGTTCGCCGCCGCCGCGCTCGTGCTGGCGGCGATTGGGATCTATGGCCTAATGGCGTACTCAGTGCAGCAGCGGACCCAGGAGATCGGGATCCGCATCGCGCTCGGCGCGGCCGCCGAGAGCGTCCGGAACATGGTCATTCGACAGGGTATGAGCGTCGCACTGCTCGGCGTCGCGATCGGCGCGGCGGCCGCGTTCGGTCTGAGCCGCGTCATCGCGTCGTTCCTGTTCGGAGTGACGGCGCGCGATCCGCTGGTGTTCACCCTCGTGCCAGCGCTGCTGACGGCAGTCGCGTTCCTCGGCGTCTGGCTGCCGGCCCGCCGGGCGGCGAACGTCGATCCGGTCGTCGCGCTCCGCGAGGAATAGCGTTAGTCGTTCGAACGGCCCATGAACCGTCCGCGTGCGTCAGGCCTCCACCATGCGCTACGCACCGGCCAGAGTCGGAGCTGCACGCGCCGAATGGTTCGCCATAGTTGGGCGGCCGCGCAGGCGTCATGGAGCCCCGCGCCACAGCTGCACGTACCGCTGGTTGCACGCCGCAAGCAAACTACTCACATTCCCATTGTTTTCGCAGCGTTCGGCCGGGTCGCGGGAGCGTCTCCAGAATGTCTCCGAAGCTGCGAGGCCGCCGGGTCCGAAAACGTGCCGAGAAACGCCATCTGTCCGCAGCGCTGCCTCCGGCGTCGCGCCACTCGTCTTTGTGGCTGAGGCCTCGTCGCGCGGCGCAGCTGATCTACGCTAGAGATCCGTCGCGTTTAACACTGACGTGACGGTGAACGATCTGTCGGCACGCGCGGTGGCAGCGAGCGTCACGGCACGGCACACATGGAACAGCCAGACGTTGAACGAATCATCCGAGCAGTTCTGACGGACCTCGGCGCGCCGCTCACGTTGCTGAAGGTGCAGCGGACCGCCGTCGGCTGGGATGTCACGGTGAAACAGGTGAGCGGCAGGCAAGTCCGCAGTATCAGCGTTCCGGACGGACCGCCTCCTTCGATCCGGACGGCGATAATCCGCCTTGTCGAGGCCGAATCGGACGACTAATCGTCCGGCGCCACACGGCCACCGACGACGCTGTCGTCGTCCTTCACACGGTGCGCGGTTCGGCGAGGATCTCCTGCTGAACATAGCGGCTGAAACCGTTCTCGGTCGGCACGTCGACCCGTGCTACACCGCTTCCGTTTGCAGGGCAGCGCTCGCCGCATGAGCGCCGGAATCGTTGAGATCGTGATCATGCCCGAACCCAGCAGCTGTCCCGTCCGCCTGTACGCGAATCCCGGGATTGGCCCGACTTTGGCTTATTCGTTCGCATTCACCCGGA
>Ga0075425_100000342_pt1 | contig 42817 bp, 39 predicted proteins | sample SoiMethybrSBSTD4_FD_75300 | JGI IMG/M metagenome (GOLD analysis project Ga0075425, IMG submission 75300) | Bulk soil microbial communities from a Populus tree surrounding site in Tennessee, USA - Soil MetaG P. TD hybrid SBSTD4 | ecosystem: Environmental > Terrestrial > Soil > Tree plantation... | reverse complement strand
CTACAGTCATCAGCCCGGCGGCAATTTTGGCGCCGCCCAACCCAATCAGGATCTGCTTTAAGGAGGCGAAGTACGAGTTCCTGAAAGCTCTCCGCTTTCCCATTTACTTCGTCTCAACGGTGATCGTACCCCTGATGTTTTACGTGCTGTTCGGGCTGGTGATGGGGCGGCAGTCGATTGGCGGCCTTACGGCAGCGGCCTACCTCATTCCCGCCTACGGTACCTTCGGCGTGATGGGAGCGTCGCTGTTCGGAACGGCGGCCGGGCTAGCCGGAGATCGTGGGATGGGGTGGCTGCTCGTGAAAAAAGCCAGCCCTATGCCGGCCTACGCGTATTTTCTTGCCAAAATGGTTATGAGCCTGATCTTCAGTACGATTGACGTACTCATGCTGTTGGTCCTGGGGGTGGCCTTCGGCGGCGTACACATCGCCCCAATCACAGCGATGAAACTGGTGCTGACGCTGATCTGCGGAGCTATTCCCTTCTATGCGATGGGACTTGCGATCGGCTACTTCGCAACTCCGACTTCGGCGCCCGCGGTTATCAATCTCTTTTACCTGCCGATGTCGTTCTGCTCAGGTTTGTGGATGCCGATCATCTACTTGCCGCACTTCATTCAGAAGATCGGGCTGTTTCTTCCGCCCTATCACTTGGCGCAGCTCGCGTTCGCGCAGGTAGGTGCCAGTATGGGCGGCTCGCAGGTTCTGCACTGGGAGTCGCTGATCGGATTCACACTCATTTGCCTGGGGGTGGCATGGGGCGGGCACCAACGCGACCAGAAGGTCAACGGCTGATGGAGGTTTCGATGACCGCAAGTTGGACAACCTGGTATTTGGTGTTTGCCTCGCTGGTGCTGCTCGGCATGTTCGGGCGGTTGGACTTGCTGGCGTTAGTCGTACCAGTTTCAGCTGTGGTCGGCTTTGGTTCGTGGCTGGCAAGGCGTCATGCCTCTCGCCAGCGATAAGATATAGGGACGAACATGGGGCTGGTTCCAACAAATCGCGATCATGGCTGGGTGCCATATGTGTGGCTGGTGTTTCTGGGCTTTTTCATCATTCCCGCGTTTATTGACCACACGACTGTAAGAGATTGGATCATTACTGCTGTGGCAGTCTGTGTTTTCCTGCCACTGTATTTCAGGCTGTTCTGGACAGGGCCTCCCTGGAATTACGTTTTGATCGCCGCCATCTGCGCCATAGGGCTGGCGTTGGGGCATTCGAACCAGGGCTCCGCAGTTTTTATTATTTACACCGCCTCGTTCATTCCTTGGGCGGTTCCGAGACCGCGATGGGCAGTACTCGGTCTGATTGCACTGCTTACCGCGCTGGCTGTTGACGCGGTCTTCTTTCACGCACCGATCGGGTTTTGGCTCACGTCGATGATCGTGTCCGTGGGCGTGGGCTTCTCAAACACCTACTTTGCCGAGAAGAACCGAGCCAATGTCAAACTCCGGATGGCGCACGAGGAAATCGAGCATCTCGCCAAAGTCGCCGAGCGCGAACGCATTGCTCGCGATCTGCACGATGTGCTTGGACATACGCTCACACTGATCAGCGTGAAATCCACGCTTGCGGCGAAACTGCTCGATAAGGATATTGAGAAGGCCCGCAACGAAATCGCCGATATTGAAAAGGTCTCCCGCGAGGCAATCGCTGAGATCCGCAGCACCGTCCGCGGATTCAGTACCTACAAACTCACTGACGAAATGCAACGCGCCACACTGGCTTTAGAGACGGCCGGCGTTATTGCAAAAACCGAAATGGCTGAGATTGCCATGTCCCCGGCACAGGAGAGTGTCGCAGCGCTCATCATGCGAGAAGCTGTAACGAATGTCGTGCGCCATGCTCATGCTCGACAGTGCGTATTGCGGGTTGCTCGGAACAATGGCAACTGCGTGCTTGAGGTCCACGACGACGGCCTTGGCGGCAGTCACGCCGAAGGCAACGGACTGCGTGGTATGCGCGAACGAGTTGAGGCATTGGGCGGCAGTTTTCTGCGCGAGACTTCATCTGGAACAAGGCTGCGTTTTGAATTTCCGCTCGCCCCTTGCACTAACGGTACGAATTGAACCCGCCTGCCAAAACCGCCCGCAAGAGCATCCGCGTGATCATCGCCGAAGATCAGGGCATGGTTCTAGGCGCGCTGGCGACGCTGCTCGAAATCGAAGGCGACATTTCGGTTGTGGCTCGCGCACGCAACGGGGCTGAAGCGCTCAGCGCGGTGGTCAGCCATAAGCCAGATATCTTTCTCACCGATATTGAAATGCCGGAGATGAGCGGGCTTGATGTTGCTGCAGAGATCAAGAGACGTCGCCTGCCAACGCGAGTGATGATCCTCACGACGTTCGCGCGTGCTGGTTATCTTCGACGGGCGCTCGACGCTGGCGCATCGGGGTACCTCCTGAAAGACATGGCTGCGGAGAAGCTAGCGGAAGCGGTTCGTCGAGTCCAAAGTGGGCTGCGAGTTATCGATCCTGAGCTTGCCGCAGAGGCGTGGGTTGAACCGGATCCCCTGACCGACCGCGAGCGGCAGGTTCTGCGCCTCGCGGGAGAGGGTATGGCTAGCTACGACATCGCCGGGAAACTGAACCTCTCGGAAGGCACGGTGCGCAACTATCTCTCAGAGGCGATCAGCAAATTGGGTGCGGCAAACCGGGTGGAAGCAGCGAGAATCGCGAGGACCAAGGGTTGGCTGTAGCCTTCAGTGATGCTTTTCAAGCAAAACCACGGGATACCTGAGGCCTGTTCCCTCCCACCGAGAGGCCGAGTAGCAATAGGAATCAGGAAAGTCGTTGAGAAATAGCTTCTCGCTTGAGTTAGTCAGATGTTGCTTGATTTCACTTTTCCAAAACCGAAGGCAGTCTTTAGTCTCAATCCAGCGTAATGGCGCGCGGATATCAGCCACAACGAACGTCACAGGCCCTGCGCGTAGCAGGTCTCGTATGTCCTCTGTCGAGAGCCACTCCATCCTCGATGAAGTTCTTGCTCCATCTCTTAACCACAGCTCCCTCAAAGGTAGTGTGGTAACAACCTGTAGTTCTGATTTCATTTTCTCAACCAATCACGCTTCCAGGCTTTTGGGTGGTTCTTTGTGCGCCTTGTGCCTTACGAAGGTGAGGGAGCAGCTTCGATTCTCTGCTGTTCCAACATTCGCTGGCGCAACTCGAGATGCTTCTGCCGAAAGTGAGCATGCGCTCGTTCTCCCCAGCCGCGGACGAAATAGTAGTTCAGAGTCGCTCCAATCAGTGAGCTCACAACCGGCACCAAACGTCCTGCCCACTTCTCCACAAACTCGGTGCTGGCTTTCGCAGCAATGCGCTGAATGATGCGCGGGATCAGTTGGTTCACGAGGTTCTTTTCTAAAAATTCACGGCCCAAATCAACTCCCGCGGCACTCGCAGCAGCAATCCAGAGCTCGGCCATTTCTTCGTCTGTATTGAATTCGAAACCGTAGACGAGGCTCAGCTTTTGAATTGTCCTCAGCGTGATCGCGGCAAGAATGCTGAAATCGGGAACGATGGTGAAGATTCCGCCCAACCCGAATCCTGCGCCCTCTGCAGCAGCCATTTTCATCGAGCCGTGAATGAGCTTTTCGGCAACCGTATCCAGCACCGGAGGCTCCACGGTGTACATTCCCTGAAAGCTGGTAACGGGAAGTCCGTGGGCCGCCCGTAGTTCCAGAAGAAATCTCTGAGGGTCAACCTTGACGGTCTCGTAGGCGCGTGTGAGACCCTTTTGGAGGGCTTTTTCGATACGGAGGCGAAGCCAGGATTTGTGTGAGTCTGTCACGAATTCAATTTTAGCGCCTGAACAGAAGCAAGCGCCGAGCTGTGGGCCTTGAGCAAGCGGTCTCCCAGCCCGATGCTCGCTCACTGCTCGCGGCTCAGTGCTCATAGCTCGTATGCTACGATCAAGCTTCCTTCATGCCTTCCGGCAAGCTTCATATCGTTCCTCTCGGCGGACTCGGCGAATTCGGCATGAACTGCATGGCCGTGCGCTGGGGCGATGACATCATCGTCATTGACGCCGGGATGATGTTCCCCGAAGCCGAACTCCTCGGCGTAGACATCGTCGTTCCCGACATTTCTTATCTCATCGAGAACCGGCACCGCGTGCGCGCCATCGTGCTAACGCACGGGCATGAAGACCATATCGGCGCGTTGCCGTGGATCCTTACCGAGCTGAAAGTACCGGTGTGGGGTACGGAATTCACGCTGGCATATGTCGAAGATAAGCTCGACGAGCACGGCCTTCTCGACGAAGCTGATCTGCGCGAGATTCGCCCGGGCGATCGCTTCAAGATCGGACCGTTCACTATTCATCCAATTCAGGTGACGCACAGCCTGGTGGATTGTGTTTCGCTTGCCATTCATACACCGCTCGGCGTCGTCATCCATACGGGTGATTTCAAGGTTGATCCCACGCCTACTGACAATCGTCTTTTCGATCTGCACGCTTTCGCCGAGTATGGCAAGGAAGGTGTGCTCGCCCTGCTGCAGGACTCAACCAATGTTGAGCGGCGGGGCTACACGCCCAGTGAACGCGCGGTTCGACGCAAATTCGATGAGGTTTTCGCGCGCACCGAACGCCGGCTCTTCATCTCTTGTTTTTCATCCTCGATCCATCGCATCAAGCTGGCGGTTGAGCTGGCGTTTGAGCATGGGCGCAAGGTGGCGTTCATCGGCCGCTCGATGAACAGTTCCTCTGAGATTGCCGAAGATCTTGGTTATTTGGAAATTCCTGACGGCTTGCTGATCCATCCCGGAGAAGTCAAGAATTTTGCCCCGGAAAAAGTCTGCGTGATGATCAGCGGCACTCAGGGCGAACCTATGTCCGCGCTTTCACGAGCAGCCGTGGACAATCACAAACACGCGAAGATCGAAAAGGGCGATACCGTCGTGCTTTCGTCGCGAATTATTCCGGGGAATGAGAAAGCAATTTACCGGATGATTGACCATCTTTTCCGTCGCGAGGCCCACGTCATCTATGAAGACGGCTCGACGCCACCGATACACGTCAGCGGGCACGCCAGCCAGGAAGAGCTGAAGTTGATCATCAACCTGGTGAAACCGAAGTATTTCATTCCGATTCATGGAGAATATCGGCAGCTCAAACTGCATGCGGAGCTTGCCGGCTCTATGCATGGCTCGGTCGGGAGCGTGATTCTGATCGAGAGCGGCGACGTGTTGGAGTTCGACGAACTTGGAGCGCGCAAGGTTGGACGCGTGAATGTGGGCCGAATCTGCATTGATTCCGGATCGCGCACCGACGTCGTTGAAGACCTGGTGATCAAGGACCGTCGACATCTGAGCGAAGATGGGTTCGTCTTGCCGATTATTGCCATTAACAAGCTCACCGGACGAGTCGAGATTTCTCCCGAGATTGTGACCCGCGGGTTTTCCGGCGGCGAAAACGGATTTATGGATGAGGTACGCCAGATTGTTGTTCAGACGCTAGGCGAGTCGAGTGATGAAGAGCGCGCCGACTATGGCGTGATCAAAGAGAAGATTCGTGCGGATTTGAAGCGTTTTATCTCCAAGCAAACGCAAAAACGGCCGCTGATTATGCCGGTAATCCTGGAGATCTGAGCTTTTACCACAGGGGCATAGCATTCAGTGAACACACCTGCCGTTGTGCTGATCAATCCGAAGTCACCGCACAATGTGGGCAAAGCATTGCGGGCTGCATCTATCTTTGGAGCTAAGTCGCTGGTTTGGACTGGTACTCGCGTGAACTTGAACCAATATGACCGACTGCCGCGAGAGGAGCGCATGAACGGCTATGCGTCGGTCGAGTTCTGCGTCAATGACAAGCCCTTCGATCTTTTCCCGTGTGCTGCGCCGATTTGTATTGAGTTGCTTGAAAGCGCTGAGTGCCTTACCACGTTTGTGCACCCCGCGAATCCCGTTTATGTCTTCGGCCCGGAGGACGGGAGCGTGCCTCCGGTCATTCGCCGCCACTGCCATACGTTTGTCTATAAGTGCGGCGGTGGATGAAGTTCTCTACGATCGCATGGCAAAGCGCCAGCTGGCGGGGATGAACCCATGCTTCCCATGAACAAGGTATTGCGGGAGGACCGAGGGGTGAGCGAGGTCTTGAGCAAGATCGGATGGCAAGGCGAGTAATTCCGCTTGGGGAGATGCATGAAGCTTTGCCGCCTCCACGGCATTTGGCAGCTGGCCCCTTTCCTCAAATCACAGCCGGATAGTTGGCAGAAACTGTGGCGGTTTGCGCGCCCTTGTCAGTTGTTCAAAGCCATAAGCAATTTTCAGCAGAGCCGGCTCGCTCCAGGCGCGCCCGAAAAATGAAATCCCAACCGGCAGCCCGAACACAAATCCCGCAGGAACGTTGATGTTCGGATATCCGGCCACCGCTGCCGCATTCGAACTGCCACCGCCCGCGTGATCGCCGTTCGCCAGATCTGTAACCCATGCGGGCGCTCCGGTCGGAGCGAGCAACGCATCAAGATGAAACTTATCCATGACGCCGTCAATGCCTTGCTCGCGCGTGAGCTTATGGTTCGCGGCAAGGGCCGCGGCATACACTTTGTCAGTTAACGGACCTTTTTCTTGAGCCTTCAGAAACATGTCTTGCCCGAAGTAGGGCATCTCTTGGGCTTTATGTTTCTCGTTGAAGGCAATCACATCGGCCAACGAATGCACCTGCGCGTCCCGACGTGTCGCAAGATAGGCGTTCAAATCGGCTTTTAATTCATACAGCAGAATCAGCAACTCAGTTTCGTCAAACTTGCCGTGAGAGTCGAGATCTGCAGGATCGACAATCACCGCACCTGCAGATTTCATCTGGTCGATGAGTGAATTCATCAGCGCATCGACCGCGTCGTTGAATCCGAAATACTTGCGGGCTACGCCGATTCGAGCGCCGCGCAAACCATTCGGATCGAGAAATTTCGTGTAGTCTTTTTGCATTTTGCTGTCAGCATCGGATGTCGCGCCGTCGCGAGGATCAGGAGCGGCGAGCGCGGTCAGAAGTATTGCGGCGTCGCGGACGGTGCGCGCCATGGGGCCCGCTGTGTCCTGGCTGTGAGCAATGGGAATGATTCCTGCTCGACTGATCAGCCCGAGCGTCGGCTTGATTCCGACAATTCCGTTCGCAGAAGACGGGCAGACAATGGAACCATCGGTTTCGGTTCCCACTGCGACCGCACACAAGTTCGCGGAAACTGCAGCGCCCGACCCCGAGCTCGATCCGCACGGGTTGCGATCCAGAGCGTAAGGATTTTTCGTTAAGCCACCCCGACCGCTCCATCCGCTGGTTGAATGGTTCGAGCGGATGTTGGCCCACTCGCTTAGGTTCGTCTTCCCGAGAATTACCGCGCCAGCTTCGTGCAATTTCTTTGCAACGCCCGAATCCTGTGTCGGTTTCGAGCCCATCAATGCCAGAGATCCTGCTGTGGTCTGCATGCGGTCGGCGGTATCGATGTTGTCTTTGATGAGCACGGGAATTCCGTGCATCGCACCGCGCGCGCCTTTTTGCTTGCGCTCCCCATCGAGCGAGTCCGCGATTGAAATCGCATCTGGATTAAGCTCGATCACGCTCTTCAATTCGGGGCCGCTCTTATCTACTTCTTCGATTCGACGGAGATAGGCTTCCGTAAGACTCCGACAGGTCAGCTCTCCAGATTTCACTCGCGACTGGAGATCAGAAATTGCAACTTCATCGAATTCGAAAGGCCTGACAGGCGTGGATTCGGGAACCGCTGATGCGGGCGCGCGACCAGAAGAAAGAGCCGGAGCGAGTGAAAAACCTGCGGCTCCGAATACAGTCCTTTGAAGAATGTCTCGGCGTGAGACGCCTCGCGATGGAGCATGCCTTTCGGTCTTCATTCGGATTCGCTTCGATGATCCTGAAATTATAGGGCGCGCGCGACGTGGCCGCTCACGCTTTCGCTTTTGCTGCGTCCAATCTTCCGGAGAAGTGTTTCAAGAGACAAAACTTTGACGAACGGCCGCGATTCTGAGCGGCAACGAATTCAAAGAAGCTGATAGAATCACACGTTTGTTTCCGACTCACCGAATGGAAGTTCCATCGTTTTATTCTTTCGTGACGCACACAAAGGAGTGTTCATGATCCATCCGAAGAGGTGGCTCGCCCTGATTCTGTCGGTTTGCTCCTCGCTGACGTTTTCGCAGCAACTGCAGGAAGGGCGGCTCATGCGGTTCCCGGACATCTACAAGGACAAGGTCGTCTTCTACTACGGCGGAGACCTTTGGCTGGCCTCGACGTCAGGCGGAGCCGCAAGTCGAATTACCTCTCATCCCGGGCGCGAGCTGTTTCCGAAATTCTCGCCTGACGGCCAATGGATCGCGTTCACGGGACAGTACGATGGCAACTTCAACGTCTATGTAATGCCTTCGACGGGCGGACAGCCGAAGCAGCTTACGTTTTTTCAGGGCGCGGCACAGCCTTTGAGTGATCGCATGGGCATCCACAATGAGGTCCTGACCTGGACACCCGACAGCCAGCACATCGTGTTCCTCTCTCGCCGCGACGCTTCGAATGGTTGGACCAAACGCGAATTCACTGTAAGCATTGACGGCGGCCTGCCTCAACCTTTGCCTATGACCGAGGGCGGCCTGATCTCCTACTCGGCGGACGGCAATCGCGTCGCTTACAACATGATCTTCCGCAATTTCCGTACGTGGAAGCGTTACACCGGAGGCCTTGCACAGTCGATCACAATTTACGATCTGAAGAACAACACTAGCGAAGATGTGCCCCACACGGATTACAGCGACACGTTCCCGATGTGGCACGGGAACAAAATTTACTTTTCCTCTGATCGCGGTGGCCCCGATCACCACTTCAATCTGTACAGCTACGATGTCAGCTCCAAGCAGGTCGAGCAAGTCACGCATTTCAACGATTGGGACGTAATGTGGCCGAGCCTTGGCCCAGACGCGATTGTGTTTGAAAACGCAGGCTATCTATATACCTACGATTTCCAATCAGAACCGAAGAAGTTGAGCATCTTGCTCCCTGGCGATCGCATTCAGGCGATGAAGCATTGGGACAACGTCAGCAAACTGGTCACAGATTTCGACATCGCTCCCGATGGCAAGCGCGCAGTCATTGCCGCTCGTGGAGATGTATATACCGTACCCGCAAAGGAAGGCAGCATTCGCAATGTGACCCGCACGCCTGGCATTCGCGAACGCAAAGTGGCATGGTCGCCTGACGGACGTTCGATCGCTTACGTTTCCGACCGCACGGGCGAGGACGAGATTTACCTGATGCCGCAGGATGGAGCCGGTAAAGAACAGCAGATCACAAGCGGCTATAAGGGATTCAAGTTTCCCCCGGTGTGGTCGTTCGATAGCAAGAAGATCGCGTGGGCGGACAAAGACCTGAACCTGTGGTGGGAGGACGTAACCGACAAAAAATCGGTCAAGGTCGACCATGCGGAATTTGCCGAGATTACGAACTACGCCTGGTCGCCAGACAACAAATGGCTGGCGTACGACAAGAACCTCGAGAGCGGCTATTCGGTCGTATATCTGTATTCCATTGCTGACGGCAAGACTACGGCGATCACGTCAAGCATGACCAATAGCTATGCTGCCCAGTTTGATGCTGACGGGAAATATCTGTACTACCTTTCGGATCGCGACTTCAATGAGGTTCTCGGAAATGTCGATTTCGAATTTGCCAACCCAAAAACCACGCGCGTTTACGTTGTAACGCTGAACAAGGACGAACCCTCGCCTTTTAAGCCGCAAAGCGATGAGACTGAGATCAAGAAAGGCGAGCCGGGCAAATTTGACTTTGAAGAGAATGCGGCTGACACCAAGGCGAAACCCACCGCGAAGAAAGGCGAAGACAAGAGCGCGGCCGGCGACGAGGACAAGGATAAAGACAAGAAGAGTAAAGAAAAGCCGGTCGAAGTAAAACTCGATCTGGACGGGATCGAGGATCGCGTGGTTGCCCTGCCTATGGAGCCGGCAGTGGTCCGCACATTCGCAGCTGGAAAGGGTTTCGTGTATTACTCGACGGCACCGGTGCAAGGCCTCTCAGGTCCATTGCCGGGCGAGCAGCCCGCGGTGCACGCCTTCGATCTGAAAGAACGCAAAGAAAAGACTCTGATCAATGACGTGCAGAGGTTTGCGCTTTCGTTTGACGGATCGAAACTTCTCTACCAGAGCGAAGGAGGCGGTGCAACCCACACCTACGGGATCATTGATGCGAAGCCCGCAGGCGAGCCTAAGAAAGTAGGCGACGGAGCGCTCAGCCTGAGCGGCATGCGGGCCGAAATCGATCCTCCGCAGGAATGGAAGAACGTTTACAACGAAGTCTGGCGGCAGGAGCGCGACTACTTCTACGAAGCCGCGATGAACGGCGTGGATTGGCAAAAGGAGCACGATAAGTACGCACAGCTCCTGCCGTACGTGGCCGATCGCTACTCATTGACCTACATTCTTGGCGAAATGATCGGCGATCTCTCCAACTCACACACCTATGTGGGTGGTGGAGATTATCCCGACCTGCACCCTGTCAACATGGGACTCCTTGGGGTCGATTATGAACTCGACGCTGCAAGCGGAATGTACCGCTTCAAGAAAATCTATCGCGGCGAAAACTGGGATGCCGACCTACGCTCTCCATTGACCGAACCGGGAGTCAACGTCAAGGAAGGCGACTATTTGGTAGCTGTCAATGGGCGGCCCTTGCGCGCGCCTCAGAGTCCTTATGAGCTGTTCGTAAACACGGCGAACGATACGGTCTCGATCACAGTCAACTCCAAACCATCCGAAGAAGGCTCGCGCAATTTGCAAGTAAAGCCGATTACCGACGAGGGCGGTTTGCGCGAGCTCAACATGATCACCACCAACCGGAAGAAAGTGGAGGAAGCCACGAGAGGCAAAGTCGGGTACATCTACATTCCCGACATGGGCGCGCCCGGCCTCGACCAATTCGTGAAGCAGTATTTCCCTCAGATTCGCAAGGAAGGAATGATCATTGACGTTCGCTATAACGGCGGCGGATTTGTTGATCAGTTAATCTTCGAGCGGCTGCGGCGAATCCTCGCAGGAATGGACTCAGCCCGGAACTTCAAGAGCGGTACGGTGCCGCCCAACGTCTTCCATGGCTCGATGGTTTGCCTTACCAATCATTACGCCGCGTCGGACGGCGACATCTTCAGCTACTTTTTCAAGTACTACAAGCTCGGCCCACTCATCGGTGAACGGACATGGGGAGGAGTTCGCGGTATTCGCGGGAACATGCAATTGCTTGACGGCGGCTACATCACGCGCCCGGAGTTCGCGCGCTACGACCTGAACAGCAAGTGGATCATCGAAAACAAGGGCGTGCAACCAGATATCGTGGCCGAGAACCGGCCAGAGCAGGTCGTGAGCGGAAAAGATCCGCAGCTGGAACGAGCGATCCAGGAAGTGTTGAAGTTGATGAAGGAAAATCCGAAGATGCTGCCGCCGCGGCCTCCGGACCTACCGCCGTACCCCGAGGGACCAGGGTAGAGCGCATCGCAATGTCATCTCCAGCGAAAGAAATCGTTCCAGCAGGCTGGAACGATTTCCGCAGTCGAGGGACCTGCTGTTCCTCCTAACCACGTCGACACCACGGCTTATACCAGGGATTGCGAATTTCGACAAAAGCAGGAGGTTCCTCCCCTCCGCGGTGGAATGACACCCTGTTGAGATTATTTTGAATCGAGCTTCTTGCGGATGCGCCGGACTTCAATGTACGTCATGGCTGCAGCCGCGGCCATAAAGCCAAGAAACATGACGAGTAGGGTCATCGTGGCCTCTGTCGTTAGCACGTCCGACCAGCCCATCATAGAACGAAAATCGGCTGCTACCGTTTTACGTTCTGATTCCCTTGGCGCGAAGCTTCTTATCGCGCGTAAGTTGCTGAAACCGTATAATTACAACTTCATGCCCAAGTACTCGATTGTCATTCCCCTGCACAACGAGCAGGAAAATGTCACCGATCTGTACGATCGCCTGAAAGCGGTGATGGAAGTCAATGGCGAGAGCTTTGAGATCGTGTTCGTTGATGACGGCTCTTCAGACGAGACGTTCCACCTGTTGCGGCAGATCGCCGGGGTGGACAGCCGGGTCGCGGTCATTCGATTGCGCCGGAATTTTGGGCAGACCGCAGGCCTGGCAGCCGGCTTTGATCATGCTCGCGGCGAGTACATCATCGCCATGGACGGCGACCTGCAGCACGATCCCGCGGACATTCCGATCTTTCTTGAGAAGATCTCCGAGGGATATGACATCGTGAGCGGCTGGCGCAAGGTGCGCATTGACAATTTCTGGCTGCGCCGCATTCCGTCACGCTGCGCCAACTGGCTGATGGCGAAGCTGAGCGGCGTGGATATTCACGATTTCGGAACAACTTTCAAGGCCTATCGCCGCGAGATTCTGGAGCAAGTGCCACTCTACGGCGAACTGCATAGATTTATTCCAGCACTGGCTTCCTGGCATGGCGCTTCGATCGTCGAAGTACCGATTCGCAACGTCAACCGGGAGCGTGGCGTTTCGCACTACGGCATTTCTCGGACGTTCCGAGTGTTCTTTGATTTGATTACCATCCGTTTCCTGCTGAAGTATCTTGGCCGGCCATTGCATTTCTTCGGTACCGTGGGAATGCTCGGCATTTTCGGCGGAATCGGAATCACGAGCTGGCTGTTCCTGGAAAAATTTGTTCGCCACAGCTCCATCATGGCGCAACATGGCCCGCTGATGATCTTTGCGGCTGTGCTTCTTCTCGCAGGATTAAACCTCCTCGCGATTGGCCTGCTGGGAGAACTTCAAGTCCGCCACTATCACGAACCCACGCGACGCGCGCCGTACTCGGTTGATCGAATCATCCGCGCCCACAGCGAAGAGCAAAGCGTACCGGAATAGGTGTGTGCGTCACGGGCGCCTCACCAACGAGCGAGTTCAGCGTTGCTTGTTCAGCACCGCGCCATACCTTTGATCCAACTCTATAATCGTCAGCCCGGCATAGATATGCATTAGCCCAACAGCGCCCTTTCGGGTCTTGAACATTATTGTGAGCAGTGCTTTGTCCTTGGTTCTCAAAAGCCTCTCAGGGACATCGTCACCGAGGAACTCCGCTTGCGGAGGAATCGCGATTTCTACGGTGTTCGCGATGTGTCCGGAATCTCTTACGTGCATGAAACAGCGGAGAACATAAATCTCCTCAACCTCGCTAAATTTGAGCGTGTCGCCGATCTTGCCTTTGAACCTGTAATCCGGATTAAGGTGGGACCATGTCTGTGGAGTGATGTCTATTGTGTGAAGCCGAGCGGGGGCACGTGGACTTCAGCGGCCTGAGCCGGAGAAGTCAGGCTTACAAAGGCCGCAAGCAAGATTAACCACATTAATGGGATCTGCCGCATGAAGTTCCTCCTGCGCTGACCACTAGAACGCTTCTTTATTCACTACATACGGCATCTGGCTTACGTCTCCCCCGTAATTCTTTTCCAGCACGTCTATCAAACCTTGCACGCAGCGTCCCGCCATGCCTTTGTCTGGGTTGGGAGAAAGCCGGGTTATTTTAGCCGCGCTCGCGAAATGGGGGAACAGCCTGCAGCGATTTTCAATAGCTGGATCGCGCAATGGTGAATCGGCAGGCAGTGGCTCCTTTTCATACACATCCAGCGCCGCACCGGCAATCCAGTTTTCTTTCAGAGCTTTCGCCAAGGCTGCTTCATCCACAACTGGTCCGCGTGAGGTGTTCACCAGGAACGCCGGTGGTTTCATCATGTGAAACGTGCGCTCGTTGAATAGATGAAATGTGGGCGTATCGCTCTCGCCATCTCGAATCAGCGGCACGTGCACGCTCACAAAATCCGCTTGGCGCAGGGCATCTTCAAACGAAACGTACTTGATCCGCGTCTGTTCTTTTTGAATGCCGCGCGCGTGTCGGAGATCCATTTCCTCTTGAATCGCCTTCACGAACTCGTGGTTCTGATATGCCGGGTCGTAACACAAGATATTCATATCGAAGCCGGCGCACTTCTTAATCATCGCCAGCCCTATGCGGCCGGTACCAATAATCGCGATAGTCTTGCCCGTAACTTCGTCGCCCAGGAAAGGCAGAAAAGGGTGCCAAAATCCCCATTGCTTGTCGCGGGTGAGATGCTCGGCAGACCACAGCCTGCGCGCTAACGATCCCAGCATGAAGAACGCAAACTCAGCGGTCGCTTCGGTGAGTACATCTGCGGTATTGGTGAATGGAACTTTGTAGCGGTTGGCGTCGGCGCGATTAATGTTGTCGAAGCCGACCGCGAGCTGAGCCACAACCTTCAGCGTGCCCTTCCCTGCCTCAAATACCTCGGCATCTATCTGGTCGCGAAGGGTTGTGATCAGGCCGTCGATTCCAGACCGCAGTCTTTCCAGTATCAGGTTCTTGGGTGGCGCCTTCGGGTCGGGATAAACCTCAAGCTGATATCCGCGCTGGCGGAGTATGTCCAGCGCCGGGCCGATATCGCAGGTGGCGAAGACTCGGAAATGGTTGGCCATGAAGGATTCAGTTAAAGATCCAGCGGGTCGCGCTCTTGGAGAATGTCTTTTCGGCCATGCCAAAACCAATTTTCGGACGAAGGAAGAACACCGGCTCTTTCAGGTTCAACATATCATCCGCCATGCCTGACATATCAAACTTGTACTTCTTCTCATAGATTTTCAGGAACTCACGAATCTTCGCAACGTTCTTCTCGGTTTCGATAGAGCCTTCAACTATGACGGCCTCGGCTGCGTTGTCAGTGCATATTGTGCAGTGCGGGTTCTCAGCAAGATTCCTGGCCTTTCGGGATGTGCTGCCAGTTGCGAAGTAGAGGGCACCCTCAAGCCATAGCGCCCAAATAACCATGACGTGGGGACGGCCATCCGGGCGCGTGGTTGCGATCCAGAATTGACGGCTCTTTTTCAGTCGGTCTTCCGCCCATTTCCAGGACAGTAAGCCTTTCTTCGACTCTGGAAGACCATAGCCGGGAATGTGTGGGCGCGTGACTTTTGGGGACTGACTTTTCTTCCCTGCCATAAAATCGAAATCTTGAACCGCTGAGAACGCCGAGTTCCCGTAGAACTACATTCCAAAGCAACCCTGTGATCTCTGCGAACTCTGCGGTTAAATGCCTTTCTCAGACACCCAACGCTCAATTCGCTCCAGCGCACGCTGCAGGTTTTCCATCGAATTCGCGATACTGAAGCGCAGGTATCCTTCTCCGAAGTCTCCGAACGAAGTACCCGAAAGGCAAGCTACGCCAGCTTCTTCGAGAAGAGCATCGGCGAGCGGCTTTGACTTCCAGCCTGTCGCGGTAATGTTTGGAAAAACGTAAAAGGCCCCATGCGGCATACGACACGAAAAACCCCTGATGCGATTCAGGGCAGGAACAAACATATCGCGCCGGCTCTGGAATTCTTGCCGCATGTGCTCGACAGAACTCTGGTCGCCACGCAGCGCCTCAACTCCCGCCATCTGAGTAAAGCTCGCAGTGCATGAATTCGAGTTGGTCATCAACCGCGCCACTTGCCAGGCCAAGTCGGGACGCATGACGCCGTAACCCATGCGCCATCCGGTCATCGCGTAAGACTTCGAGAAACCATCGAGCAAAATAGTCCGCTCCTTGAAGTCGCGTTCCGCAATGATGGAGTGGTGCTCGCCTTCAAAAATCAAGCGGCTGTAGATCTCGTCAGAGAGCACGAAGATGTTGCGGTCGCCAATTGCCTTGGCGATCTGCTCAATATCGCGCTTGGTTAGTACGCCACCGGTGGGGTTCTGGGGCGAATTCACAATGATCAGCTTTGTGCGGTTGCTGACGAGCGCGGCGAGTTCGTCCACGTCGAAGCCGAAGTCCTTCTCTTCGCGCAGGCGAATCGCAACCGCGCGGCCGCTAACGTAATTGATCATGGACTCGTAAATCGGAAAGCCGGGATTGGGGTAGATGACTTCATCGCCTTCATCAATCAGCGCAAGAATGGAATAGAAAATAATTGGCTTACCGCCCGGAACAACGACCACTTCATCTGCGGTGACGTGCACCCCTCGCGAGCGGCTGACCTCGTCAGCGATCGCCTCGCGAAGCTCGGGGTATCCGGCTGACGGTCCGTAGTGCGTCCAACCGGAATGGAGCGCGTTAACGCCTGCGCCGATGACGTTGGAAGGAGTGTCGAAATCAGGCTCGCCGATTTCGAGGTGGATGATGTCTTTGCCTTTGCGTTCCAGTTCCCGCGCCCGGTTCAGTACCTCGAATGCAGTTTCGGTTCCGAGGCGTGACATGCGCTCGGCGAGCCGCAATTCGAACTGGACCGCTCGCCACATAAGGCAAAACGGGTTATTGTACTACTGAAGGTTGACTAGCGTCACCGCTATGAATCAGACTGAAGTTTCAGTGCATATCGAAGAAACTTGTACGCGAGAAGTAGCGGGGCCAAAGCAGAAACAAGCAACAAAATGAAGATGAGCGCTTCCTTCCAGAAAGGAAGCACATAATACGGATTCTTGGTCTCCTCAAAATAGAGGTAATAACAATCGTAAGAGATTGCAAGACCAAAGCACGCCACAATCAAACTCACAATAGCGGCCACAAACCGTCTAAGCAGTGTCACCTGATCTCCGATCCTGAAGTCCTAAATCTTACTGTGCATTCCCGTACGTCGGTATTCCCTGCTGCACCATGTAAAGCAGCCGCCTCGACCGAGGACCCCAATCGCTCTGGCCGACTCCGGAGTGGGAAATGGCCTTCTCGGCATCGGCGATGGCCCGGTTCTTCGCATCGTCTGACTTCTTCAGCTCTTCCTCGCTTTTGTAAATCTCAATCAGCGACGACCATCGATAGGCCGCCTGAAACAGGGCCTGCGCAACCGCGGGAGACTGCGGGTATTCGCTCGCGTACTTCTCATAGATCTCCGCTTCTTTCTGCGGACACTTCGACTGCCCCTGCCAGTTCCCGCAAAGCTTGTTATCAATGCGTTGAAATTCCGCTAAGTATGCCCACTTGGTGCCGGGAAATTTCTTGATGACCTTCTTGAAGTAATCTTCGCTCATCCCTCTGCGCAGATACGCGTCCTGTTCCTTGGCCGATGGCAGCGACATCACTTCTGCTTTCTCGATCTGCCAGCGAATGTCAGCTGAGCGATACATACCCTCGCCCGCGAGCGGCGACTGCGGAAACAATTCCGCCACTTCGCCGTAGAGCCGCATCGCATCCTGAGCGGCATAACGGCGGCCATTGCGTTGGCTGGCCTGGTCTTCGGCGTCAACCGCCTCGCCGAACAGAATTTTGTCGCCATCGGGCGTGTTCGACTGAATCAGCCCTTTGCTCTGGACCCAGCCGGTCACGGTTTTTTCTTCGGTAAGGTTCGCTTCGACGTGCACCCAATCATTGCTGGTCTCCAGATAGATCACTTCGCGCCCACGATCAACGTCTCCGAGTTTGGCGGACGACGCGTCAGGTGCAAGATAGAGCGGCATGACGCGAATGGTGGTCGCGCGAATCACCTCGGCGCGCGCCGCGGTCGAAATCAGAAGCGCCAGCGCACAGGCTGAAAGAGTTTTTAGCATTCAATGAGTACCTCAGGAATGAATTCGGGCGAGCAGGCCAGGATCAATGTTACCGCCGCTGATGACCGCCACCGTATGGTTGGATGCGGGAAGCTGTTCACGGTGGAACAACCAGGTCGCCGTAGTCACCGCCCCACTCGGTTCCGCGACCGTCTTAGCATTGCGCGCCAGAACTCTGACAGCCTGCATGATTTCATCTTCACTAACCGTGACGATATCGTCTACGTACCGCTGAATGTGTTCGAAAGTCATGGTGCCGGGAAATTGGGCGCGAAGCCCGTCGGCGCAGGTGGAAAGCACCTGCTCAACCGGAAACTTGACTATGTGACCTGCCCGAAAACTGGCGCGTGTGTCAGCCGCCAATTCCGGCTCTACACCGATCACTTTGACGGAAGGCTTGAGCGACTTGATGGCGGTTGAAATTCCGCTGATCAGTCCGCCGCCGCCGATGGGGACCAAGACAAGATCGACCTCGGGCATATCTTCGGCGATTTCCACTCCCGCAGTGCCTTGTCCGGCAATGATCTTCTCGTCGTCGTAAGGCGGGATAATGACGTATCCATGCTGGGCGGCAAGCTCCTCTGCCGTCAATTGCCGCTCCACTCCACTGGGACCAACCAGGACAATTTCGGCACCCAGCGCGGCAGTTGCTTCTCGCTTAATGCTGGGAGCATTGTTCGGCATGACAATGATCGCCTTGGCCGCTAATGCTCGTGCCGCGTACGCTACCCCCTGGGCATGATTGCCGCTCGAGTATGTGATTACGCCACGTGCACGTTCCTCGTCTGTTAGAGAAGAAATTTTGTTGTAAGCGCCGCGAAGTTTGAAAGCACCAATGGGTTGCAGATTCTCGGGTTTGAGGTAAAGTGTGGCGCCATCCTGCTCCAGTGGGATCAACGGCGTACGCACGACGATGCCGTCGAGACGAGCGCGGGCGGCTAAGATGTCCTCAAGTCTCACCATTCTGGGAGAGCGATCTCTTCAGCAAAATCGCGCTGAGCGCTGTCGTGCTCAAAATCAGGGCTAGCGATGCCAGGCAGAGTACACACCACGCCTGCAGCACGAATTTCTCAATGTACGTGAGATACAGCGCAAATGCCAACCCGCCGCCGCTGGCGATCACAAGCATTAGCGGCGTTTCCGCCCTTTCGTGATAGACGGTGGCCAAGGCAAGAATCAGTAGATATCCGAGAATTCCAACCAAGGCGACAGGCACACCCAGCACAGTCGAGTACACACTGCGGTTTACCAGATCGCAGTTGAACGAGTCGCCGAATGTGCAGAACGATGTTTTGGTTTTGCCGAAGTGATGGTAGAGAGAGAGGCCTGAGACAACGATTCCGCCCAAGGCAACGACCGCGATTGCGTTTGCCAAATTCTTGGAAATCGAACTGCGGTCATCGGACTCGCTCACGGCAGCTTGCATCCGGTCTTCTTGGCCAATGCGTCGAGCGGTTGGGTGCCTTCACTTCGGGATCGGTCAGAAAACTCCCATGTGGGAAAGTTCTTAATGCCGGCCTGCTTGCACGTGTCATTCATCTTCCGCTCGTTGGGAAGGCTGCACTCGACATAATTGACATATTGAAACGCGAAACCGAACGAATCTTTTTCGTCGGCACAGTGGGGACACCACCATGCACCATACATTTTCGCGCCTTTCGAGGTTAAGCATTGTGCGAAGCTGTCGAGCGTACTGACCGGCTTGCGATAGTAAAAGAAGTAGTAAGCTCCCCAGGCAATCGCTAGAATGGCCAGAACCGCTGCGATCCAGATCCATGGCGGCCCTGGTCTCGCTGTAACAGCTTCCGCGGTTGCTCGTTCTTCGCTGAATTTCGACATTCGGTTCCAGTCTTATACCACGACATTCAAGGCCCCGGGCAGAACCTCCAAACTTTGACAATTCAACGTGATCACCTCGCCGTCGATCATGACGTCGACAGCTGCATCCAGGTGAAAGTCAATGCGACGGGCTTTGCGGACCTCCGCCAGGGGGTGCTGAATGTGAGTGCCGTCGTAGAGTCCAGGCAGATTGCGAATCAGGCCAACTCGTCCGATCGGCCCCCAGCGAACATACTCGATCAATCCGTCGGCCGTATCTGCGGTCGGAGCGATCATCATTGTCCCGCCGGTAAATTTGCTGTTGTTAAATGTCAGGAAAAGGCACGGCCGGCGATCGATGTTTGACTCTCCATCCACCCTTAAGGGAAATGGGCGCCGCCGGAAACGCGCCAGACAAATGAAAATCGAGGTCTGATATCCAAGTTCGCCCCATCGGCTGAAACGCCGCTGGCGCAGCGTAGCCACATCGGCGGAAAAGCCGATGCTGAGAATGTTGATGTAGTGTAGGACTCCGCCGTGATGCCGAAGGCGCAGAACATCGCATTTGCGCGATCGTCTGCTGATCAGCGATTCCATCGCGTGCTCCAGGCCCTGGTCGCTGAAATCCCGCAAAAAGGAATTACCAGTGCCGAGAGGAAGAAATCCCAGCGTTGGTACCTGTGCAGAATCTGCCTGAGGAAAAAGGCCGTTTACGATCTCGTACGATGTGCCATCGCCACCCACGGAAATGAACTTTCGCCACCCTTCTGCCCATGCTTGCCGCGCGATCTCAGTCGCGTGACCCAGCGCCGCTGTCTCGCGAGATTCAACTTTCAATCCCGCCGCGCGTAGCTTTTCCAGCGCGGGCCCCAGCAATTTGCCAGTTCTGCCTCCCCCGGCCGCGGGATTCACGATTGCAAGGTAGGAGTCGCTCACTCAGAGCTCTTTCACCGAGGAAGGGTGAACGGTGTTGCGAATCTCTGCAGCCAAGTCATCTCGCTTGATTTTCATGGATGCGGTCCGCGGAAAATCCTTGTCCCAAAGCACGTATCCAGCAACCCGTTTGAAATCCGGAAGACTTTGATTTCGAGATTGGATCTCGCTTCTGGTGGTGTCGGTGAAATTCTGGTTGATATCGAGCCGCAAGATCAAAATAAGTTTCTCGCCTTGCAATTCTCTTTTGGACCAGAGATAGTTTGCGGCACAAATGCAGTATTCCTTAACAGCAATGCCATCGAATGTGTTCTCGATGTCTTCGGGATAGATATTCTTGCCGCCTGCTGTGACGACCATGTTCTTCTTCCGCCCAAACAGCTGCAGGTGGCCAGAGCCATCGCGTCGTCCAAGATCGCCCGTCAGAAGCCAGCCATCCACAATCGTCTCTGCAGTCAATTCGGGATCGTCAAGGTAGTGCGACATAATGGTCAAGCTTTTCGCAGCCACCTCGCCGATGCCCTCAGAATCAGGATTGAGAATCCGCAACTCAACTCCGGGCAATGGCTTACCAACCGTGTCGGCTCGGAATGGTTTCAGGTCATTTACGGTGAGGACGGTGCAAGCCTCTGTCAGGCCATATCCGTTGGCGATAGGAATTCCGAGGTCGTAAAAGAACTGCAGAGTTGCGCCATCAATAAACGCGCCGCCAGTAATCAACGCCAGCAGTTCGCCGCCAAAGGCACGATGAACGCTAGGCAGCAGCTTCCGGCTCAGTTTGACATTGGGCCGATTCCGGGTGAAGGCCTTATTCAACGCGATCGCGCGATCTAACAGAAATCGCTTCCATCCCGGCAGCGCGTCGAAGTTCGCACGCACCCCGCGCTCCAGGTTTTTGACAATCATCGGCACAAGCGTCACATAGGTGATCTTGTAGCGTACGAACGCGTCGCGGACGAACTCTGGGCGAAGCGTGCGCAGGTGCACCACGCAGGCGCCGCAAACGAACGGCCCGATAAAGCCGACCATGAAATCTATGGCGTGGTTCGTGGGAAGAATGCTCAGATATCGAACACCGGGCCAAAAGGGATACCAGGCAGTCAAGGTCTTGCATTGCTCCAGGTAGTTGCCATGGGTCAGCACACAGCCTTTCGGACGGCCACCGGTGCCGGACGAATACACAATGCAGGCCCAGTCGTCCCGACTGCGAGCAACGACATTCGGTTCGCCCTTGCGTCGAAATTCCTCCCAGCGATATCCGCCGTTCAGCTGAGCTGTAGGTGGTGCCTCGGTCACAAGCGCAATCTTCAATCTGTGGCTCTTGAATTCCGGGCTCTGCGTGATGGCGCGCCAGAGGTGGTACTCGACGATCAAAAACTTTGCTTTGCTGTGGGCCAGCAGCTGCAGGTGCTCCTCCGCGCTCAACTTGTAGTCGAGGGGCACGAGTACCCCGCCAATTTGAAAGATCGCGTAAGCCGAAGCCAGCCATTTCGACTGGTTGGTCATGATGATCGCGCAGCGGTCTCCAGGGTTGAGGTCGGCATCCTGGAGCGCGCGAGCAAGTGGAGTCGCAACCTGCTTGAAGTCTGAATAGGTCAGGCGAGTGCGTTCGCGGTCGCGGTCGGCTTCGATAAGGCAAGTTTCATTGGGCCAGCGGTCGAGCGCATCGCGAAGGGCAGCGCCGAGACATGAATATTGGTCGAGATCGAGCATGATCAATCGGGTGATCGGGCGATCGGCCCATCTGGCGATCTCAGATCACCCGATGACCCGATCAAAGATCACCCGATCGTTATGTGGTGAACTCTACAGTCTAGCCTGAATGCGCTCGGCGAGTGTCCTGAAATCTGACACTCCCTGCAATTCGTAATCCGGCAACTCTACGTTGAAATGCTGCTCCAAACGGGTGAGCAGGCTCAGCGCCTGCAGGCTATCAATCTTGAGCGTTTTGAAAAAGTCGTCGTCGGGCGAGAGTTTTTCTCTCGGGACCTGGAACTGCGTCGCAGCCAGATCCAGAATTTCATTCAAGGTTTTTACTTCAGTCGGCACGCTTCACATCCTCACGGTAAGTACGGCTGGGCGTCCGTGCTTTCTACGAACTTCTTCAGGGCCGCTTCAACCGCCGGGCTCGCATACAGCTCGCACACAATATCAATTTCCTGCCTCAGTTCATCATAAGGGATTGGCTTCGCAAACTTCTTGGCTGCAGCAGCGGTGGCACGATCGAACTTGCCCAGTTGCGCTGCGGTCAAACGGGCAACTCGCAGCGCTTCACCTTCAGCGACAACCTGGCTTACAAGGCCGATCTGTTGCGCTTTTGCCGAGTTGAAACTGCGGCCGGTGAGAATCAAGTCGCGAACTACAGCATTTCCCAAATCTCGCTTGAGCCGAGGAATGCCTCCGAATCCCGGAATAATGCCGAGACGAAGTTCCGGAAAACAAAAACGCGCAGTTTTGTCGGCAACGATCAGATCACAGGTCAACGCCAGCTCGAGTCCCCCGCCGAACACGATCCCATGAACGACAGCAATCGTCGTAAGCGGAGACGCGTCAAACGTATTCATCACGTGGTGGATTCGCTGGTGAAACTCTCGAATGCCCGTGAGCGCGGCTTTTCGCTCCATCGCCTGCATGCCGCGGTAGAGTTCGCGCAAGTCGCCGCCCGCGCTGAAGCCGCAGGCTAGCTTACTGTAGAAGATCAGGACATGAGCTTGCTGTTCGAGTGCTGGAAGTGAAGACGCCAGATGCTCCAGCTCGTCGAGCGACTGTGCGCCGATCTCATTGCAAGGCTCGCGGTGAAGCGCTACTTCGATGACGCCGTTCGTCAGCTGCCACGAAATCGTTTTGCCGTTAGATTGCATTCCCTGAAGTTAGACCGCCTGCTTCACAGCGTACATGTCTTCCACTTCAATCCTGAATCGCTGTGCGATCGCATCTCGCTTCAGCTTGCCGTTGGCGGTGAGCAGGCCGTTTTCAATACTAAACGGCTCAGCGCTGATCCGATACACGCGCACCTGCTTATAGTGAGGCAACGTCAAGTTCACGTCATCGAGTGCCGCCTGGACCTGCTCTGCGCGTACATCCCCGGTGAGAATTGCCGACAGATAGCTGCGACCATTACCGACCAGCACTACTTGCGCGCCCGGCAACCGCGTTGCGATTTCTTCCTCGATGGCTTCCGGTGCAATGTTGTGCCCGGAGCCGAGAATGATCAGGTTCTTGATTCGCCCCGTGATCCGCCAATTCCCGGCCGCGTTCACCTCGCCCTGGTCGCCGGTATGGAACCAACCATCGCGCAGTGCCTTTTCGGTTTCCGTCGGCCGATTCCAGTAGCCGGGAAAAATATTCGGCCCGCGCACCAGGATTTCTTCGTTTTCTCCAAGTTTCATTTCGATGCCCTCGATGGCAGGCCCAACTCGCCCCGGTTCGAACTCGTCAGGAACATCCATCGTGCAGATCGCGCTCGTCTCAGTGAGGCCATAAACCTGCAGCACCGGAATTCCGATCATCATAAAGAACAACTGCGTTTCAACATTCAATGCAGCCGAGCCACAGATCAGAGCTTTAAGGTTTCCGCCGATCATCTTTTTGCGAATAGCGGGAAAAATGATCGCGTTAGCAAGGGTGAGCCAGAGCGAGTCGGAAAGTGTTTTCTTGCCTTCTCTAGCACGCGTGTAGCCCGATTTAGCGCGGGTATATATAGCTAGAGGTAGGCCCGCCGTTTTCCAAAGCTGCTCATCAACCGCTTTGCGCATGCGTTCCAATAATTGCGGAACATTTAAGAAGTAGTCCGCTTCCGCGGCGCGCATCTGTTCCGCCAACTTAGCCAAATCGGTGTTGATCGTGAGCCGGTTCCCGCGAAGAAGACAGGTCAGCAACATGATCCAAGAACCAGCGAAGCAGAACGGCAAGTAATGAAAAACCTTGTCTTGGCCCGATGCGCCGCGCATGAGTTGGTCCAGGCTGCCCGAGGTGCGAGCGAGCATGTAACCGATATTCCCGGCGCTTAAGATGACGCCCTTCGCTTCGCCCGATGTCCCGGAGGTGTAAATGATGGCGACAGGATCAGAATCATTGTGTGGCGCGGGCGTCATCGCCCGCGAAGACCCAGCCCTGAATACATCCTCAAAGAGGACCTGCTCTGGCGCACCCGGCCAGTTCTGAATAATTCCGTCGCGCAGGGCGCGATCGCCACAAATGATCAATGACGGCGAGCAATCCTTCATCATCGCGACCAGTTCGGCGGCGGCCTGGCGTGAATAGAGCGGAACCACGATCAGGCCTTCGGACATGATGGCAAGGTCTGCTGCAACCCAGTCGATGCTGTTCGAAGCCAGCAGTGCAACCCGGTCACCGCACTTGAGATTCTTGCCTGAAAGAAATGCCCGCGCCTGCGAAATTTGTTTCAGGAGGCCGCGTCCTGTCAAACCCCAACCCAGTACCCCTTTCGTGCTCTTGGGATCATATGCTTCCCAGAGAACCCGCTTGTCGGTCGATTCGAGCTCGGCAAAGATGTCGTCCAGAAAACTCATATCTCAGCTGTACATCCCAATCAGCCGTTTCAATCCCTCATCCATCGGCGGCAGATAATCTTCCCAGCTCCACTGGCCCTTGCGAGTCGGGAAATCCGGGTACCGCCGCCGCAGTTCTTCTTCGAAATAGACCCCCATGCGTGCCATGAGCTTCAGGTTCTTCACCACGGTGCGCCCTATACCATCGGCAATTCTTTCTCCGTTGGTTGCGAGTTTCTCGAGTGCGACCAGTAATTTCGGCTCGAGGTCGGCATCGTCCACATTCATGAGCAGATCTTCATGACCGCGGTCTTTCATCAGGTTGCGAATTCGCTCATCCATGGTGATGCCACACGACGGCAGCAACGACGGCATGGTCGTGACAATTCCATGAAAGCGCGACGAAGCCATCAGATGCCCAGCACGAAGAATGCTCACCATCTGATACATGTCGTATTGCTCGGAGCTGAAAACCGGTACTCCCCCCAGCTTTTCGGAAATCCGTACGCAAGCGCGCGTATCTAACGCCTCAGTGGCCGCCATTACCACGAACACGCGATGTCTTTGCCGAAACGCATCCACAGCCTTGGCAATCGCGGTCAGATATCGTTCGAACGCGATATCAACCTCTGATCCGGATTTGTGAAAGTAAACCGTTCGGTAGTGACTTTCCTTATATGCACCTGTGACCGTGCGTGCGGCATATTTCGCCACCGAGGGCTTAACCGGCCACCAGAACGGATTGATCGGACACACAATCAAGACGGGCAGCTTCCCGTCCCAGCCGACATCGGTAAGAGCTTTGCGCCCGAAGTCCGGCGGCAGTGGCTTGAATGTCCACGCGGTGTCTGTTCCGAGCTCGGTGGGCACACCCAATTCGCGAAGAATAGTCCGTGACTCTTCGTTGCGCGTGATGATTAGCGAGTTCTTGCAGTACCATGCACAGAGCTTTCTAACCGACGCATCCATCTTCCCGGCTTCCGAGCCGTAGCCGACCGCCAGCTTGTTCTGTGCGGCCGCGATCCCAAGCGAGCCGACGATCATGGCCGTCAGCGCATTTGCAAACTTGCTCTTGAAGGCCGAGCCTTCGACAACGACGACGCCGTGGTGACGTGGAATTTCGCGAGAGAGAAATGGCGGGAATACGTCCGGCAAATGTACCTGCTGTGCACCTTCGAAATAGCCACGGGTCAGGTCGAAGTTCTGTGACATTGCCGCGAACTCGACATTTTCCGCTCCGAGAATGTGGCGAAACTGGCGCAGCGTCTCTTCAGGACGAACGTCAGAGCCTGTGTTGCGGGTGCCGTTATATCCGGCAAAAAGCAGCTTTAGCTTTTTTCCGGGCTGCCAGCGATTGCCGTTGCCGAGGATCCAGCTGGCCTTGGCGCGCTCAATGTTGGCGCTGACCCAGGCTTCGAGGATGAAATCCATCATGCGGCCGACCCTCCGACCTTAGCCGGCCAGCCCTGATAGGAGTAAGCAAAGTTGGTCTCACGGCTGAATCTCAGGAGCGGAAAGCTGTACTGAGAGAATGGCACCGGTTTGCGGCCAAGCTCCTGAACGATGCGGGTATTATCGAAAACCGTGTTGAATGTTAGATAGGGCATGAACACTTTCATCAGTGCCGCGCCGCGGCCGATAGGACTCTTTCGATTCGAGAAAAGATTTACAGCCGAACTGAAAGGCTTCTCCAAGAACGGCAGGTAAATCGGCCCACGCTTGCCCTGGGCTGCAGCGAGCGACGCGGTTAACTGTTTATAGGTCTGCGACTCTCTCCCCGACGAAAGATGATAGGTGTCGTATTGCGTCTGCTCCTTCACGTGCAAGCTGGCAATTGCGTCAGCGACAAAATCCACATTCACAATATCTACGCGGTCTTTGGAACGAAGCGGTAACGTCGGCAGCCGGGCAAGAAACACGAAAGCTCGCACCATATCGAACTGAGTTGTCTCCGCGCGGCGGCTGTCGCCGAGCACAATGCTGGGGCGAAAGATCGTCATTGGGACATCCGGCAAAAGCTGGCGAATCATGTGCTCGCAAAACTTTTTTGTGCGCGCATAGGGATCGTAATCCGAACGGCCCCAATCGATCGCGTTGTCTTCGGTCACCACTTCATCCTGCCGCTCCCCTGCTACCGCCACGGTGCTGACATGGGTGAAACGCCGCAGGCCATGATAGTGATCCGTTTGCAGCCCCAGCTTGATGACCTCAAGCGTGCCCCGCAGATTAACGTTTAAACAGCTCTTTTCCGACTTGCGATTGAGTGACGCAGCGCAATGGATTATCGAATCAGTCGTGTGGACCAGACGATCGTAGTCATCGGCGATTAACCCAAAGTGGTCACTGGTAAGGTCGCCCCGAAAAATCCGCACGCGAGTCTGCAGGTATTCATAAAATTCCTTGAAAGGCAAATGTAGTTGCAATGCGCGCCAGAGCCGGTCTTCGGCTTCATGCGGATCGCGCGCGCGCACCAGCAGGTTGAGCGACGCACCATGATCATGCATGAGATTGGCCGCGACGTGCGCGCCAATGTATCCGGTCGAGCCGGTCAGGAATATCGCCACGTTGCTCCGTTCGTCCCAGTCTTGATGGTCTCAGTCTCGGCAGGCTCCTGTTGGTGCAGCTTGCGCGCCGGCCTCGCTTCGAGCGGCCTGCCTTCGATCAGCGGATATGTCCACTTACGCAGGGCTGGAATATGGATATTGATCCAGTAATCCCACCAATCCAGGCTCGCGGTGTTGTAGCTGAAAGCTTCTTGTTCTTCTCGAATCAGCGCCTGCGAAAGCTTCTCAATGTTTTCCGCGACAAAGTCGTGTTCATTGTCAAGGATAAACGGCTCGAAAAGTTCAATCAGCTTCTCAACCTTCTCCAGATTTCGGTCGGCCCTTGCGAGAGGCGTCTTCCTGAGCGGAAGTGTCGCGGCGGCCCGCTGAATGGATTTGATGATTGCCCGTTGCGCCGGCGCCGACATGCGGTTGTACCGCTCTTTCGAGACAGGAATTGCGTCAAAACGCAGTCGCAGCCAGTATTCCATCCCTTCTTGCGCCCGATAGTGTTTGCGGTGAGCCAGCGAAGTCAACTCGATCGAGCGCCGCATGTCGCAGGGATTCGTGACTGAAGTTGCGAGCTGATAGACGTGGTCATGACGTCGTTCCATAATTGCTGCGGCGATCAGGGTCATGCCTCTGCAAACTGCATCCACCGGAAGAATGTCCAGGCGTTTGCGCTCATTGCTCGGTAGTTGTCGAAAGTATGTTCCGAGAAGATATGAAAGAGACGCGGACGTATTAATTCCTTCGTTCCAGCCTCGAAATGGTTGCGCGGTTGAGCTCTCGACGATTGCCGGCCGCACGATCGCAATCGGCAATCCAGCGCCAAGCTTGGTCAATAGCCCTTCAGCGAGGGCTTTCGTCAGTGTGTAGGTATTCGGCCACCCGAGCTCTCGTGCCCGTCTCTTCCCCGCTTCGGTCAGCTCGTTTCGCAGCCAGCGAACGCGGTTTTTGCGAATCTGATTTTCGAGCGCGGCGCCATGCAGGTCTTTGGCCGCGTGTTCTTTTGCCATCGCCTGGCGACTCAGTTCATCCGTGACCTCCGGGCCCTCGGCACGCGCCACAGTTTCATCGATCCGCCGATGCAGTGATTGCAACTCCGCTTCCGGATCAAAGCCCGGAACACGCGCCGGAGCGTAATCGGTCCGCGCCTTTTCGCTGACTCTGCCATCGCGCGCGCCAGCGGTGTAGCACGTCGAAAGGTGAAGCAGGCCAGCGTGGTCCGACTCACGTACAAACTGCAGAATGTTGAGAACCGCATCAACGTTCGACGCAGTCGCGTCGCGCAAATCGGGATTGAAGTCCGTGAGACCCGAGCTATTTACGATCAAATCGAGCTTCCAGCGCAGCTCTTCTGCGAGAGCCGGAGCAATGCCCAGCCCAGGCAACGTGACGTCCCCTTCTATGACTCGCACATGATCATTGAGGAATCCGGAAAAACGCTGTCCATAGCGCTCGTACAATGGATCAAAGACCGGCGATTCTTCGACCAGCTTTTCGAAACGCCGCTCCCCTGGGTTCGATTTTTGCCGCCGAATCAAGAGATAGATGCAGCCAACATCCGGAAGATCCATCAGCGTGTTTGCCAGCCAGACCTTGCCAATAAAGCCTGTGACCCCGATCAGCAGTGTGTGTTTTCCGCGAAATGCCGACCGTACGGACAACGGTGAGTCCTGGCGCTGGCCTTCGAAGTAAACCAGCGCATGCTCGATCGCCAGAGCAGTTCTTTGAGCGGGTAGAACCGATTTTTCCAAAGTGTCAGCAGAAACACGGGCGTCTTCGGCTAACTTTTCGACAGTGCACGAGCCGTCGGGGCCCGCTGATGAAATTCGCGCGAAAACTCCCCGAGGACGGACTATCGGCTCAAGCAATCGTCCGGTGGCAATTCCCTCCCGAAAATCCAGCCGGTTCGAGATAACCCACTTCGCGCCCAGGTGCTGGGCGAGCGGCCGCATCACACACTCCAGGCCCTGGCTGACCAACACTATCTCAGCTCCCGAGTCCATTGCCTCTTTGAGCCGCCGAACTCCCTCCGGTTTCAGTCGCGGCTTTAATTTGTATTGAAAGTACTCTTCCCCAAGAAGATCCAGCCGGTCCCGGCTGATTCCACGCAGAATCGAATGCACCACGCGCGTGGCAAATGTGCGGTTCACGAGATAGAGAAAAGGCCGCAGCAAGGCCATTAGAAGCACGGCGGCCCGCCGCAGGCTCCGCTCCGTGAAGGTCTGGGCGTTCCAGGTAAAGAAGGCAATTGAGCGGACGGTCGTCAGCTCCAGCAAGCTGCCTTCGGCGCGCCAGTACACACGCCCGTTGGGGGATTTTGGCTCAGATTGCACTCAGCGTTTGACCTGCTTCGCGTAAGAAATGTAAAGCCCTGGCTAAGCCAGCCAGGCCGCGAAGTTGTTTATTGTAATGGATTGTGCCAAGACTACGAAGGCCTCTCATTGCGGCCCGGCACCAGGCATGACACAACTCCAGCCAGGGCAAGGCAACCTGAAATGACCAGCATGCCACCGCGGAAACCGGCGCCGGACGTTTGCTTCACGCCGACTATATAAGGCCCATAAAAGCCCCCGAGATTGCCGAGGGAGTTGATCACCGCAATCCCGGCAGCGGCGGCCGTGCCGCTCATCAGCGACGTGGCAGTCGCCCAGAATGGGCCTTGCATACAGAAGGTTGCCATCAGCGACAGGCTGACAAGAGCCATGCCGGGAACGATGGAATTGGTCTGCGCCGCCAGGAAGACGAACACGGCTGCGGACAATGCCGATGCAGCCAAATGCAGGCGATGCTTTCCCGTGCGGTCAGATCTTGTTCCGACAACGACCATTGCGACGGCGGTTGCAATGTACGGAATGACCGAGACAAAGCCAATCCCCAAGTTGCCCAGCTTCGACAGGCTATGAATATAGCTTGGCAACCACAAAATCAGGCCATATGCCGAAGTCGTCAATCCAAAGTAAACGATCATTAGCAAGAGAATCTGTCCGCTTAACTTCAAGATTGTGACAAGCACGTTCTGCCGCGTGGCATGGGCATGCATTTTGCTTTCTTGTTGGAGCGCCTCGATGAGCCAGTACTTCTCATCGGGATCGAGCCAAACTGCGTCATTGGGTTCGTCCTTCAGCGTGAACCACACGACTGCGGCCAGCAGGACTGCCGGTATGCCTTCCAGGAGAAACATCCACTTCCATCCCGAAATTCCGAGCAGGTGAAGATTGAGAAGCGCCCCCGAAATCGGGCCTCCGATCACTCCCGCAAGCGGGTTGGCAGTCATGAACCACGCCACGGCGCGCGCACGCGCCGTCGCTGGAAACCAGGTCTTCATGTAAAGAATGATTCCAGGGAAGAATCCCGCTTCGGCCAGCCCTAGTACGAACCGCAGGCGGTAAAACCCACGGGGCGTGTGGGCAAAGATCATGCAGCATGACACGATTCCCCAGAGCACCATAATCCCTGCCATCCAGCGGCGCGCTCCAACACGCTGAAGGGCGAGATTGCTCGGTACTTGAAAAATCGAATAGCCAAAGAAGAAGATGCCGAACGCCGCTCCGAACACCTCGTTGCTAAAACCGAGTTCGCCCTGCATCTGCAATTTGGCGAAGCCTACGTTAATCCGATCGAGGTAGTTGACCACGTACAGAAGGAACAGAAAAGGCAGCAAACGCCAGAGCAATTTGCGGACGGCAGAAGCCTCAACACTTGAGCGAGCGATGGAGTCTGTAACTTGACTTGGTGTGGTCATTTATGCGGAACAGAATACGCCGGTTCATCCAAGTTCAGTTTGGCAATTATTTCGTCGGCGATCGCTTCGGGAGAGTTGTCAACTATAACTGTGATGGCATCATCTGGCTCTTCGAGGTCCGCAAACTGACTGTCGAGGATGGATTCCGAAGCGAAGTGCCCGTGGCGCGACCTCAAGCGACTAAGGATCAGTTCGCGGCTACCCTTCAAGTAAACGAATTTGACCGTGCCCGCGCGAAGTTCACTCCGGTAGCGTTCTTTTAGGGCAGAACAAGCAAGCACTACATTCCGATTGTCCGCGCTCCAGTGCTCGATGGCGGAGTGCAAGGCCTGAAGCCATGGGGCACGGTCCTGGTCATTCAGCGCAATTCCGTGACGGATCTTTTCAATGTTTGAAGCTGTGTGAAAGTCATCGGCATCGGCAAAGCGCCAGCGCAAGCGCTCGGCTAGGAGTCGCCCAACCGTCGTCTTCCCGGACCCGACTACTCCCATCACGATGATGACCAACTCCGCTCCGTGAAGAGCATAGCAGGCCCCGCGGGCCCACTCTGCCTTTAGGTCAAGGCCCGATCCAGGTGCACGTAACCGCCATCGACAAAAATGTGCTGTCCATTGATGTGCCCGGCGCGAGCGGAAAGGAGAAATACAGCCATGGCGGCAATCTCGTCTGGGGTGGTCATTCGTTTTTCCAGAGGGACTTTCGCGAGAATCGCTTTTAGTTTCTCTTGCGGATCTGGGAACGTGTCCAGCCACTGCTGGTACAGCGGGGTCATGACCTCTGCGGGAACGATAGCGTTCACGCGGATTCCATAATCGAGCAACTCGGCCGCCCACTCGCGCGTGAGCGCAAGAATTGCACCTTTCGAAGACGCATATCCGGAAGTTCCGCCCTGGCCCGTAATGGCCGTCTTCGACGCGATGTTTACGACTGAGCCTCGCGATTTTTTTAAGTGCGGCAGCGCAAAATGCGCCATGTTGTAGTAGTGCAGCAGATTGCGTTCGAGTGAAGCTACGTACTGTTCGGGGCTTCCGTGTTCGAGGCCGACTTTATCGTTGATCCCTGCGTTGTTAACCAGTGCGTCGAGACGGTGGAATTTCTCAATAGCGTGCGCGACTGCGGAATAACAGGCTTGTGCTTCGGATAGTTCCGCGATAATGACTTCGCCTGTGCCTATCCCGTCGCGGAGTTGCCGAGCCGCATCGGCATCGCGGTCTATTATGACCGGAATCGCTCCCTCGGCAGCCGCGGTACGAACGATGGCAGCACCGATGCCCTTGCCACCACCGGTGACTAGAATGACTTTGCCGTTGAGGTGAAGATTCACCGTTCTCCGCTCACTTCGTTCGCGCTTACACCACTCTAAAACGCATGATCAGCACGGCTAAAGCCATGCCCTGATCCGAACCATGGAGCCTGGACTTAAGTTGCAATCGCCGCTACCAGCCCCACTCTCGAGGGGCGTTTACCCATGCAGGTTCATGAACCCACCATCGAGCGTGTAGTTCGTCCCGGTGATGAACGCCGCCGCATCCGAACACAAAAACACCGCGAGCGACGCGACTTCCTCCGGTTCACCCATTCGCCCGATCGGTTGGGTCGCCGCAAGTTTGTTGTACATCTCCCGTTCGCGACCGGGATAATTCTTGCTCAAATAGTCGTCCACAAACGGCGTGTGCACGCGTGCCGGAGAAATGCAGTTGCAGCGAATTCCGAGCCCAACATAATCGCGGGCAACGGAGTAAGTCATCGCAATTACTGCGCCTTTGCTGGTTGAGTATACGAAGCGATCCGCAATACCGGTTGAGCCGGCGACCGACGCCAAATTAAGGATGACGCCGCCACCATTCGCAGTGATATGGCCGATCGCTGCGCGGATGCAATTGTAATAACCCTTCACATTAACGCGCAGCACACGATCGAAATCCTCTTCGCTGGTGGTTTCGACCTTACCGATGTGAGAGATACCTGCATTGTTTACGAGAATGTTTATTGGTCCAGCCTTTGAAATCTCTTCGAAGAGTAACTTTACGGCTCTTTGATCGGTCACATCGCAGGTATTAAATGATGCAATTCCGCCGGCGCGTGAAATCTCGGATACGACCGCCGCTGCTGATTTCTCGGAAACGTCGAGAACACGGACAACAGCGCCGTTCGCCGCAAACTTCAGCGCAATCGCCCGCCCAATGCCGCTCCCGCCACCGGTGATGACAGCGGTTTTGCCGTCGAGCCGGAACTCGCCAGAGCTGGCGCTCAGAGTGAGACTCCGCGCTTCCAGGGGATGAAATCCTCCTGGTTCTTTTCTTCGGCTTTGGTGCGGATCTCGGCGCTGGCAACTTGAATCACACGATCCAGAATTGCTTCGCCCATCTGCTCGATTGAGGCCTCTCCGGTGATGATCGCTCCCGTATCCAGGTCAATGATATCGGGCATGCGTTGAGCAAGAGACTTGTTGGTTGAGAGCTTGATGACAGGAGTGATGGGATTGCCGGTCGGTGTCCCGAGGCCGGTGGTAAACAAAACAATGTTCGCACCGGCGCCGACCTGCCCGGTTACGCATTCTACGTCGTTTCCAGGAGTGCATAGCAGATTCAGTCCAGGCTCGGTTGAATACTCCGGGTAATCGAGCACCCCCGTAACGGGAGAAGTGCCGCCTTTCTTCGCGGCGCCTGCTGACTTCATGGCATCCGTGAGTAATCCATCGCGCATGTTCCCTGGCGCTGGATTCATGGCAAAACTGGATCGAACAGCTCGGGCGCGGCTTTCGTACTCGCGCATCAGCTCCATAAAGCGGTTCCCGACTTCACTGGTGATGGAACGATTAATCAGATCTTGTTCAACGCCGCAGAGTTCGGGGAACTCAGAAAGAATCGTCCTTGCCTGCAGGGCGACCAGCAAATCCGACGTATGCCCGATGGCCGGATTTGCGGACAGGCCAGAGAAGCCGTCCGAGCCGCCGCACTTCAGTCCCACACAGAGATGCTTCAGTTCGGCTGGCTCGCGGTGCGCTTTGTTGGCCTCAACCAATCCTTCAAACGTAGCTGATATCGCGTTGGAAAGCATGACGTACTCAGAGCCGCTCTTTTGCTGCTCAAAGATGAAAACGGGCTTTCCGAGATTGGAATTGCGGCGATGGATCTGCTCTTGCAAAATCTCGACCTGCGCGTGTTGACACCCGAGACTGAGGACTGTTGTACCGACGACATTTGGATGATTGATGTATCCGGCGATGAGGCCGCAGAGGTTGTTCGAGTCCTCGCGTGTGCCCCCGCAGCCACCTTCGTGCAGTAAGAAACGGATGCCGTCAACATTCGGAAAAAGCCTTTGCGACGCTTTGCCGGTGTCGCTTGGCGTCGCCGTCGACTTGGTCTCACCGGAGTTCCCTGCCCGATAGGCCTTCGCAAGTGCGGCGACCTGCTGCCGATATTCCTGCGGTCCAGCAAAGCCGAGCTCTTCTTCAAAAGCTTGCTTCAAATTCAAGATATTTCGATTTTCACAAAAAACTAGAGGAACGACGATCCAGTAATTGCGCGTGCCCACTTGACCGTCACTGCGGCGAAATCCCTGAAATTTGCGCTCACGCCAACGCGAGACGTCGGGCGGCTTCCACTCATAGGCGGAGGACTTCTCGTGATACTGGGCCGATTCGTGTCGTAGATTGCGAAGGGTGAGCGCCTCTCCTCTCTTGACTGGCTGATATGTCTTTCCGACGAGGACCCCGTACATCATGACATCGGCATCAACGGACAGATCCGTGGTTGCGAATTTGTGCTTGGCCGGGACGCTCGAGACGAGCGAGTAGCTGGTTCCATTGAATTGGACCTGCTCACCTTCTTTCAAATCAGTAAGCGCAATCAAGACGTTGTCGCGAGGATCGAGTTGAAGGACTTTTCCCATTCAGAGCGTCATTAGTCCGTTGCTAGTCGTCGGGCAAACTACTTTGAATTCTAAAACAGCAACCCTAGCACATGTTGCGGCTAAGTGGTGAAGACGACGGGTTTCTTCTAACGTTTGCCGCGCCTGAACTGTAATTGCGCCGTTGAAGCCTGTTTGATCCAACTCGGGCTTCAGGTCTGCAGGCAGGAAGTCGCCGCAGAGACGACATTGCGTTGTCAATCCACCGGTATTCCTGAGGGCTGTAGCGCCAGAAATGCTGATGGGCGTCGATGCGCATGTCGCGACTCAAACAGCTGTCGAATAATGTTGCACTTCAGAGAAATTAATAACCCGTTGCCGAGACTCACCCAGCCCTTCGATTCCCAACTCAATCGTGTCCCCGGCCTTGAGGAATTGCGGCGGCTTCATACCCAATCCGACGCCTGCAGGTGTTCCGGTACTGATCACGTCCCCGGGCAGCAGGGTCATGAACTCGCTGACATAAGAGATCAGCGTTGCAACATCAAAAATCATGTTCGCGGTTGAGCTGTTCTGGCGCAGTTCACCATTCACCTTCAACCACATTTTCAAATTGCCCACGTCAGCGATTTCATCGGAGGTTGCGAGAAAGGGCCCGAGTGGCGCAAAGGTATCAGCGCTCTTGCCTTTCACCCATTGTCCGCCGCGCTCAAGCTGAAATGCCCGCTCGGAATAGTCATTGTGCAAAACGTAGCCGGCGACATGCTCCACTGCCTCCTCTTTCGACACATTGAGCGCACGTTTACCGATGACGACCGCCAGTTCGACCTCCCAATCCACCTTCGTGCCATTCTTCGGGATCATCAGGTCGTCGTTGGGACCGACTAACGCGGTCGTGGACTTGAAAAAAATAACCGGCTCGGTGGGAATCTTCGCTCCGGTCTCGTGTGCGTGGTCGCGGAAGTTGAGACCGATACAGACGATTTTGCTTGGCCGACAAATAGGCGGGCCAAGTCGCGCACCCTGTGGTATTCGCGGGCAAGAAGAAGCGTTGGCTGTAAGCCAGCTCGATAGCGATTGCGGCCCACCGTTGCCGAAGAAGTTTTCGTTGTAATCCAAGCCGAAAGTAGAAATGTCCAACCGCAACCCGTCTGAAAGCAAGACGCCCGGCTTCTCCATGCCAGGAATGCCGTGCCTGATTAGCTTCATTCGTCTCTCCAGGAGGGCGAGAAGTAATGGACAGCATACCTGAGGCAAGGAGGATGCGAAAACTGACAGTAGGCCCTTGCGGCCGAGGCCGGTGAGCGACCTGAGTCAAACTTGCTTGTGGTGAAATTCCAGAGGCGGCGCCAGCAGCAATGGTTCCTGCAAGCACTTGTTCGCGAACGCGCGATCGGCGAGAGTGATGTCCTCAGTATGCGTATGCTCCTGTTCCCTTACTATCGCTCAGCGGAAGTGCATTCCGGTAGGCCAACGACTGTAAAGGTAGGGTCAAAATCATCTACGTGCTGCGTAGACGATTTCCCGCGCGGCGCGATAGCCGCTGGCGATGGCCCCATGTACGGTGCCATTGTTCGCGGTCACGTCTGTGGCTTCTCCCGCAAAGAACAGCGTGTTTGCAACTGGAGCGCCGAGGGCCTTCTGCGCTCCGTCTGAACCGACTTTGCCATAGGTGTACGCTCCACGGGCGAAAGGATCCGCTTGCCAATCGTGAAAGTAAGCCCGTTCCAGACAGCTTTTGAGGTCTTCCAACCCGATTCCCAACGAGTGTTCCAGCGCATGTAGCGCCTCGGCTGTCACGCCGTCAACATCGAGGCCTGTCATGCGTTCGGCCGAACCAAATGGCGCCCAACCAGTAATGATCGGCAGCTTCTTCGGCATGGCCGTCCACCAGGTCGGAAACGTTTCATCCTGCGAGAACAAGAAACTCATATCAGCAAGAGACTTGCCTGGATCATCCGTCGCACTCACTCTTTCCCACAGACGCTCGCGAAATCTGAGCACGATCCGAACCACTTTTCCGGTCTCAATCTTTTCGAAGGATGCAATCTTCTCGGACGGCAGTTCTGGAATGAACTCGACCGAGCCCAGCTCGCCAGGCGAAGCTTTCAAGATCGCGACCGGCAGGGTCATCAGCACACGGGCCGCAGAGAGGACCACAGCGCCTTTCTCATTCCGAGCGAAAATTTCTGCCTGCCCCGGCCTCCATTTGATTTGCTCGACCACCGTGTTGGTGCAGATCTTCACGTCACAACGACCGATACGCTGCCGGAACGCGTTGAGTAGATCGTCGTATCCGTGGTGCGAGCGAAATGCGCGGTGGCCCTCGATCTTCTCCTCAGCCCGCATACCCTGCACAAGCCAGTGAACCCCCACCAAGTCGGGATCGGCGGCATTAAAACCACTCACATATGAAAGGGTGTGCCGCTTGGCTTCTTCGAGCTGAGGTTCGCGCTCAGCATTCGGAAATTCGCGATTTAGGAAGCTCAAGAAAGGCTCATCCGGAAGCGAGTCGTCCATTTTCCCGAGAATCTTGTCCACGCGGCGGAAAAACTTGCATCGAGCCAAGCCCTGCGGAGTCACGCACCAACTCTGGCCTTCCACCTCGACGACTTCGGCCCCTTGCTCGTGAAGGGGCTCCCAGATTTCAGGTGCCAGTCCGTGAATAAATTCAGCGCCGAGCTCGATCGGCGAGTCAGCCGCCGAATCGTGATGAGTAAAGACGCGGCCTCCGATGCGATCCCGCGCTTCCCATATGACCACGGAGAAACCGGCCTCGCCCAGCCTCGCGGCCGCGGCTAATCCAGCAACACCTGCGCCGATGATCACTACACGTCTTTGTTCAACCATTCTTGTATCAACACAGCGAAAGCCGCGGGAGATAAAAGCATGTTACGCGAATCAAGTCGATCTCAAGATGTGACGTCTTAGCAAGCGTAGAAGCGCTCCCCACGTGCGAATTACGGGTAAAACAAAGGCCGCCCTGGGGAGCGGCCTCGGCTTCACAAGTATTACAGGATCACGCAACACGCTTGCGGGAGGTTGCCTTTTTTGTTGAACGTTTCCCGGTGGTCCCCGTTGTTTGCGCTCTCTCGCTCTCCTCGGCACTGGTGTTGATTTCCTCAGCGAGCGATGTCAGCTTCTGGTCGGCTTCTTTTTCCTCGTCAAGGGTCTGCTGGAGCAGTTGCGCTGCCTCATTGTCTCCAAGCAGATTAGCGAAGGTGCGAGCCGTTCCATAGCCAGCCATTTCGTAATGCTCGACACGCTGAGCGGCCGTAATGATGCCCGCGTCGCGGGTATCCTCGTCTTCTATTTTGTCAACCAGATCGCTGCCTTCCTGAATTACACCTTTCATGCCTTTACATGTTTCGCCTTTGGCCTTTTCACTCAGCCCCTCAAAGATCTGTTCCAGCCTGGTGGCCTGGGTCTTGGTAACTTCAAGATGTTCGTTGAGAGCTTCCTTCAGGTCCGGTGACGTGGCGGCGTCGATCATCTCAGGCAGGGCTTTGATGATCTGATTTTCCGCGTCATACAGGTCCCGCAGTTGCTCGGTATAAAGTTCCTGCAATGAATTAAGTTTCATCTTCTCCTCCTGGTAAATAGGACTTGTGGTGGAATTGCACGGTTGTGAAAACTTGGATTAAGCGGCTTTTCTCATAGGGGCAGCCTTTCGAGCGGCAGTGCTGCGAGCCCGCTTACCTCGTGAGGCTGCGCTGCCTTTGGCTTGTCGCGACAATTCTCCCGGACTGGCAGTTTTCGTTGATTCTCGTTTCAGCGAGCGCGAAACTCCGCGTGAACGCGACTTCGACGTTTTCTTCGTAGTTGCCTTCTGACCAGCTTTGGTGTCCTGTTGGGCCTTTCTTCGAACGGACTCAGGCCCTTTCGGCGCCTTCAGCTTCACACCAGCTCGTCGCGCTTTGGACAGCCCGATGGCGATCGCCTGCTCAGGGGAGCGCGCTCCATGCTTGCCTTCGCGGACGTGGTGTATTTCCTCTCTTACAAATTCACCTGCTTGCGTGGAGGGAGACTTCCCTTCCCGTGCATCTTCCTTAGCCCGCTCGATGGTTTCACGTTCAGGCATGGCCCACCTCCTTACCACAGGCCAGTATCCGAACCGCAATTCCCCGGAGCAATCCACCGATCACTGTAGGTCGGCATCTCAGTCGAGGTAGCGGCAGTAGTGTGACGTGAGCAGCTCATTTGAGTTTAGAGTCGCTGGCGCGAGGCGAGCCCGAAGCGAAAGAAGATTGCTCTCACCGCTTTATCAGACAAGGTTCGAGAAGTGATTTAGCTCGAGAGGAAGATCAAAATCCGGCGCGCACCAGTTTTTCGAGCGTGATCGATGAAGGTGGCTGGGGAGCGATCATCTTCTCGACGTATTTCGCGATTACGTCCACTTCGAGGTTAAGAGCGTCGCCAGCCCGTAATGAACGCAGATTGGTGACTTCCGCGGTATGTGGGACGATCGCGATACGAACCCGTGTTCCGTCGATTGCCGCGACAGTCAGGCTTATTCCTTCAATCGACAGCGAGCCCTTCGCGACGATGTACCGCGTCAACTCGGAGGGCACATTGATGATGAGCGAGTAGTCATTTCCTTTCGGAATCGGTTCGAAAGAAACGACCGAGCCAGTGCCATCCACGTGGCCCTGAACCAGGTGGCCATCAAAACGGCCATTCGCCCGCATGGGAAGCTCAAGGTTCACCCGCGCGCCTGGTTTCAGGCGCGAGAATGAGGTGCGCAGCCACGTTTCCTGGGCGAGATCGGCGCTCAACGACTTTGGAGCGATATCAACCGCCGTCAAACACACGCCGCTCACGGCGATGCTGTCACCAATCTTGAGTTCGGCCAGAAGCTTCTCGCAAGCAACGGTCAGGCGGCGCTTCGCGCCCTGCTGCTCGATTCGCTCGACGCGCCCAACCTCTTCGATGATTCCGGTGAACATTTGAAAGTGGTGCCCCACTTCTCCTTGCTTTTTGGAAAAGTGGGAATTTTCCATATCCGAAAATGACCCTCAACAGTGTTGGTCGAAGACTCGCTTTAACTCGTTGGCAATGTCCGCCGAGTCACGATGCTCGATGTCGCTCCGCTCCATCATGTGGACTAGCTTCCCTTCACGAAACAAGGCCAATGATGGCGACGAAGGCCGATAGCCGGTGAAATACGACCGGGCGCGCTCGGTGGCTTCGACATCTTGGCCGGCAAATACGGAAAATACACGGTCGGGTTTCGAAGTGTGCTGCAGGGCGGTACGCACGGCCGGACGCATCCGGCCCGCGGCACATCCACAAATCGAATTCACAATCACCATGGCCGTGCCTCTATTTGCCGTCAGAGCGTGATCCACTTCAGGGCCTGTCTTCAATTCCTGAACTCCTATTTGCGTCAATTCCTCGCGCATGGGACTAACCATTAACTCCGGATACATTTTTCCTCGTTTTCCCTGTTTTTTAGAGTGTCCGGTTCCAAGTTTCAAACGAATCCATTTTGTCTGGATCTTGGAAAATTGAAACTCGAGATGCTTTCATCAAATCTTAACGTGAACTTCCACGCACGTCACTCACCGAAGGTTTGATGTGAGGTTCGCGGTGGCTTTGCGTTTATATTGATTGCGCCAATGGAAATCCGCGAGAACGTGCCACTCGCACCACTGACCACGCTGGGCGTGGGCGGCAACGCGCGCTTCTTCGCGAAAGCTGAGACCCCCGCCGACGTTGAGGCTGCGGTGACGCACTCGAGGTCACTGGACCTGCCGCTGTTTGTGCTCGGCGGCGGCAGCAACGTGCTGATCTCGGACAGAGGATGGAGTGGCCTGGTCCTGCGGGTCGCGATTCCCGGAATTGAGGACGCGGCTCCGGGCCAGTTCAACGTTGGAGCCGGCGTTGATTGGGACAGCTTCGTTGAGCATTGCGTCTCACGAAATTACGCTGGAATCGAATGTCTGAGCGGAATTCCGGGGAGCGTCGGCGGAACTCCGGTGCAGAACGTGGGCGCCTACGGCCAGGACGTCTCAGAGACGATAACCTCAGCTGAGGTCTTCGATCTCCGCGAAAATCGCGTTCGCGACCTGGCGGCGTCGGACTGCGGGTTCAGCTATCGCACCAGCGTGTTCAATAGGAGTCAACGCGGACGATTCATCATTTTGCGCGTGACCTACGCACTTAAACCCGATGGGAAACCGCGCCTGCAGTACGCGGATTTGCAGAAATACTTTGCGGGACGGGACGACACTCCATCGCTGGCCGAAGTCCGGGCTGCGGTGCGAACAGTCCGTGCCAACAAAGGCATGCTGATTACTCCCGGCGATCCCGACAGTCGCAGTGCAGGTTCGTTCTTCAAGAATCCGGTGCTAACACAAGCGCAGCATCAGGAACTTGTCCGCCGTGCCACGCAGCGCGGACTTAAGGTGCCGAGCTATCCACCACTTGAGCAGCAGCACAAAGTGTCCGCCGCATGGCTGGTTGAAAATTCCGGCTTCCAGAAAGGCTATGTTCGCGGACAGACAGGAATCTCATCTAAGCACGCGCTTGCGCTGGTAAATCTCGGCGGCGCAACCGCAGCAGCCATAGTGGCGCTGCAACAAGAAATTCAGGAGGCAGTTGAGCGGCAATGGGGCACCCGACTGCAGCCGGAGCCAGTTTTTGTGGGACCTTAAGGCAGATTCGTCGGGGTGCCTTAATTTCGGGTGAAGAATTTTCCCGAACAGAAATCCCAGTACTTCAGTCTTCATAAGCGAGGGCGGCAGCGTGGCAGAGGCGGTGATCTCGAATGGCGCCATATCGCTGGCGGGAACGAACGAAGACGCACTCGAGGTCGCCGTTCGTAATCATGCACGGCTGGTATATCGCATCGCATACTCGGTTTTGAGAAACCATCACGATGCTGAGGACGCCACGCAGGAAACGTTCATGCGCGTGCTTCGCTATCGACGGAAGCTAGAGGGCATTGACGATCCGAAGACTTGGTTGGCGCGCATCGCGTGGCGAGTCGCCGTTGAGCGCCGGAAGAAACGTCCTGAGCCTTCATTGAGTGACCAAGAGATGGCGAAAGCAGTTTCGGAGCTGCGGTCGCAATTGGCATCGGCGGAGGAGAGCGTCATCGGGAGTGAGATGCAGAGCCTTCTGGATTCGCTGATCTGCCGGTTGCCGGAGCATCTGCGTGACGCATTCCGGCTTTCAACGATCGAGGAACTCGTGCCGGAAGAAATAGCGCAGGTGCTCGGAACCAGCGAGTCTTCAGTTCGTTCGCGAATGTTCCGCGCACGGCGAATTTTGAAAGAGAAATTAGCATCACTAGAAGGTAGGTATGGATTTCACAAGCAAAGAGAGGCTTGATCAGTGGCTGGACAGCGCTTTCCGTCAATATGGCAATGCGGAGCCGCGAGCGGGATTGGAACAACGGGTTTTGGCGAATATGAACAAGCAGCAGGAACGAATCGCCCCACGCTCGTTATGGGCTCTAACAACTGCGGCTGCTGTTGCCGTGATTGTTTTTTTGTGGCTCGCGATCGGACCACAACACACAAAGCATCAGCCGAACGAAGCGCAGAGCCGGGCCCATCCTGTGTTCCAGGATTTGCCTCCGTTGCGGCCTTCATCAGGTGAACCCAAACGCGCACCCAAAGAGATGAGACGAATTGCCGGCAGAAACCGGACGCAAGTTGCTGCCGCACCGCGCCTCAGTCAATTCCCTTCGGTGCGACCGCTCAGCACACAAGAGTTGGAACTGGCCAACTATGTCAAACACTTTCCCAACGAAGCACGGCTTTTGGCGCAAGAACACGAGCAATTTGAAAAACAGATTGAGGAAGCACAGCGAAGCGCCACCAATGGCACGACACTCCGAGAACAAGA